>JABAOH010006640.1_pt1 | contig 10514 bp, 8 predicted proteins | sample 7062181 | NCBI WGS metagenome assembly JABAOH01 (sample SAMN14538630, study PRJNA623070) | marine sediment metagenome | biome: marine biome [ENVO:00000428]; feature: marine pelagic biome [ENVO:01000023]; material: deep marine sediment [ENVO:00002113]; isolation source: pool of 5 deep marine... | reverse complement strand
TTTTCTTTTTTTTAATTCTTTAATTTTAATTTCCCCCACCCCCTCCCCTAAATAATCAAATAACTCAAATCACCAAATAACCGAATTACTCCTAAGATGATTGTCCGGAACGAACCGCTCGCATAGAGTAGTAGTTGTAGAATGATAGGTTGAAGCAATGACCGCGGTCGAAATTGACAACCCACGCCCGCGACTCGCCTTTGAACTTGTCCGCTGTCCAAATCCAACTTTGTTTACTATCAAAAATCGGATCAATATATCTGTCGTTCTTTTTCTCTTGCTCCATTAAACTCATGGCTTCCTCAAGTGTAGGCAATCGCCAATCTTTTAATCCTGCAAAGCCGTTTTGGTTAAGTTCTTTTATCCACTTTTTGGCATCTTCAAAATTCATTATTTTTGATGATCCGCTTTGTTGCCACATTAATCCTGAAGCACTATCAATTACAACTTTTTCCCCATTAATCATTTTTTGTTTATATTGATGATTAAAACCTTTGCCGTTTTTGTTAAAATATTTATCAAAAAAATCATATTTCTTCACCATGCGTTTTGCATCATCTATTGATAATTCCTGAGCATTGCTTCTGAAAATTTTTGGTTTTGATTTAATAATCTCTGGCTTTGGTTCAATTTTCTTTTGTGTTGAAATGACTTTTTGTTCCTTAACAATTAATTTTAAAGCTCTGCCAAGATTAGAATATCCTTTCTCAAAATCTTTAATATCAATATGAAGCCTACTCATTAAAATCGATGGCAATTTAGATCGATCAATTAGACAGGGAACAATCCGCTTTCTAAGCGAATGTGCACACGTCCATTCTTCTTCTACCCAATAAGAATCCACTGCTGATTTCGACCATACCAAAATCATAGTGTCGCACCAATCTATTGCATTACTGATAACTTTTGGTAAACTATCACCACCTTCAATTCTGGCATAATCAATCCACACCTCCGCACCATCCCTCCTGAAATACTCGGCAAGCTTTCGAGAAATATCATTATCTTCCCATGAATGACTGATAAATACTTTTGGCTTTTGTTTGTTCAATTTAATCCCTCAAATTTAGCTCATATATGCCCTAGGATTACATTTTATTTTCTGATTAATTGTTGTACGTATCTCTTTTTTTAATCACATTGGAAGATATTAGACCAAATGTAAATATTTATGATGATAAAAATCGCCATCATGAAATAATAAATCAACCTAATTATAAATCTTTTCATTTCTATTTTCATCTTGTAAAATAGCTCTCATTCAGAATCGAAAGCAACTCATCAAAATTTTTGAATGCTCTCACCTGATTAAAAGACATCCCTTTTATATTAAATCCCTGGATTTCACCCGATCCGTCAACATTCAAAATCAACCGGACATTTTTCAGATCATTCTTTTTTTGAATGTTTCTCAATCCGTTGAGCATTTCGATATATTCCGGAAACAAATTTTCTCGTTTAATGTTTACCGCCATAATTCTTCCATTATGTAATTGCAGGTCTTGTGGTTAACAATTTAATATATCATGACAGGTCAGGCAAGTTATTTAGAGGTTGGAATAAAGTATTTTCATTCTATCCCATCCCCTTTTTTTTATTTTATCTTATGACTGTTGGACGGGTGCCTGACCTGTCATGTGATTTTACATTTCCTTCACCTCACCCCCAAATAATCAAATAACTTAAATCATCAATTTATCAAAGTACTCATAAGATTATTTTCCTTTATATGCCACAGGTATTATTTAAAATGCATCAAAACAAACTGATATGCATTCTCAAAACAAATTTTCTCAGCTATGTCTTCTGCTGAAAGATTATTTAACAAATATTTTTTATTTTCTGGCTTACTTAGCCTTTTTGTTAACTCATCTCTAAATTTTGAAAACTCAATAGCGGTGGGAAAATCATTGGCAGGATCGATGTAGCCATCGAAATCTGTTCCCAAAGCCATCAAGTCCCAAACTTTGTCTTTTGCATCTCTGCTTAGCTCATCAGAATTAAGGATTACTTCTACAATTGCAATAATATTATTCCATATAAAATCGAAATGAGATTTCTTCAATTTATCTTTTTTACTGGCAACACCCAGGATTCTTTGATCAAAATTTATTCCGATGATTCCACCTGTTTTATGAATTAAGATTATTTCTTCATCGCATAAATTGATATTCCACGCAGTGAATTCTACTCCTTTTCTCTCGTAGCGCCAATCATCGTCTTCTTTACTCCAATTGGATATTAAATCTACCAGGGTTTCGACTCCAGAGTATGCACAATGACTGGCAATTATTGGAATAATATCATTCTTTTGTTCCATACATGGAATTACAATTTGATCATAATACTCTTTTCTGGCTTTGGCATTAATATGTTTCACATCAATTAATATCCGTCGTCCAAGTTCACCTGGCTGGTAATTTTTATTTTCGTCAAGACTTAGCAATAATCGGATGACTTTCCACCCTTTTTCAGTAAATCCATTCGTTATTCCCTTTGTTTGATCAATAACAAGCGTTCCTATATCTGGCACGCTATGGGCATGTCCACATAAATCATTATAAAAATGATGTGCGAAAGTGATGAAAAAAACTGGATGAGACCAGCTCTTAACCTCTAATATTTTTTTGCTAATTCCAGAAAAGTTATCAGTTGAATTAAATACATTTGTTCCTTCAATTGTTAATACAAAAGCGATATGCCTATCTTGAATTATTTTAGCAACGTCATCTCCATTCTTGGCAATTATATAACGACCAGAAGCATCAAAGTAAGCAGGATATTTTTTCTTTAGTCCTTTTTCGGTGCGAAATCTAAATGGAGGAATGAATAGACTGGATTGCATTGTTTGATTGTTTTTAGATAGAATAAAAGCTTTTTCTTTATTTAATTCTTCAAAGTAGTTGAACTTATCGCTTTGGATAAAATTTATTCTCTTTAAAGGAATCTTCATAAACAGCGATTGTAAAAAATCTCTTGCTGCTAACTTACCCCGGTTATCCTTTGAAATCAACGCAGCAAGGAATTTTATTACTAAACTGAGGGATTCACTTATCGCTCTATTTATGAGAGATTTCCCTAATAGTTTGTATAGCTTAATGATATCGCCCCGAGGCAGATCTGATCTTCCAGTCACCCACCCTTTCTCCAGAGGGTAAAGTGCCACAAACAACAATCTCATATTTCCATTTTGCAGTTTAATCAAATCGCTTTGTGAATATGCAGCAGCTCGTTTAGATTTCAACATTTTGTGCGGATTTGATGATATAATATGCCATGGATGATATTTATCAACGGTTTTTTCAATTTTCGAATCTCTAAACCAGTTGAAAGACCTCATGTGTGGATGACAATGCAAGTCTGCAAACTTGTACTCTGTATTTGATGAATTTATGTTTTCATTATTTGATCTTGAGATAAAAGAATTATTTTTGGGTGGGAAAGATTTGCTTTCTTCGATGATATTTATTCTTAAAAATCTTGTCCAAAATATTCTCATATAATTTTTTTTAAGTAAGTTCATTACAGCCCTCTTTTAAGTTTAAGATTTATTTTCAATCCTCAATTTTCAAAAATATCACATTTTAAGTAATTATAGCTACAAGCTTTGGAATTTGATTTATTTAGATTTATTTGGAATCATACCAAAGGCGGATGCGTCCTCTGGCGCATTTGGGTATTGTCATTTGGAATTGTTCTATTAATACACTAAGAAGATGTTAATTCTTAATATTGTAGTATCGGGGCTTCATAATTCCGCAGGAGATAACAAAGACAAGACCGAAAGAACTGCCCCTTTCTTTAGTTGAAGATAAAATATAAAAATAATTAATAAAAAATTCAAGCAAAAAATTCGTAAAAAATTGAAACAACAAAAAATATTCACAGAACCAATCCCTTTTAATTCGCCATCTTCCCAATCACCTTTCCCTTTTCACTATTTATTTTTGAGAGAAGTAAATCATGCAGTTCAAACTATCCGATCTCAACCGTTCCATTGTCAAAGTCCAGCTCCTGCAAGATGTAAGCTCTGCCCACTACGATTACAAAATCAACAATGCCGCCGATGTCGATAAATTAGTCGGCGCCGAGCTCCGCAAACTCGATCGGGAATACCTGCTCGCCATCTATCTCAACAGCCGTAATAAAGTCATTGATATTGAAGTCCTGGCAATTGGCACCCTATCCGAAGTTCTGATCCATCCCCGGGAAGTGATTAAATCCGCCATCTTAGCCAATGCACCTGCCCTCGAAGGGGGCATTCATTTATCTTAGTTCATAATCACCCATCAGGCGACCAGCAACCCACCAAAGAAGATCACAACATAACCGAAGAAATGATAGAAGTCGGTAGAGTAATGCGGATTCCATTAAAAGATCATGTGATTATTGGAAAGGGCTGTTTTTCGTTTTTTGAGAGATAGTGTGGGGAGAATTTTTTAAATTATAATTCAGATGTAATTTAAAACTGTATGTAACAAAAGCTTAACGATACAGGTCACCAGTGCCGAAGTCATCTGGTGCACTTGTGGGTTATTGCAAGAGCGCAAACCTTCAGACTCGCGACACAGTCTGAAAGACAAATTTAAATTTTGCAGCATGAATTAGCAATGTTTTCTAATAGTATGAATACTATACTGACCCCAGACGCTCGAGCCTTAAACTAACAAAAATGATTATGGAACGCGCGCAACCACGATACAACTTCGTGAACATGCAATTTTACGAGAATTAATTTCAGTTATTTGGCGCATATTCTCTTCGTAGCAATTTTTTCCGATTCTCTTTGATTTTGAAATCATTAAATTTGTTGATAATTTTAGAAATGGGTATAATAAACAATAATAAAAAGATGCCGATTTTTTGAATCGATCATGATAGCAATTAATGTCTACATATCCAATTTTCCTTAAATAATATTGCATATAGTAGTAGCTTAAGGGCATTACGTGGCCAGAGCTACCCCCAGCATGCTGCTTGCCAATCAATAAAGGATTAAAAAGAATGAAAAAGCCCTTAAAAAGATATGAAATCCTCGAATTCAAATTTAGGACATTAGGTGTTGTATAAATAAGATGACCACCAGGTTTTAGGATCCTGTAAGTATCTTGCAGAAAATGAAACGGATGGTATAAATGTTCAATAACTTCAATTGAATAAACAAGGTCAAATGTATTGTCGTTGTACGGGTATTCTCTCTCAAATTCAAATTTATCGCACACTACATCTTTGTACTGAAATTTCTCAGGAAACATATCACATGCTCGGAGCACAATCTCAGGAGTTTTGCCCTTTGATTTTAACAGTTCCCCCACGCGTTGGGCCATATGTCCGCTCCCTGCCCCTACATCGAGGATATGACCATCAGAGGGATTCATTTTATTAATAAGTTCATATACCACATCATTTGTTGATGAATGAGAAGCTTTTGGTAATACATTAGATTTTTTTTTCGTCTTTGTCATGAATTTGCTTTCCTGTAACTTAAAATCAATATTTATTATTTTAATGTTCCCTGAATTACCGGGGCTCAGGTTGAATATAATATTTCATTGCCAAAATAATTTAGCGTCCAAATCCCACGCATAACGTGATTATATAGTTTCCGGATAACATTCAATTTGTAATGATATACATCAAAAGACTAACATAGTTTATGTGGCTGAAAAAATATTCTTGACTTTATGTAATTAATTATTATTATATAGATTACAAAAAAAAGAGTAAAAAAAATGCGCTTAAAAGCTGACATTACTTCAGATTTCCCTAAATAACAAAATTAAATCAAAAAGTCAATATATTTTTTGTTATTCTAATTTGGCTGGAAAATCAATCATAGTAAAAATTTGAAGTTATCAAATCAGCTATTTTAGGGAGTGAGAAAAACATATTAACATTTATGAGCTTATACTTATTCTGTTTTTACTAATGTTAGAGGTTATTAAGGTTGTGTTTCATTATTTCTCACCCCCTTAGCCAATGCACCTGCCCTCGAAGGGGGCATTCATTTATTTTAGTTCATAATCACCCATCAGTCGACCAGCAACCCACCAAAGAAGATCACAAAATAACAGAAGAAATGATAGAAGTCGGGAGATTGATGCAGATCCCATTAAAGGATCATGTGATCATTGGGAAATGTTGGTTTTCGTTTTTTGAGAGGGATTGTAGGGAAAATGGTTGAAAATAGAATACAGGAGGTGTTTTAAAACTGAACGTAACGTTAAAATAACCTGCTGGAACATACGGCGCACTATATTTTAATATTTTAAAAAAACGTATTGTGAGCACCAAAAAATCAAATTCGCCAATCGCTGTTCCAGTCAGGTTGATTTTTTTGTTATACTGCGTTATTATTTAGAAAAAAGCCTGTTTCTTATGGGTTGGTGAAATCAAATATCTAATTAATGCTCGTCAAATACCTTTTTATTTATCCAGTTTCAAATCCCCTAACGCATATTGAATACCGTCTAGATAGTGCTGGAGAATGGTGGAATTCCAAAATAATTCGTGTTTGTGTCCCAGCGCACAGTAAAATACCCTGCCTTTGCCATATTTTTTTATCCAAGTAATACCAAAATCCCTGTCTTTGCGGTTGATACCTTTCCGGGTCATGTCGGTTTTGGCGGCATCGATACTGACAAGGACGTTAAGGCTATCCCTTGAATAAGGATCCTTTACCTGGTAAATTTCATCATTCAAGACAAAAGAAGTGGTTTTAAAAAGTTGTGTTAACGGATGTTTGGGACGATCAATTTTGAAGGTTACATCGACATCTTTCCATGGATGACCATCAAAGCGGGCGCCCACAATGCGACCGTATTCGGGCCAACTCTCAAAACTGGCAACAGAGGCATGGAGAACTACTAAACCTTTACCCTCTTTGATAAATTCGACTAAACTGTTTTTCAATCTTTGATCAAGTTCCATGGCTTTCTTCTTGTCTTCCTCTTTAAGTGCACCAAAATAGCCTTTGGCAATATTGGTGTAGGTGATAAACATCTCAATATAGGCATTGTTGAAAATTATGGCGTCAAAGGTTTTCAAATTCTCCGGTTCGAACATGGCAATATCATCACTCACCACAGCCTCAAAGGCACCTGTTTTCTTGCCCATGATAACAAAGGCTTTCTTGCCCATAGGAATACAATTATGATAATATTTATGGGACATAGAAAAAACCAAGACTCTCCTGTTTTTATTAGGTTTCACCCTGGGATTATCCGGCATGGAAGCAGTGATCTTTGTAATTTCCTCATCTGCGGGACTGTGTGCCGTCTCCATGGTCTGTGCACGAATAATGGTGGAACCACCCGATAGGAAAATCAACAGTAATAAATATTGCAGAGTATGTAATAATCTTAGGATCGTGTTGTTATCAATGATTTTTTCTGAATTCATATTATACTCCTATCAATTTTATTCAAATTCTCAATTTATTTAATTAATTACAAAAATTTTGTATATATAGGTATATTGAAAATATTTGATTTTTATTAGATTCATAACGATCGCTTGTTTCTCCAATTTACTCAAACTTATTATGGACTTTTTAATGGAAAATAGAACTTATAAGTCCGATCCTGAGAAACGTTGTATAGACTCATGACATCGCTGGATTCTTTATGAAATTAATTGACGGTCGTTATATAATCTGATTTGGCAGTATAACGTTGCGTATCAGTGGCGGTAGGGCTACAGCACACTGAAAGTGAATCGTTCACTAAATTTGAAGCAATGCACTGGACGTAATTGATTTGAAAAACCACCCTTCCGTCCACTGCATACGCCTTGTATCCTTATACCATTACTTTATTTGATTTCCGATACGAGATTTATCTTTTGACCACAATATATAAAGCGGCTTATGATTTACATTATGAATGTCAATGAAGCCAAAACTTGCATCACGACTATCATAACTATTATATCTATTATCTCCTAAATACAAATATTTTATTTTTAGGAATAACAATTGGTCCAAAATCTTCCATACGGTGAAGTTTATTAAATTGTTTCACAATATTTTGTTTTCCTGAAAATACGGCATAAGACTCATTTATTAATTCACTATTTATATATAGTTCTTTATTTTTGATTTCTACGGTATCCCCTGCAAAGGCGATTGCTCTTTTAATAATATTGGGTTTATGATGGTTAAATGTAATTATATCTCCCATTCGAATATCATGGTTCTTATAATAATTTTGTCTAAAAATAATTATATCGCCAATATTGCAGGTCGGAATCATAGATCCGCTTGGAATCTTAAAAGCTCGTATTCTTAGTATGTTTTCATTTTGTAAATGTTTTGAAATGGCATATGCATCAACAAAAAGGAATAACAGCGGAAAAATTATAATCCAGCTACTCAACAATATTTTATTATTCACTTTTTGATCAGTTTTGCTAAGTAACGCATCTAATATATTCACAAGATAAAGGGCTATTAAACAAATGATTAACGTAATGATACCTAAAAAGGAAAATTGAAGTTTGAACAAGAAGAATAGAATGGGAAGAAGAAAAAACAGTGAATATCCAATGAAAGCTTTATACTTTTGACCTTTAATTATCTGCCCAACACCTAGTAGTAGAATAGATAGTATTGTTGCCAACAGCTTTTTATTATTTGATTTCATAAATTTATTCCTTTTTTACTATGTTATAACCTAGTATTATACGGCTGAAAAAATATTTTTGATTTTAGATAATTATTTGTTAATTTATAGATTACAAAAAACAAAGGGGTAAAAAATTTGCGCTTAACAGCTGATATTATTTCAGCTTTCCTTTAAATAATAAAATTAAATCAAAAAGTCAACATATTTTTTTCTTTTTATTATGGCGACATTGATGATGTTAATAGCTTAGTGCATGAAATGAAAACGGCATGATGTCGGAAAACAGCAAGAAGCCGAGCAGGAAGAATGTTTTCCGACATCATGCCTTAGTGGACAACCCAAAGTGAGTCGCATTGATATTTACTGAAGGATCAAAAACATCGTTTTGCAAAAAACGCAAAACCATGTTTTTGTCTTATTTTTAGGGAGTGGGATAAAATACATCACTTTTTTAAATCCTATTAAGTTGTTATTTGCCAATTTTTATGAGATTTGAAATATACAAACTATATTATCCCACTCCCTTAAATTTATATTAATCAGTCAGGATCATTGATCATCATTCTGTGTGCAATTTAAAAAACGGCATCACGATGGAAAACAGCATGAAGCCGATACGTAAGAATGTTTTCCATCATGAAGCCTTAGTGCGCTTCCCCAAGATAAAGTAAGGTGCATTGAATGAAAGACGGCATCATGTAAAAAAACAGCACGTAAGCCAAGCAGGTGAGATTCTATTTTTTTATCCACCCATCAGGCGACCAGCAACCCACTAAAGAAGATCATAAAATAACCGAAGAAAAAGAAGTTATTAAGGTTACATATAATAATATTTTTTCATTTCAAGGTGATAAGTTCTATTTTCGTAGTCAAACATAATTTACTTCTTTTCAAATATTTTTAATATGTTAGCTAATCTCAAAATGCCAAGGATATCCCAATTTGTAAAGTAAATAAATTAGTTCTTGCATGAACAGTGTCAAAGGTTATTTTCTCGCTATCAATATGATGAAAGTTTTGGACAAATTTTGTTTTTCCGCCAAATAAGTAACGAACTCTTAAATCTAAGAGAATTTCTTCTGCTTTTGTTTCACTTTTTTCCGGAGATAACTTAGCCAAGAAAATCATAGTTCCACAGCTTATACCACAACTGAATTCCTTGTCTATTTCATTTGTTGATAATGCCTCCCCATCTTCTGAAACTCCGTAAATTGGGCCAATCTGTGATGTCGATTCCGAGAAAAAGATTTGCATACCGACTAAACCTTCCAGATAAGGTCGTATTTTTTCATTTGAGATTTGAATTCTGATTAACAAATGTGCTAAAACAGAACCCTTAACCGATTCAAGCATTAAACTACTGCCTTCGGTATTAATGATTGTCGGTTTTTCCGAATTAAAATACAATACTCCCACATCCATACCTGCCCCAAATGGACTATCCCCAAAAGGAATAATGAAAGATCCCGCGCCCCCATATCCAATATGATCAACATTTTCTTTATATTTGTTTTGTGGAAAACCAAGTAAGAAATTAAAGTTAGTATATACACTCTGTGGATAGATCTGATCAAAAATAGATAAGAAAAGGAAAATTGCTAATGTTAGTATTTTATATTTAATCTTCATATCAACAGCGCCTTTCATTTCATTGTCAACTATTTACAATCAAATATTGATGCAGATGTATTTTGTTTTTATATCTTATTCAGGTGCAAAATCATCGAAGCTATTTTCAGGACATGCAGTTAATTAATCAGTCAGAGGATCAGGCGCAATAGATTTTACACCTGGACAAAATTTCTGTTCTCTCATATATCTTCAAATGAATATATAGCATATTTTTATTAAAAGTCAATATTTTTTTATTTTTCTATTTTGGGGAAACGT
>JABAOH010010749.1_pt1 | contig 10515 bp, 7 predicted proteins | sample 7062181 | NCBI WGS metagenome assembly JABAOH01 (sample SAMN14538630, study PRJNA623070) | marine sediment metagenome | biome: marine biome [ENVO:00000428]; feature: marine pelagic biome [ENVO:01000023]; material: deep marine sediment [ENVO:00002113]; isolation source: pool of 5 deep marine... | reverse complement strand
CCTTTGTCAACCTTCCCTAAATTGTATTCAAACTCAGCAATTGCCATCTGATCACCAGATAGAGAAACAGTAGCTAGCTTTTTTAGGATTAATAAACATTCTTATGCATGGTTCTGGTAGCTTCTTGTAGAACATGCGCGCGGGTTAACCATCGTGGAATATGCTAGGAAACTCGGTAGCAGGCAAAGTCTTGCTTGGACGATGATTTAAGCAGACTCCGCCAAAACGGGCCAAATGAACATGCGCAGTTCTCGTTTGAACGTTACAAATAGAGATGACTCCTATGCAAAAATCAAGAGAGATTTTCCAAGAGACAGCATCAATGGCAAACAACGCCGAAAAAGTTGAGTGCAGCCAGTTGAGGCCGAATGTCTATGTTGAAGGTCGCAAGAGTTTGGTTTCTCTTGTGCGAACTGATGATAGAGAGGAGGGAGTGAAAAGAGCATTGCATTTGATTGGCGGAATCAAGTCTGCTATAAGAGATCTCGATGGCGGCTACGTCTTGGTCAAGCCTAATTGCAACAGTTATGATCCTTTCCCTGCAAGCACGCACCCAGACACGCTGAGAGTCGTCTTAGAACTTCTAATGGAGGCGGGATTAAATGGGGAGCAGATTGTGGTAGGCGACATGTCTGGTCCGGCATGGCTTCCGACAAAAGCTACTATGGAGAAGAACGGCATTCTAGATGTTGCCGAAGACCTCGGTGTCAGAGTATCTTTTTTTGAGGAAGAAGAGTGGGTGTGGGTGATCCCGGAAAAAGCAGCTTCATGGCCAGAGGGATTTAGAATTGCGAAAACTGCCTTTCAAGCTTCTCGTGTAATCTCTCTTCCCTGCTTGAAGACACATCAGTTTGGCGGGATATTCACTTTGAGTCTAAAGAACGCAGTGGGATTGATTAATCCAACGGACAGAAACCTTCTTCATAAGAGGCCTGGCTTTCGTATAGCTGAGATTAACCTGGCTTACACTTCGGATCTTGTGATTCTGGACGGATTGAAGTGCTTTGTTTCAGGCGGTCCAGCCCACGGAAAAGAGATGCCTTCAAATGTGATAATAGCTGGAGGCGACCGGGCAGCAGTTGATGCTGTAGGAGTGGCAATTCTAAAGTTCTACGAGGCGGACGGCATCAAAGGCATTGAAGTGAAAACTCATGAGCAACTCAGGAGAGCGGCAGAACTGGACATTGGGCAAATTGACGCTAGCCAGATAGCCTTGAAAACATTCAACATGATACACGATGGAAAATTCGAGAGAATAGTTGATTTCGTCAAGCACCAGATGTAAACGGTCGAGACATAGGGCCCTCAAAGCAGCTTCGCAAACACCAAAGTGCTTACTTGTAGGCAGTGAATTCCTTTCCCAGCAACTCCCTCGCTATCACTACTCGCTGGATATTTGTAGTTCCCTCTGCTCCTACACAGTAGGACATTATGCCTCTTAACCCCATTTCTATGGGGCATTCCTTTGTATAGCCATACGCGCCGAACCATAACATAACATGCTTGAAAACATCGAAAGCAAAGTGCGGGGTTTTCAGTTTACATGCAGATATCATTTTGGCGACTTCAAGAGGTGTGAACCGCTCCTCTCTATATCGCATGTCCATCATCCAAGCAGTCCTATAAACAAGCGACCTTAGAGCTTCAAGCTCTGCCCAGTCATCTGCCAACTCAAACTGTACACCTTCAAACTTGCCAATAGGCTGCCCAAAGACTCTCCGCTCCTTAATGTAGTCCATTCCCAACTCCAACGCACGTCTTGCCGCGCCCAAGCACACAGCCCCTATCAGAATGCGCGCGCAGTCGAAGCCCTCCATAGTCAAATAGAAGCCCTTATCCACCTCGCCGAGAAGATGATACTCAGGCAATCGCACATCATTCATCACAAAGCCCCCTGTTGAAATAGCCATTCTTCCCATATCTTCAAATCGTTTGCTGATTTCAACTCCAGGCGCATCCATGGGTAAGTAAAACCCGGTCATGCCTCGATGGGAAGCCCCTTGAGGAGCAGGCGACGTTCTTGCAACGACAAAATAGCCTCCACCCCACTTCTTCGCCTCTTCAGTGCCGCTCAGATACATCTTCTCACCGTCTAGAATCCACCCATCTTCAACTCTTTTGGCCGTCGATTTGAAAGCTGCAACATCTGATCCACCGCTTGCCTCTGTGGAAGCTATGCCTATGAAAGCGTCACCTTTGATAGCCTTTCGTATTATCTGTTCTCTGACTTGTTCAGTGCAGTGTTTGTCGACGACGTATCCCCACGAAGATTCTACGAGCCAAAGCACTGGAACAGCTATGCTGATGTCAGCGTAGCCCAATTCTTCAGCTGCAATACAGGCTGTGACCCAGTCTGAGCCTGCTCCCCCATGCTCCTCCGGAGCGGTCATAATCAGTAACCCAAGGTCAGCCATACTCTTGACTAGCGACTTCGGGATTTCACCTCTATTATCCATTTCTCTGACTTTTTCTAAGGGCAGCTCTTTCTCACACCATTCTTGCAAGGCGTTGCGGAAAAGTTTCTGTTCTTCGTTGAAGCTGAAGTCTACCATCCTGATATCCCCTATTGAAGAGGAGTAGTCTTTGTGCTAAAGCATATAAGGCTTACCAGCACAGGCTCTGCCTGTAGAGACACACTCACACGTTGTGAGTTCCGACGTTTATACTAGATGCCCATGCTCTCCACAAGGAATAGTTGTAGACGTGCACCCTTTTGAGGAAAACTCCGGTTTGGACGAAGTCTTGCTTAGACTATTTGCACGGAGGACGCCTTGAAAGTGATGTAGATCTTCGACCCAACGTTTAAGCCCATTTCAGCAAACGACCTTTTTGTAATTTGGGTGACAAACTCCTTTCCAACATCAATTTTGAGTCTCACCAGTGAGCCTTGATCTGATATTTCCACGATTTTCCCCTTGAAGGCATTTCTAGCACTTGACTCAAATCGATTCTTTGAGAGAATGATATCTTCAGGCTTTATGAAGATAGTGACCATGCCGCTCTTTCGCAATGCAGCTTCAATCGCTAATCCGCCCTCTAGTTCTATGCGAGAGGTGCCCTCTTTAAGAATCTCTGAGCTCCCAGAAAAGATGTTTTCGACCCTAGCGAATTTAGCTAGATTTCTTGATCTTCTGAGTATCCCTTCAAAGGTGCCGATTTCAGCTATTCTGCCGTCTATGAGTAAGACGGCTTTCTCAGCGTTTTGTCTGGCTTGGAAAACGTTGTGTGTGGCAACTACAACAGTTGTGTTCCTCTGCAAGTTGACTTGTCTGATGACTTCCTCAATTATGGAGGAGCTTCTTGGGTCAAGGTTTGCAGTCGGCTCGTCTAGGAGCAGTAGCGGTGTGTTAAGTACCAATGCTCTTGCAAGCGAGACTCTCTGCTGCTCCCCTCCAGAGAGCTCTTTCGCTGGTCGATTCTCATAAGCCTCTAGTTTCACCATTTTCAACGCTTTTTTCACCGACTGGTCAATATGCTTCTTTGGCATTTTTCTCAGTCTTAGACCATAACGGATGTTGTTGTGGACAGTTGTGCTGAACAGCGTTGTCCGTTGAAAAACCAGAGTGGTATTTAGTTTAGCTTTGTTCCTGTTTCGGTTCTCTACTTTTTCGCCGTTGATGAACAGGTTGCCACTGTCAGGTTTTTCAATACAAGCAAGGATTCTCAGTAGAGTAGTCTTCCCCGAGCCATTAGGGCCAATCAAGGTAAATACTTCGCCCCTTCGAACCTTCAGCGTCACATCATCGAGAGCTTTAATCATTCCAAAGTTTTTTGAAACGTGTTCTAATCCAGCTAAAACACTCATGTCAATCTCCTCTGTAACAGATTCGTTAGAAGACTTATCGATAGAACGATGGAAAGCAATATTATCGCTAATGCTATGCTCAACGCAATATTTCCGCGTGTGGTCTCAAAAGCGATGGTGGTCGTTAAGACCCTCGTCCGCCCACGAAGGTTCTGCCCTATCATCAGAACAACGCCCAGCTCTGCAATTGCCCTGTTAAAACCAGCCACAACCGCTAAAGCAACACCTGAAGTCGATTCCTTTAAGACTGCAAAGGATGCTTCAGCCTCTGAAGCACCTAAGGTTTTCGCTAGGTCTTCAACGCTTGGATCAACTGCTTCGACAGCACTCATTATGAAACTGATTATGATAGGGGTGATGAGAATAGCTTGTCCTATCGAGACCCCCAGCGGATTCAGAAATAAATCAAAGGACCCGAAAGGGCCTGAACTGGAAAACATCAGATAGAGTATTAAGCCAAGAGAAACTGTAGGTATGCCGATCAGTGCATTGAATAGGCTCTTCACGAAGTTTTTTCCAGCAAAGTCACCAAGACCTAGAGCAACTGCTATGGGAATACACCATGAGATTGCTAAGGCCGTTGCAGTTCCCGATATGTAAATAGACCGCAGCGTTATGCCAAGGATTTCTGGATCCCCAGAAAATATAAGCCTCAGAGCTTCTACGAAACCTTCCGCGAACTCTTCTGCAAGAAACAAAAATCCAATGAAAAAAACCAAAAAGAAGGCAATTAGCAGGACAGGTACGATATCAGCCCTACTCACACGTATCAGCCCTCAAAGCCAATCAATTCTCAGCTGTAGAGGTCAGAGTCACCATACCTGAATCGACGGGGACATTCTGAACCATCAAAGAAGGCATAATCCATAATCATTTCGGCTATCTCAGATTCTACGTCGGTTTTCAGAATGTTCACTGCTGGATGAAACAGACTTTGCCCATAGTTATTCATTCCATATTCTCCGACTATTCGTTGTCCATCTTCAGATATTAAGAATTTAATAAACGTAATTGCGCCTTCAAAGTTCGTCTGCGGATGAAGTGTCTGATTCACGGCGATTGCACTATAAACATTAAGCAACTCTTGCCCTTGAGTTACAATTCCTGTGAGATCAGGGACCAGATTGACATCCCCATTCCTGTAGGCTAAGTATGTACCGACATCAGTCAAAGTGTAGGCTTGCAGTTCATTTGCTGTTTTCAAAGTATTTCCCATACTAGAACCAGTTTCCACAAACCAACCTACTTCCTCTTTCACTTCAGCCCAGTCAAGACCTGCTGCTGCCCACAGGGCCTTCTCCTTAGAATGAGTCCCAGAATTGTCTCCTCTGGAAACCCACAACGCTTGAGAGTCTCTTCCAGCAGAAGCAATCTTCGCCAATGCTTCTGGAGGAGTTAGCCCATTGATTTCCGCCATATCTGCACGGGGACCTACAATTTCAAAGAAATTGTATGCAATAATCTTTCTGTCTAAACCATAACCTCCCCTTAGAAATTCGAATTCATCTGAAGGTGAGTGCACCAGTATCATGTCTGCATCACCTCGCTGAGCAAACTGGATTGCCAAGCCTGTTCCGACTGACACAAAGTAAACGTCAATGTTGTTTTTAGCCTCGAAACTTGTCTCTATTTCATCCAGTAGTCCAGTGTCGAAGAGGCTGGTGGTGGTGGCGACAACTAGTCTCTGGCTTGCTGTCGCATTAAGATACACAATTGTGCTTCCAACTGAAGCTATAGATGTTATAACTGCAACTATTAGAACCGTTTGCCATGGGTCGAATTTCATGTTTTTGAACACCATTATGTTCGTCTGTACATATCGATGCTGCGAGCTTTAAAAGCATATCGTCATTGTCTGCAGTTGCAGCTGAGTTTATTCGAACTTTTTACTCTGAATTGGCCTTAGCAGAAGCTGGCTAGCATATCTGAACCTGAAGCATGTACTCAAGGATGTTTCACGTTTTTCGATGCAATAAGTTACATGAATCTTTCAAGTTTGGTTAATCCTATGATTTCGTCAAACTCTAATCCTAGGGCATCTAAGACTTGATCGAAAGTGGACTGTAGATAGCCGATATACCTGTCTACATCTACTTCGCTGTTTGTGGCGAAGCTTATTGGCATTACATTAACTGACTCCCTTTTCCCTCTAACAAGCGTCTCTCTAGGCTTGATCTTCACAAAGCTCACAAGATCTCCAGCCTTCATCTCAATGTTCTTATCCTTTAGTATTCTGGCAGCCATCACGTGTTGAGGCGTGGTCTTCACATAGCGCTCAGGTGCGTCTCCGAGGACAACATGGAAGGCTAAATCACTTAGACGATTCCACTCTCGCCTTCTAAGCCGCGTATAACGGTTCAAAACTATCTTCTTGATATCCTTCTTAGCCGCCTCAAACTCTGCAGATGATCCAACCTCTCCTAGTCTTGCTTTCATTTCGTCAAAGGCGTCTTTGATAAACTTAGGGATATGCTTCTTCTTCCCTGTTAACCCTTTAACATCAACACTGCCATCCTCGAAAACGCCCAGATAGTTCTTCTTGCGAGAACTGAAAACAGCGTATCGATAAACTTTGTCAACGTCTAGACTCATCTTTAACTCTTTCTTGGACCAATTCGCCAGTTCTTTGATTTGCGTGTCCGTAGGGTTCTTAAGAAAGACGCTGTCTGTGTCGCCGTAAAGCACGTCAATATCCAACGCTTTGGCCTCGCTCACAATCTGCTTCAACGAATGCCTTGCAATGGCGGCTGTTGCCTCCGCAACTGGGGGACAATACAGGTCAAATGACTCTGCACCGAAGACACCATAACTAGCGTTCAAGATGACTTTCAAAGCTCTTTGGATAACGTTGTACCAGTTCCGAACGTCTGCTGGCAATGTTTTGTCCTTTGCCTTCAACTTGTACCATTTCACTCTCAAATCTCTAAGTGAGCCAACGAGTAGGCTCTCCAATGCCTTGTTCTTGCGACATACCCAGTGAGGAGTGCCTGGCACAATGTTGTCTTTGCATCCTTCGTGAGGACAAAGTATGGTTTGATACCCTAAATTCCAGACTTTGATGATGGAGGGATATAAGCTTGCAAAATCCATGACTGCCACATTGAAATGAACACCAGGCACTGGTTCAACTACAATGGCTCCTTTATACTTCTTACCTTTGATAATGGCCGTTGTGGCTGTTTTTCCCTTTAAGGCCAGAATATCTGAGGTGTTGGGTATCAGCAGATCAAGTCTCCGATGCTCAAAATGCAGGAAGTTCCTGATCCACCGGGAAACACCCTGTCGACTGACATCTTCCATGGGCATCTTGCTAATCCGCGCTAGCACCAAAATCAGCTTCATCGTAAGGTCGTCGTTGAAGCTTGTCAGTTTCAGGGTGATCTCTGCGTCGTGGAGACAATAGCGTGCCAACTCAGAATAGCTCAGATCGGCGAATGGTTTGTCTAGCTCGATCTTTGACATGTCAATGAGAGCTTTTCCAACATCGTTGAGAGTTACATCGCGATACTTGTTACTGAAGGCGTAGATTTGAATCGAACGGTTGTAAAAGAATTTGTACAGATCTATGTGAGTGCCGTTTCTTAGTAAGCAGACGCGACGGCGCACTTCAATAGGAATCTGTCTTCTAGGTATGCCCAGTTTCTTTTCTGCTCTGTGCGCTAGATATCGAAGATCAAAATCGTCGCCATTAAAAGTAATGACGAAAGGATAATCCCGTAAAACTTCAAAAATAGTTTTGACCAGCTCTTCTTCAGAATCAAAAAACTCGATCTTCACGTTGGGAGGAAGCCTTTCTGCTCCGTCTTCTACACCTTTTCGCCTTAATAGCAAGACTCGGTCGTTGCCATCATTTGTCATCAAAGAAGCACAAGTAACTTGGTAGGGTGCTTCACGAGGATCCGGTACACGCGTTGCTACTGGCGAGAAGACTTCAATGTCCAATGCAACACGCCTAAACGGTGGCGCTGGATACTCCAGCAAGCGTGCCCATCGCTCAACGTATTCTTTCTCTTCTGCCGTTTCATTTCTGAATAGAGCCTGCGTGTTTTTCACAGCATTTTCAGCTGACTCCATCTTTGTAGCGACCAGATTGCCATCTTCAACTCTGTACGGCATACCTGGCACAATGCCGCGATCATAGATGAAGCATTGATAATATTTGATCGCTGCTTCCCAAACTTTAGCTTCTGGTTGTTCGAGTTCAGCGCTCTTGGAGTGTTCTTCTGGAATAATCTCTCGCAAGCATCCTCTTGGTCTACCTCCAATCGCTAAGGGATCTTTTGCCACCACTTTCGTTAAAGCTACATTCTTGTCAGAAAGTGGGTCAAACTTTTCCACGTGCTCAAAACGGTCTAATCCTGGGTGGGTTTTTACACGTTCCAGTTTGTCAAGTTCGTATGGAGACAAGTTTGTGAGAAGGTATGGTCTATGTCCTGTGGTGTCATGCCAGAAGTAGATTCGCCTAGATTTTGGCTCATATAGTTTAACGGATGCTTTTCCTCTTTTGCCGTCGTAAGAGGCGGAAACAAAGTATGAATGTGGAAGCTGCTTCGGATCTACTCTCTTGGGTAGGCCTTCTTTTGTGCTCTTATGCCGCTGAGACACCGCTTTCTGTTCTTCTGATTTTTCCTTCTTCTTTTTGTCTGTGGTTGCTTGAGTGGGCTTCGAAAACTCGTTCAGCCGCCTTTGTTCCACCATTGCGCTTGGTCTCATTCATTTTATATGGGTCTCAGGGTTTTAAAGAGTAAGGGTTACGGACATATCTCCTTCATCTACACTTTCACAGTGCCTCGCCAACCGCCTTTTTTTTCCCTGAAGCACCAATATATCAAAAACGGATATGCTTCCAGCTTCAGAAGTCCATTTTTATTCTNNAAGCCTGAAGTTCTGGTCTTGGAAGGAGAAGACGCAATTGAAGTTCTGGAAAAATACATAGAGAACCTGACGGAAACCAAGCCAGAAGAGATGAGTGAAAAGCAAGTCAAGACGATTATTAAGCTTGCTACAGGACTAATCAGAACCATTAAACATGAAACCAGTCTGGAACCCACCAAGCATTCACACTTACTTCCTAAACTCAAAAACCCAATCAGCAAAGTAATCTCAAAAATAATTACAGATCCAGTCCCACAAACTTCTCGGAAACAACCGAGCACCCCCAGCCTTCCTCACCGCTTCCCGCCACCAGCAAACCAGCAACTCAAATAGAGACCATTTGGCAATCCTCTGCGCCATATTCACAAGCTGCTTTTTTGCATGGCAAAGCTGGGTAAACAATAAAGAAATTAGTTTGAACCACCAAAACTCTGTTTTAGACCTGCCCCCATATAAGTGGACGTTGCGCGTAACGTGCTGCTCAAAGATTCAAACGTGTTTTACCGGCAACTTACGGAACTATGTTGAAATCGAGTTGACACATCCTTTCCACTCTCTAAGACACACTTACATCCGAGCGATACAATCACAAAGAGGACAAGTTTGAGATGGCCACAGCGCGGAAGCATAGTAGATTATCTCAAGGTTTTTAATGTATGCGGCGATAATTCGGAGAGGAGATCATGCTTGTGTGGAGTAGCGATATTGATAGGGAAAACGTGAATTCAACGCGAGTTGCTGGAATTGTTACGTGACGCTTGGGCGTTAGCTATTAAAGCCTTATGCTGGATGGAACTAAAAAGACTGAGTGAGAGGCTTGCCTTATCCAAAGCTTCCAAAAAGCTACGTATACGAGATCCAGACACAAGAGGGTTAGCACACAGGTTGGTGTTGGAAACTGTTAGAAGACAAAACTTCATTGACTATGCAGTAAACTTGCTCTTGCAGCCAGGCACCATTAATGATCTTCAGCCGAAAATCCGTGCTTTCCTGCGCCTCTACACTTACGAAACAAGAATGAGCGGAAGAGACAGTTATGAAAAAGCAGTAAACATAGCTAGAATTGGCCGTTCCATTCTAGGCTGGAGAGGATTGAGGAAAGTTGAAGAAACGTTAGGCACTTTGCTTAGCCTAGAGCCGAGGGAAGTCTTGAAAGGCTTAAGTGATGCAGAAAAAGTCTTCCTCCAGACGTTTCAGCCACCATGGTTTGTGAAGTACTGTTTTAAATTGCTCGGCCGTCACAAAGCCTTACAGTATTTTGAGAGTACGCTTTCAAGAACACCGACCTACATTCGGATCAACACTCTGAAAATGCCCGAAGGTGACCTGCTGGAAGAACTGGGCAACGAAGGATTAGCTCTAGAAAAAGTAGATGGATTACGATACACATACAAGGTAAACGCCACAAGACAGCCTCTTACGAAATCCTCTAGCTTCAGTAATGGTCTGTTTTACATTCAGGACAAAGCAAGCTGTCTAGCTGTAGAGGTGGCTGCTCCTAAACCCGACATGTGCGTAGTAGATGTCTGTGCGGCGCCAGGTGCAAAAACCACGTATTTGGCCCAGTTGATGAAAAATCGCGGCACCATCTATTCCATAGACTATTCTAAACGGAGAATGAGAATCTGGAGACGTGAAAACGAAAGGATGGCTGTAAAAACCACCACGCCTATCATAGGCGACGCAGTTAATGCATTGCCTCTTCATAACGTTAAAGCAGACATTGTTGTCCTCGATCCGCCATGCACAAGCACAGGAGCTTTCAGCAGAACACCTTCTGCCAAATGGCGACTTTCGATGCGATCACTAAGACGTATGGCTGCAATTCAATGGAA
>JABAOH010155990.1_pt1 | contig 10516 bp, 10 predicted proteins | sample 7062181 | NCBI WGS metagenome assembly JABAOH01 (sample SAMN14538630, study PRJNA623070) | marine sediment metagenome | biome: marine biome [ENVO:00000428]; feature: marine pelagic biome [ENVO:01000023]; material: deep marine sediment [ENVO:00002113]; isolation source: pool of 5 deep marine... | reverse complement strand
GAAAAAGAACTTGGAGCGGTACTCAGAAACCCGGCGATCTCAACTCCACCGTGGGAGCCGGCCATCGGGACCATGTGACGCGCCACATCCGGTCCCAACACCTGCTGGAGTCGATCCTCCCAACGGGAGGTCACCACGTAATCCGAAAGCACCTTACCGGCATGGGTCAATCGAAGATGGACTTCACGGTGGGACAGCGCAACGCGGTTAATCACATCGCTGATGTGACCCAGCTCCGTCGACGGCGATTTTAAGAATTTCCGCCGCGCAGGGATGCTGTAAAAAAGATCACGCACCTCCACGGTGGTTCCCAGTGGGCTCCCCACCCTTTCCAGTTGCTGGTTCTTTCCACCCTCGACCCGTAACCGGCTTCCCATTTCCTGCTCTTTGGTACGGGAAAGAATTTCGACCCTGGAGACGGAGGCGATGCTCGACAGCGCTTCTCCTCGAAACCCAAGAGTGCCGATCTTCATGAGATCGCTCTCTTCCCTCAGTTTACTGGTGGCATGGCCTTCCACCGCCAGGGTCATATCCTCCCAGGGAATACCTGTTCCGTTGTCGCTTACCCGGATGGAGTTGCTTCCGCTGCCCTCCACCGAAACCGAGATCTCATCGGCACCTGCGTCGAGCGAATTCTCTACCAATTCCTTCACCACAGATGCCGGCCGCTCCACTACCTCGCCCGCGGCGATACGGCTGATCAGATTGTCAGAAAGGAGTTTTATTGCCATGGAGAGACCTACTGTCGTTCTCTATTGAAATTAGCCTGGACCTCATGTCCTGCAATCTCAAAGGCTGGCGTGGCTCGGTGAGTCGAAGTCAAGGAAAGCATAGCTTAGCGGTTCGGCACACGTCAAGAAATCGAACCGCCTCTTTCTTGCGTTTGTTAAAGCCGGGGCCGTACACATCAAGCGAAGGCGACAAGCGTACGCGGTTACTCGATCTTGACGGGATAGACTTGCCCCCGAGATCCACGGCTCACCCCCGCAAATTCTTGTAACCAGGCCCCGGGGCAGGTATTCTTGTGAAGTGCTGGCATTCATAGACTCCGCAGTTCAGTAATCCCATTACTCCAATCCACTCGAAATCATGAAAAGCTACCAAAGGGTCCTGCTCTTTTTGCTCGTTGTACTCTTTCTCACGGCCCTTACCGCGCCGTGGTTTGCCGTTCTGTGGGATCGTTTCTTCGATGCGTTTCCCCAATGGGAGAAATATCGATTTCCTTTCTCGAGAATCTTTGACCGCACGTACATGGGCTTCGGGATCATACTGTTTTTCGCCTACCGCCCCCTTCTCAAGATCGATTCCATGAAACAAATGGGCCTCCAGTCCCCTCGAATGGGATACCCGGATTTCCTATGGGGAGCATTTTTTGGCCTCGCAGCTTGGATCATTCTTGCTTTGGCCATGACCTCACTGGACGTTTTCAATCCTTACATTGCCCGTTCTTTAAGCGTATCCCTTGAGCGTTCCTTTGGTGCGCTAATGTCCGGAATCGCCGTGGGGGTTCTAGAGGAGATCTTTTTCCGCGGCATTATCCTAAGAGGGCTGCTGGCGGACTGGAACAGATCCCTTGCCTTCGTCTGCGCCAGCCTTTTCTATTCTGCCGTTCATTTTATTCAACCAGCCAAGAAGATCATTGTCACTGAACTCGAACCCCTTGCAGGCGTACAACACGTCATCGAGTCTTTTCATCTTTTCGCTGATCCCGTCACACTGTTCCCGGGGTTCTTTGGCCTCTTCGTCATTGGCCTGGTGCTGAGTTTCGCGTATTACCGCACCGGATCCCTCTACCTCGGCATCGGCATTCACGCCGGCCTTGTCTTCGGCCGAAAGACCCTGACCCTGTACGGCAACTATAACGAGGATAAAATGGGTCTCCTGTTCGGGGACACGGAACCCAGATTCGTCAGTGGGGTGGCCACCTGGATACTCGTTTTCGTGATGGGATGCGTCATTTACTGGATGACGAGGGAGCGCAAGAACAACTCCCCTGGAGCCTAACCCTTGATTCTTACCGCCCGATTTCGACCTCCGGGACACGCTATTGACAGCCTGAACCACGCCAGGTAAGTTCGACTCCAAGGCCTCTCGAGGAGGAGCCCATGACGAAAAAAAACCTTGCAAGAGCGCTGGCTTTCGCGTTCCTGATAGCCCTGATCCTGCCCGCACCAGCGACGGCCCAGAAGGAGTCCGTCAAGGTCAAGGTGAAGAAGCTCTTGCTAGACCCATCAAGCAAAACCCCCGTCGTGGTCCTGGAGAGCTTAAAAGAGAAGAAGTTTATTCCAATCTGGATCGGCAAGGCAGAGGCCACTTCCATTGCGATGGAATTGGAACACGTCAAGATCCCCCGTCCCAACACCCATGATCTCATTGGCAATATCGTCAAGGCCCTGGGGGCCTCCCTGGACCGTGTCACGATTACCGATCTCAAGAAAAATACTTACTATGCGGTTCTGACACTACGACTCAAAGGCAAAAAATTTGAAATTGATGCCCGTCCCAGCGATGGGATCGCCATCGCGCTCCGGATGGGAGCTCCTATTTTTGCCTCTTCTCAACTCCTCGCGAAAGCCGGCAAGCTACCCGCAGGGCTCGACGATCCGGAAGGTGTACGAAACATTCTTGGCTTTCAGATTCAAGACCTCACCGCAGAGTTGGCTGCTTATTTTAATCTGTCGACGGATGGGGGTGTCCTGGTGGCGGATGTGGAACGGGGAGGGACCGCTTCCAAGGCGGGCTTCCAGAGAGGGGACGTCATTATCGACTTTAACGGCAAAAGTATCAAGGACGTGGGACAGCTCGAGTCGTTTCTTAAAGGAGTGAAAAAACCCGGGAAGATCAAATTGAAGGTCCAACGAAACGGCAGGGCTCAGACCGTCGTCATGAACCTACCCTTCTAGCACCTTTAACTCACAAAACCGTTGGCGAGTTCCCTTTACCGGGACACGGCGCAGCCCCTCCTAAGTCGCAAATTCAATCAGGGGAACAGGGAACGGCAATATGAAAGGGAATCTCCCTTCCATCTAATTGTCTCTCTAAACCTTCCCGTTGCTGCTGAAAAGAATCTTGCCCCACTTCTTCTGCGTGGCGTCCAGGACGTCTTGGCTCGAAGCCGACACCTTTGGGAAATCATTCATCCACTCGAAGGGACGACAGGCATCAATGATGGCACGCGAATTGAACCCTTTCTGGCTTGGATGAATAATGGGATCCAGAGGTCCACTCCAACAGCGGCGGATAATATCAATGTCCTGCTCCGGGTCCGAGCGCGAGGCCGTGGCCCACATGACTTCGTCCGTGTTGGAGGGGTCGATGTCGTCGTCCACGACGATGACGTACCGGCCCAGGTAGGCCCCCGCATGACACTGGGAGGCGACCAGGGCCGCCTGGCGGGCGTGGCCCGGATAGCGCTGCTTGATGGAGACAACCAGGACAAGCCGGCTACCGCCGGATACCATGAGCCAGACCCCTTTCACGTCGGGGACACCAGCTTTCTCCATTTCATCCCAGATCAACGCGGACCGCAGGTAGGAACGGTACCAGCCCAGTTCCACCGGCGGTTTTCCCGGAGGCGAACCGAGTATGATCGGATCGTTGCGATGGTACAGCTTCTTGATTCTGACGATGGGCTCCGGCCTTTCCGCGCTGGCATAGTATCCTGTCCACTCACCGAACGGCCCTTCCGTACGCGGTTCGTCAAAGGACACATCGCCTTCCACGACGATTTCGGCGTGAGCCGGAATGGGAAGACCCGTGTATTCTCCCTTGATCAATTCGAGGGGTTCACCTCTCACCCCGCCGATGAATTCGTACTCCGGAACCGCATAGGGCACTTCGATGCTGCCGCCGAGAAAAATCAGCGGATCATGGCCAAAGGACATAGCGATCTTACAGGTTCGCCCGGTGCTGGAGTACTTTTCCCGTTGAATCCGTCCGTGCTTTCCGGGTGAAATATAAAAGCCTACCGTCTTTGGGTCATGGATCATGACCCGGTAGGTACCCCAGTTAACCCACTCCTCGTCGGGATCCCGGGTGATATCGATGCTTCCGGTGCCGATGTAACGGCCACCATCATGGTCATGCCAGAGAGGAGTCGGGAATTTAAATAGATCGATATCCTTTTCATCGTAAACGTTTTCATACAGAGGACTGTCCTTGACGTACTTTGGCGGGATGGGCTTGATCTGTTTGTAGCGTTCCCGCCAGGTGCGAACGAACTCCATCTTATGGTCCCCCGGGGGAAGTCCCAAGGTCAGTCCCATTCGGCGTCGTGAGCTTAGGGAATTGGACAGGACCCGATAACCCTTGGGGTAACCCTTGATCTCATCGAACAAGACAGCTGGACCATCTTCCTGATGATGCACGAGTTCGGTAACCGCGCCGATTTCCAGGTTCCAGTCGCAATTTTTCAGCGTCTTGAGTTCGTCCATGGCCTCGGCTTTACTGATCCATTCCCTGAGATCCTTATACTCCATAGTTTCCTCCCAATATAGATAAAACAAAACCCCTGAGGGTTAAGAGGTATAACACTTAACCAATTTTTGTCCGATGTTCAAGCCTGGAAACGGCGAATCGAATTAGCACACCTTGCCGTCAGAAACGCTGGGAATTCCCCGAGTTATTGCAAATAATCCAGGGACGTGTTACCCATCATACGTGCCGGGGAAGATCAAAGACTTAGCCGAACTGGGTTCTATCGTTTCAAAGGCAAAATCGAAAAAAAAGAAGGTCGTTTTCACCAACGGATGTTTTGATCTTCTCCATCTCGGCCACATTCACCTTTTAAGGGAGGCAAAGAAGCTCGGGGATCTCCTGGTGGTGGCGCTCAACAGTGACTCCTCGGTGAAGAGGATCAAGGGCCCAGGCCGTCCCATTCTTCCTGAAGCGGAGCGGGCGGAACTGGTGGCGTCACTGGAGATGGTGGACTACGTTACCGTTTTTTCTCAACCGGATCCGGGTGATATCATCGAAGCCTTACATCCCAATGTCCTGGTGAAGGGAGGAGATTGGACTGCGGACAAAATCATTGGTAAAGATAGTGTGGAGGGTCAGGGAGGCAAGGTGGTTTCCCTGCCCTTTTTGACAGGTCATTCCACCACAAACATCATTGACAGAATTCGTCGAGAATAATTATGGCAAGAATCTGTTCCATTTGCGGCAAAGGACGATCCGTCGGATACAACGTAAGCCACGCCAACAATAAAACCAAAAAGGTCTGGCAACCGAACCTGCAGAAGGTGAGAGCCAGGGTGGATGGTGAAGTGAGGCGAGTTTCGGTTTGCACCGGCTGTATCCGGTCGGGCCGCGTCGTCAAAGTCGCCTGAACATAATTTAAGATTATCTCGCGCCGAGACGCCAAGTTTGCAAAGTTGACTTTGGCATTATCTTAAGTCTTGGCTCCCTTTGCGACTTTGCGCGATGTGTTTTATCTGCGATTTTTTCCGGAACAATCCAAAATCCCCAATCCAAAATCTAAAATTACTCTATCCCCTCGCCCTGGCCGCAGTGTAAACCCCTTTGACCTTTGAAATGCTTCTCAGGACGCGGTTCAGCTCATCTGAGTTCGCAATCATGATTTCAAAGGTGTTGAGAGCCTTCTGGTCGGGAAAAGTCCGAATGTAGGCTCGCGCTATATTTATCTTGGAGCTGGTGATGGCGGAGCTAATGTCCGCCAGGAGTCCGGGGCGGTCGACACAACTGACTTCGATTTTAATGGGGCGTAAGGTCTGCCCTTCGTCTTCCCAGCTTACCTCCACTTTCCGGTGCGGATCACTTTCCAGCACCGTGGGGCAGCTTGAAACGTGGACCGTCACGCCCCTGCCCCGGGTTATAAATCCGATGACGTCCTCACCCGGCAATGGGTGACAACACTGACCGATACGCACCATAACATCCCCCAAGCCTTTTACCTTCAACCCATGGTCGCGCCGCTGCCCCCCCACCATACGAAACAGGCGTCCCAGCGCTCCGCGGCTCTTGGGTTGACCGCCTTCGAGTTTTTCCGGCGGCACTAGCTTGGTCAGGATTTGAAGTGGACTGATTTTGCCGTAACCGATACTGGCCAATAACCCCTCTTCGTCCTTGGTCCCCAGTTCCCGGGCCATGGCTTCAATCTTACCCTCCCCGCGGAGCGTCGCATAATCCAGCCGGTAGTGGCTCAAGTCACTCTCCAGAAGCTCGCGCCCCAGATTGACGCTCCGTTCCCGTTCCTGGGCCTTGATCCAATTCCGAATCCTCGCCTTCGCACGAGGGGTCTTGACCAGTTTCAACCAATCCCGACTGGGAGTTTGCTGAGGAGTCCGGATGATCTCTACCGTGTCTCCGCTGCGCAAAATATACCTGAGCGATACAAGGCGCCCGTTTACCCGAGCCCCGGAACAGCGGTGGCCGATGTCGGAGTGAATCCGGTAAGCGAAGTCAATGACGTTGGCACCCTTGGGAAAATTGATCAAATCCCCCCTCGGAGTAAAGACGTAGACTTCTTCTGGGAAGAGATCCTCCTTGATGCTGTGAAGAAACTCCTGGGGGTCTTCAAGATTTTGCTGCCATTCGAGTAACTGGCGCAGCCAGGCAAAACCCTGGATCTTGGTGAACTCAAGCTCTTCCCCTTCCTTGTAACGCCAATGGGCGGCTATGCCTTCCTCCGCTACCCGATGCATTTCATGCGTGCGAATTTGAATCTCCGCACGCTGGGTGTTTGGACCGATCACCGTGGTATGAAGGGACTGGAACATATTGGGTTTGGGCAAAGCGATATAGTCCTTGAAACGACCCGGGACAGGTTTCCACTGAGAGTGGATGATGCCGAGGGTCTCATAACATTCCCTAACGGTGTCAACCACGATCCGAAACGCCACAAGATCGTGTATCTGGTCGTAGGGAAGGTTTTGCGTCTCCATTTTTTGGTAAATGCTGTAGAAGTGCTTGAGACGGCCCGAAACTTCCGCGTCGATCCCTTCTTCAGCAAGCTTCTTGCCGATGACGGTGATAACATCGTTTATGTATTTCTCCCGATCCCCCTTTTTCTCCGCCACATCTCGCTTGAGTTGATAAAAAATTTCGGGGCGCAGGTGCCTGAGGGCATGGTCTTCGAGTTCACACTTGATCCATTCGATTCCCAATCGGTGCGCGAGGGGGGCGTAGATATCCAACGTTTCCTGCGCCGTAAGTACCTGCTTGTCCGGAGGCACATGGCTCAGGGTCCGCATGTTGTGCGTACGATCCGCCAGCTTGATCAGGATCACGCGCACGTCTTTGCCCATGGCCAGGATCATCTTGCGGACATTTTCCGCCTGTTTTTCTTCCTTGCTGGAAAAGTTCACCTGGCTGATCTTTGTCACCCCGTCCACCAGCGCAGCCACTTCCCCGCCGAAGGAATCCTCGATCTCGTTCAACGACGTGAGGGTATCCTCCACGGTGTCGTGCAGCAATCCGGCCACAAGACTGGGGACATCCAACCTTAAATCGGCGATAATCCCTGCCACAGCAATGGGATGAATCAGGTAGGGCTCGCCGGACAGGCGTCTTTGATCTTTGTGGACCTGGGCGGAAAAGTCGTAGGCACGGCGAATCGTTTCTATGTCCGCCGTGGGATGGTAGGCCTGCACTTTCTCGATCAAGTCACTGACGCGAATTTCCCTGCTCATAACTCTGGGTCTCGGGAGAGAACCGCATTCAAGCCGTCAGCGACGTTTACCGACCGATCCTGGTCACCCTCAGCCTTTCCGCTCTCACTATGGATTTGAGGGATTCCAGCGCGTCACGAATCTCGCGATTGACGATCAAATAGTCGTATCTTCTGCTTTCCTGCAGTTCCCGTCGTGCGTTTTTCAAACGTTGCCGAATGACATTTTTTCCATCCGTCTTTCGCCTGGCAAGGCGCCGCTCCAGCTCCCGCCACGAAGGAGGCAATAAAAAGACGGACACAGCAGCGGGATATCGCCGTTTGATTTTGCGGAATCCCGCCACATCAATATCCAATAGAACATCATAGCCGTTTCTCAGGTTGCGTTCCAAGGGGCGCCAGGGGGTCCCGTAAAAGCTGCCGTGAACATTGGCCCATTCAGCAAAATCCCCGCGACGGCGCATGGCCATGAACCGATCTTGCTCCACAAAGTAATAATCCCGTCCTGATTTTTCTCCCGCTCGCCTCCTCCTCGTCGTGCAGGACACCGAGAGACGAATCTTGGGAAACAGCTTCAAGAGTCCCTTCACGAGGGTCGTTTTTCCGGCACCCGACGGAGCGGAAACGACAAAGATAAGGCTATTACGCCTCGCGGGTATGAGTTTTTTTCTGCTCACTCTACGTTTTGGACCTGCTCCCGAATCTTTTCCACCTTCTCCTTACCCGACAACACCAAACCCACCACGGAAAGATGGGGCGCCTTGGAGCCGATGGTGGTCAGTTCCCGCTGTACTTCCTGAAGTAGGAAATCTATCTTTTTTCCAACGGACCCCCTCTCCCGTGTCAAACTCCACAGGCCGTCCACATGGCTTTTGAGCCGGATTACTTCCTCATGAATGTCCCCTTTGGGTAGCGCGTTGTCATGCTCCGATGCGCTGCGATGACTCTCCTGGGCTTTTCCCTCAAGGGCGTCACGCAGTGTCCTTTCCACTTTTTTGGCTTCCTCCCGCAAGCCGGTAGAAATTTTCTGAAGGTGGCGTACCTGCTCCTGGATATCCAGTTTTAAATGGTTCCCTTCACGGCCTCTGGAACGCTCAAGACTCCCAAGGGCTGCTCCAAGGGCTTTTAAGACCAAGCCCCGCTCGCTTTCGCCAACCCCCTCTTCCTCCTTCGACTCGAACAGATCTGGCAATCTCGACAGCAGCGCTAGGTCCATCTCCCCCTTGAGTCCGAACCTCTTTTGCGCCTGCCGAATCGTGGAAACGTATTGGCCCAACAGGGACTCGTCCAGTTCCAGTTTTCGACCTTTTCCCTTGACCAATGACCTCGTAATAAATAGCTCAACCCGTCCCCTTGATATGGACTGCCGGATCTTTTGGCGTATGGCCTCCTCGAGTGAAAGGTAATGACNNCCCTGAGCAGTGGATTCACCGTATCCCGTCATGCTTTTCATTGACGCCCCCGTTCCTCTTCATGGCCAGTGTCCAGGACCACGGCCCTGACGCCTTTCTGACTTAGGTTGCCATCCAGCCGAGGTGAAACGCCAACCTACCAACATCGAGATTGCACGAACGGGATTAAAGCACCCAAGAGCATCACGACCTTCACCGTGACCTAACAAGCGGCTGTTGGATTGTGGATTAATACCACTCCCGAACCAGCTGCCTCAACTTGGATTCGGGAACGCTCGCGGTGCCCACTTCACCGACCACAATCCCGGCGGCAAGATTGGCAAGGGTCGCGGCATCCTCAAAGGTGCCTCCGCTAGCGAGGGTCAGGGCACACGTTGCAACCACCGTATCCCCCGCACCGGTAACGTCAAAGACTTCCTTGGCAGCCGTGGGAAAGTAACCCATGGATCCATTCTGGCGGAACAAGCTCATGCCATCCTGTCCCCGTGTAACCAGCACCGCGTCCGCCTGCCATTTTTTGAGCAGGACCTCGCCCACCCGTTCCAACGAGGCCTGATCTTGTATGGATATACCCGCAGCCTCTCCGGCCTCTTCCTTGTTGGGAGTCACCAGAGTCACATTCCGATACCTGTCGAAGTTCTCTTTTTTCGGATCCACCACACAAGGGATCCCCACCTTTCGGACCAGATCGCCGACGACCTCAACGAGTTCTGGATGCACGACTCCCTTTCCATAATCCGAGATCACCAGCGCATCGCACCGTCCCACCCGGCGCTTTACGAATTCCCGGATTTTTTCACACACCCGTTTGCTTATATCGCCATGGTTTTCATGGTCCATGCGCACCAACTGCTGGTGGCGGGGCCGTGCAATCAATCGACTCTTTTGCGTGGTCATGAACCTCGCCTCCTCGAAGACCCCCAGGGTCGAGCTGCCGATGCCCTTAAGCTCGTCAAGGAGTTGCCTTCCAGCCGCATCCTTTCCCAAGACGCCGCAGGCGGTGACGCGGCCCCCTAAACCACGAATGTTATGGATCACATTGGCCGCTCCGCCCAGGCGGTGACTCTCCGACACCACCCGCACCACGGGAACCGGAGCCTCGGGTGAAATCCTTTCCACCTCACCCCAGATAAACCGGTCAAGCATCAGGTCTCCCACTACCAACAGTTGCTTGTGGCGGAACCGGTTCAGCAGGGCCAGGAGTCTTTTTCTACGAGTGTTTGACGGGCTCACTTCTTACCCTGTCTTGGAGCAGCTCGTAATAAAATGCTTCATTTCCCCTCGCCATGAGATCCAGGGTGAAGTGCTGTCCTACGCGCTCCCTGCCCTTGATGCCCATACTTGTTAGGACTTCTCGTTGAGAAAGCAAATTCGAGATGACCCGAGCTAGCCCGGGGGGATCCCCGGGTGAAACCAATTGCCCCGTTACATGTTCTTCCACCAATTCTGGAATACCGCCCACCTGGCTGGCGACAAC
>JABAOH010165752.1_pt1 | contig 10517 bp, 10 predicted proteins | sample 7062181 | NCBI WGS metagenome assembly JABAOH01 (sample SAMN14538630, study PRJNA623070) | marine sediment metagenome | biome: marine biome [ENVO:00000428]; feature: marine pelagic biome [ENVO:01000023]; material: deep marine sediment [ENVO:00002113]; isolation source: pool of 5 deep marine... | reverse complement strand
CAGCCGGTCTCCCATGTCCCCGAGGCCGGGAGTGATGAAGAAGGCGGGGGTGAGGCCCTCGTCGAGGGCGGCGGCCACCACTCGCACGTCGGGGTGGTCGCGCTCCATGCGAGCCACACCCTCGGGGGCCGCCACCACGCAGAGGGCGGCGATGTCCCTGGCGCCGTGATCCTTGATGCGGGCCGCGGCCCAGGAGAGGGAGCCGCCGGTGGCGAGCATCGGCTCGAGAATCAGAACCTTGGCCGAGTCGAGGGGATTGGGGAACTTGGTGTAGTACTCGAGGGGCTCGGCCGTCTCCTCGTCGCGCTGCACGCCGGCGTAGCCGACCTTCACCTGGGGTAGGAGGTCGAGCACCGCATCGAGCAGTCCGAGGCCGGCCCGCAGCACCGCCACCGCCACCAGATCGCGATCGAGGCTGTAGCCGGTGGTGGTGGCCAGGGGGGTCTCGACCGGCCCCTCACGCAGCGCCATGTCGCCGGTCGCCTCCATGATGAGGGTGTAGGCGAGCCGGCGGGTGGTCTCCCGAAACAGCTCCGGCGAGGTCTCCCTGTCCCGGAGGGCGGTCAGGTAGTGCTTCGTGAGCGGGTGCTCGACGATCGTGAGGCTCACGGCGGCTCCTTGCGGCGACGACCCTCCCAGGCTACCGCCGGGCCGCCGACCCTCGTTGTCCCACGGTGACCCGGGGTGAGCCCTTTGATGGGCTGCTAACGTTTGCTGACCATTCGCGTATGCGGAAGATGCAGGAGGTGGCTGATGTTCCGCAAGCTTGCCATGGTGATGGTGGTGTTGTCTCTACTGTTCGCGGCCTGTGGAGACGGAGCCGACGAGACGACCACCACCACTGCCGCAGTCGGGGAGACGACGACCACGGCCGCTCCGGCCGAGTTGACCGAGGTGACCGTCCTGGCTCCCAACCCGTCGGCGGTGATCTGGTTCCAGCTGTGCTCGGCCATCTACCAGGGTTTCCTCGAAGAAGAGGGGATCGACGCTACCTTCGAGGCCGTGGACGGATCCGGGGCGGTCCTGCAGGCGATGGCCGCCGGCCAGGCCGAGTTCGGTATACCGGGTCCGGGACCGCTACTCGCCGCCCGGGCTGAAGGTGGCGACTTCGTCGCCATCTACAACGGGTTCGCCCAGGCCTTGTTTGGGCTGGTGGTGCCGGAAGAGTCCGACTACCAGCTGCCGGCCGACCTCAAGGGCGAAGACGGCCCCACGATCATCGGCGTCGGAACCGCAGAAGGGTCCGAGGTGACCTTCGTGAGGCCGATTCTCGTGGATGCCGGTCTCGAGGAGGACGTCGACTTCGAGTTCCTTCCCGTCGGTGACGGTGGCCCTGCCACTGCCGCCTTCGAGCGGGGCGAGATCGAGGCCTATGCGGCGGCCGTGCCGGACATGGCGATCATCGAGGCCCGCGGCCTGCCCCTCCGGGAGATCACGCCTGAGGAGTACAAGACCGTCTTCGGCAACGGCTACGCGACGACCCAGGAGCTGATCGATTCGGATCCCGACCTGGTGCAGGGGCTCGTCAACGGTCTGGTCAAGGGCGCTCTGTTCGGCGAGGCGAATCCGGATCAGGCCGAGGCGGACTGCGCCCAGATGAACCCGGAGGAGGCGACCGACCCCGAGCTCGCCCGGGCGTTGCTGGATCTCACCATCGTGGTGAGCAAGCCGCTGGGTGGCCTGCCGTGGGGCACCTACGACGCCCAGGCCTGGGCGGATTGGGGCCAGAGCCTGGTCGACGATGGGACGCTCGATGAGCTTCCGGACGTAGCGCCGGCCTTCACCAACGAGTTCGTTGAGAAAGCCCATGCGGCGGCCGGCTAGGCCAGCATGACGTCGTCGGCCGATCGAACCGACTGGGCGGGACATCAGTCCCGCCCAGTCCACAACGAAGTGGTCCGGATCACCGATCTGTCCAAGACCTTTCACAAGCGTCAGGTCAAGGCCCTCGACGAGGTGAGCCTTACCTTGGAGCATGGGACGTTCACCAGCGTGATCGGACCGAGCGGTTGCGGGAAGTCCACCCTGCTGAAGATCATGGCGGGGCTCATCCCGGCTACCTCCGGGGAGGTGCTTCTGCAGGGCAAGCCGGTGACCGGGCCCCGTCAGGACATCGGCATCATGTTTCAGCAGCCCACGCTCCTTCCCTGGCGCACCGCCCTCCAGAACGTCCTGCTGCCCTTCGAGATCAGATTCGGGTCGGCTGCCGCTCAGGCGAAGTCGGACGAGGCATTGGAGCTGCTCGAGCTTGTCGGGCTCGAGGGTTTCCATGAGGTCCATCCGTTTGAGCTCTCCGGCGGTATGGCACAGCGGGTCGCCATCTGCCGGATGCTGGTCACCGAACCGGCCATCCTCCTGCTGGACGAGCCCTTCGGTGCACTCGACGAATTGACCCGCGAATACATGAACGTCGAATTGCTGAGGATCTGCGGAGAACGGGACGCTACGGCATTCATGGTCACCCACGCTATTCCCGAAGCGGTGTTTCTCGCCGATCAGGTGTTCGTGATGTCGGCCCGGCCGGGTCGCATCGCCGAGATCGTGAACGTGGATCTGCCCCGCCCCCGTACCCTCGACCTGATGACTACCCCCGAGTTCGGAGCGCTGGTGCGTCGCGTGCGCCACACACTCGATGCAATGGGCGCGGTCACTGGAGATCAGACATGAGCATCACGAAGCAACGCGGAAACTCCGGCTCCGCCCAGATGTCGGAGGCAGAAGCACTCTGGTATTCGGGCACATGGATCGATCGGGTACCGCAGTGGGTCTCGATCACCGCCTTGGGACTGGTCATGCTGGGACTCTGGTGGCTGGCCGCCGGGCTCATGCCCGAAAGACTGAAGATTCTCCTTCCCGGACCGGCGGCAACCTTCGAGGAACTGTGGGACACGGGCAAGAACATCGTCACCGGCGGTCATATCGCCGAGGGGCTGTGGATCACCACCAGGGAGGTGATCTTTGGCTTCATCGCCGCCGGCGTAGCCGGTTTCACCTTGGGGGTGATAGTCGGTGAGACCCGCCTGGGGAAGCGAGCGGTCATGCCCTACCTGGTGGCACTCAACGCCCTTCCCAAAGTGGCCTTCGCCCCCGTTTTCGTGGCCTGGTTCGGTTTCGGGGTCAACTCGAAGATCGTGATGGCCATGTTCATCGCCTTCTTCCCGGTCATCGTCGACACCGCCGCCGGTCTCTATGCGGTCGATGCCGAAACCCAGATGCTGTTCCAGTCCATGGAATCGAGTAGATGGCAGACCCTCCGCAAGCTGAAGCTTCCCTCGGCCCTTCCGTTCATCTTCGCCGGACTCAAAACGGCCGCGGTGTTCAGCGTGGTCGGGGCGGTGGTCGGCGAGTACCTGGGAGGGGGCAAGGGCTTGGGCGAGCTGATCAGACTCTCGGCGCAGACGCTGCGCATCGACCGAGTGTTCGCCCTCATCGTCTATCTGGGGATCCTGGGCCTCATACTGTTCGGGCTGGTGGCCTGGGCGGAGAAGAAGCTGCTGTTCTGGCACAAGTCCGAGGTCTTCGAGATCCAGGGCACCGGCTGAAAGGAAGGGGATTGTGAGAATCGCACGAATCGCCGGGCCGGCCGGGCCGGTGTACGCGGTCCAGGGCGGCGACGGCTCCTGGGTGGACGTCGGGACCCTCGGCATCGAAGCGGCTACCACACCCGAGCTGGTGGCGGCCGCCGGTGCCCTCGGCTCCCTCGACATCGCCACGCTGGGGGGTGGGACCCACGATCCCGAGTTCCTGGCCCCGATCGCCGGCTCCGGGAAGATGATGGCCATCGGGCTCAACTACGCCGACCACATCAGGGAGACCGGCTCGAACCCTCCACCCAACCCCATTCTCTTCACCAAGTACCTCACGTCGGTGGTGGGTCCCACCGACGATGTGGTGGTCGATCCGGAGATCACCGCCATGGCCGACTACGAAGCGGAGCTGGCGCTGATCATCGGGCGGCGCACCAAGGGGATCTCCGAGGCCGACGCCCTGGGGGCCGTCTTCGGGTACACGGTCGCCAACGACGTCACCGCGCGGGATTGCATGAAGAGAGACGGCCAGCTGGACCGGTCCAAGAGCCTCGACACCTTCTGTCCGATCGGTCCCTGGATCACCACGGCCGATGCGGTCCCCGATCCCCAGGCGCTCGGTATCAAGACGCTGGTCAACGGGGAGGTGCGGCAGGACTCCTCCACCGTCGAGATGTACTTCCCCATCGCCCACCTCATTCACTTCCTCGCCCAGGGCATCACCTTGGAGCCGGGCGACGTGCTGCTCACCGGAACCCCGCACGGGGTCGGGTTCGTGATGGACCCACCCCGGTTCCTCCAGCCCGGCGACGTTGTGGAATGTGAGGTCGAGGGCTTGGGCAAGCTTCACAACCGGGTGGTGAGCCCGGCCTGAAGGCCAGCTCGCCGACCCGGGCCGCCGACGAGTGGGAAGGAGACGGCAATGGACGTTGGTTTCATGGGGCTGGGTGCGATGGGACGACCGATGGCCCGCAACCTGGCTTCGGCCGGGCACCGGGTGGTGGCCTGGAACCGCTCTCCCGTCGAGCCGCCGGAAGGGACCAGCCTGGTCGACTCGGCGGCGGCGGTGGCGGAACAGACGGAGGTTGCCTTCGTGATGGTCTCGGCTGCCGATGCCGTCGAGGAGGTCTTGTTCGGGGAGGGCGGCTGGGCGACCGCAGCGAAGCACGGCTCTGCGATCATCCAGTCCTCCACCATTGGACCCACGGCCGCCCTCCGGATCGGGGCGAGGGTCGAATCTGCCGGCTTCCGGTTCCTCGACGCTCCGGTCAGCGGTTCGGTGAAGCCTGCCGAGAACGCCCAGTTGACGATCCTCGGCGGGGGAGATGAGGCCCTCTTCGACCGCTATCAGGACCTCTTCGATGCGATCGCCGCACGGACGGTGGTCTTCGGTCCGGTGGGGAGCGGCTCGGCGGCCAAGCTGGCCGTCAACGGACTGCTGGTGTCGGTGATCGGGGCCGCCGCCGAGAGCCTCTCGTGGCTCAGCAGCCGCCAACCCGACCTGGACATCGAGACCTTCGCGTCGGTCATCGAGCGAATCTCGCCCCTGGCGGCGGCTCGGGCGGGCAAGATTGCCGGTTCGGCGGCGCCCGGAGGCTTTGCGCTCCGGCAGGCGGCCAAGGACATGGAGCTGGTGGGTGAGGAGTTCGGCGGTGCCGGGGTGATGGAAGCGGTGCGCGCTCTCACCCGGACCGGCCTGGACCTGGGCTTCGGTGATCTGGACGTGGCCTGCCTGGGTGCTGTGGTACGGGGCGAAGCGAGGGAATGATGCCCGCCTCCGAGCACGCCGCATCGCTAGATCCGGCGGGCTCTCCAGATCTCCTCGCAGGGCCAGCGCCGCGACCACCCCAGGTTCACGAAGGGGTAGCGGGTGGTGGCATCCTCCGGGGGTCTCACTTCGATCAGATCCTCGACTTCCAACCCGCTCGATCGCAACAGACGGATCATGTCGCCGTAGCCCAGGTGGAACTCCACCGAGTCGCCCCAGTCGAAGCGGTGCATGCCGAAGTAGTCGCGGATGAGCTCGGTGCCGGCGGCCTCGTCCTCCTGGTCGGGGACGCACAGCATCAGGATGGTTCCGTTGACCAGGAAGATCAGCTCGCCGCCGGGGCGGAGCACCCGGGCCGCCTCCGGAATCCACCGGTAAGGGTCGGCCCAGATCGAAGCTCCGTACTCGGAGATGGCCAGATCGAAGCTCCCGTCGGGGAAGGGCAGGGCCTCGCCGACCGCCTGGAGCAGCGGGAAGTCGATACCGAACTCCTTCTGGAACCTCCGGGCGGTCTCCAGCTGGGCGGGGGAGTTGTCGATCCCCACCGGCCGGGCGCCCCGGCGAACCAGCCACGACGAAAGGTAGGCGGTTCCGCAGCCCAGCTCGATGGCGTCGTTGCCGGCCACATCGGGTAGCACGCCGAGCCGAGATTCGGGGACACTCCAGATTCCCCAGACCGGTTCCTCCCGACCCCAGTTCCGGCGGCCCGAATCGACGTACTCGGCCGCCCACTCGTTCCAGGCCGCCCGGTTGCGGAGGATGTGGTCGGTTTCGGTCACAGGTGCACCTCGGGGTTGACGGGAAGACCCTAGGGCGTCCGGACCCATACCGCCGGAGCACGTTCGACCGGAGAGGCTCCTACTCCGATCAGGCGGCTGCCGAACCATGCGAAGTCGTTGATGGCTCCGCCCGCTTCAGTCTCGATCAGCAGGCACCGAGAAGGGGGCCGGGTGCTACGCCGGCCCCCTCGTCTAGCCCGGCACCCCATGGCCGGATCAGGGCGTGATCAGCATCGTTCCCTCCGAGGAGAGATCATTGAGATCGAGTCGGGCTCGCACGACGATGCGGGAGCCGGCGTGGGCACCGTCGACCACGGTCCCGCGCATGGCCACGTTGCCGTTCCTCAAGTTGATGGTGCCTTCGACCTCCGCCACGAAGGTGGGATCGGCGGCGAACCAGTCGAAGACGACGTGCCAGGTGGCGCCGGCCTCGACGATCTCGTCGCGCACCAGAACGGTTCGCAGGCTCCCGTGCTCGCCGGCGGTTCCCTGCCACACCAGGGTGTTGCCGACCGCCTCTGCGAACTCCTTCTCGAAGGGGATGACCGTGGCTCCATCGGCGGCGGCAGGGAGTGCCGCGCCGGCAGTGACCAGTAGCGCCATCACCAGGATCGAGACAACACGTTTTCTCATCGTTCTCCTCCCGTTCATCCGACCAGCGCCTGCTGAGGGCTGCCGGTGATGGCGCTCAGGGCATCGAGCACCTCGTAGTGGCGAATCTCGAAACCGTGGAAGGCCGGGTTCGACGTCAGCCCGGCGACCATCTCCGACCCGAGATACGCCTCGGAGGCGGTCCGGGTGGTGAACACATGGAAACCGCCCAGGGTCTCACCGTCCCGGATCCACGTCTTGGCCACCAACCCCTCCACGTTGCAGAGGGCGTGGGCGTAGTCCGTGAAGGGCTCACGCAGGTCCTCCAGGGTGGCCGAGGACCTGAAGGTGATCAGCACCGCATGCATGGCTTCTCCTTTCTGTCCGGGCTGGTTCATGGATACCGGCACGGGGTTGCAGAAAGGTTGCGAAACACTCACGGGCGAGGAGCTTTCGATACCCTTGGGCGATGGACTTCTCCATCCTCGGTCCGCTCGAGGTGCGGGCCGGTGGGCGGCCGGTGCGTGTCCCAGGCCTCAAGGAACGGGCGCTGCTCGGCCTGCTGCTGGTCGAGGCGGGCACGGTGGTCTCCACCGATCGGATGGTTTTCGAGCTGTGGGGCGACCATGTCCCGCCGACTGCCCTGCGGACCCTGCGCAGTCACGTGTCCCGGCTGCGAAAGGCGCTTCCGGGCGTCGACCTGGTCACCCGGCGGCCCGGCTACGTGCTCGAGGTCAGCCCCGAGGTGATCGACGCGGCACGCTTCGAGAAGCTGACCGACCGGGCTCGACGTCAGCTCGAAGGCAACACTTCATCGGCCGCGGCCTCCGCCGCCGAGGCCCTCGAGCTGTGGAGAGGCCGGGCCCTCGACGATCTCCTGGGCTTCGAGTTCGCCGAGCGGGAAGCCCGCCGTCTCGAGGAGCGCAGACTCGCAGCCACCGAGCTGCGGGTGGAAGCCGATCTCCGTCTCGGGCGTCACGAAGCGGTCCTTCCGGAGTTGCGCGCCCTGGTCGGCACATACCCGTTCCATGAGCGTTTCTGGGCTCAGCTGATGCTGGCCCTCTACAGGTCGGGCCGGACCGGCGACGCGGTGCAGGCGTTCGAGGAGGCCCGCACCGCCCTGGGGCAATCGCTGGGTATCGAGCCCTCGATGGATCTGCGCATGCTGGAACGTTCGATCGTCTTGGCAGATCCCGCCCTGCAGGCACCGACCGGTCTCCCGCCGCACAATCTTCCGGCCCGTTCCTCGTCCTTCGTCGGCCGGGAGGGGGAACTCGATGCACTGGGCGGCGCACTGACCCGCTCCCGCCTGGTGACCATGGTCGGACCCGGAGGGTGCGGAAAGAGCCGCCTCGCCGTCGAGGCGGCCGGGCGCCTGCTGGGTCGCTTTCCGGGTGGGGTCTGGCGGGTGGAGCTAGCGGCGCTTCGCGGTGCCGACGAGGTGCCGGTGGCGCTGGCTGCCGCCCTGGGTGAGCCGGCCAGCCACGCAGCCGATCCGACCGAGTCGCTCATCCAGTATCTCGGGGGATCCGAAGTGCTCCTCCTGATCGACAACTGCGAGCACCTCCTCGAGGGGTGCGCGGCCCTGGTGACGGAGATCATGTCGCGGTGTCGGCAGGTCCGGATCCTGGCCACCAGCCGTGAACCCCTCCGCGTCGAGGGTGAGACCACCTGGTTGGTGCCGCCGCTCCGGCTGCCCGGGCTGATGGCGCCTGCCTCCGAGCAGGAGGAAGCCGAGGCCTTTCGACTGTTCTGCGAGCGGGCGGCCGAGGCGGTACCCACCTTTCAGGTGGACGATGCCAACCGGCCCGACATCACCCGGGTCTGCCGGGCGCTGGCCGGCCTGCCCCTCGCCATCGAGCTGGCCGCCCGCCGTTCCCGGGCACTGACTCCGGCGCAGCTGGCCTCCCGGCTCAGTGAGGGCATCGACGTGCTGAAGGGCGGTCGCCGGGGAGACCTCGAGCGGCACCAGACCATGCGCGACGCGATCGACTGGAGCTACCGGCTTCTCAACGGCGAAGAACAGGGTCTCTTCCGCCTTCTGGCCGTGTTCACCGGTGGCTGGACACTCGAAGCGGTCCAAGGTATCGCTGGCGCCGGAATGATCGACCCCGGCCGTATCGTCGACCTGCTGGCAGGTCTGGTCGACAAGTCCCTGGTGGAGCGCATGGCCGGCCCAGAGGTCCGCTACCGGATGTTGGAGCCGATCCGTGAGTACGCAATGGAGCTTCTGGCGGCATCACCGGAGGCCGGGCCGATCCAAGCGGGTCACGCCGGCTGGTTCCTCGGCCTGGCGGAGGAAGGCGATCCGGGAATCCGGGGTGGAGACCAGGTGATCTGGTGGCGGCGGCTGGACGCCGACCACGACAACCTGCGGAGTGCCCTGCGCTGGTCGATCGACACCGACCAAGCTGCCACCGCCCTCAGACTGGTCGCCGCCCTGGGGTGGTACTGGTTCATGCGCGGGCACTGGCGTGAGGCGTGGCAGTGGCTCGAGTCCGCCCTGGAGGCGGCGAGAGACCCCCGCACACCGGAGGCGGCCCGAGCGGTCTACAAGACCGGGGCCCTGGAAGTGATCCGCCGCAACGACGAGCCCGCCCTGACCATGATCCGGGGGGCCCTCGAGGACTGCCGGCGTTCCGGCGATCGCGAAGGAGAAGCGTGGTGTCTGCACCTGATCGCCCACAGCCGGCTCCATGCTCCGATGCCCGAAACCCTGGAGATTCTCGAGCTATCCCACCGCATCTTCGAGGAACTCGGTCTCGACTGGAGTATTGCCTGGTCGAATCGTTACCGCCCTCATCGGTTCGGACGACGATCGGGCCGTCGAGCTGCAGCTCGAGTCGATCTCCGCTTTCCGGGAGCTGGGAGACCTCTGGTCGACGGCCTACGGTCTCCACAACCTGGCGGTGCTCTACCTGGCGGGACACGGCCGACCCGAGCAGGCCCGGCCCTATTTCGAACGATGCCATCGCCTGGCCAGCCAGCTGCGCGATCCCGTGTGGACGGCTCACGGCTTGAACGGCGCGGGGGCATGCGCGGCGCTCGGCGAAGAACCGGAAGCCGGGCCGCTGCTGGCCGAGGCGCGTGAGCAGCTGCAGCTGATCGGCGACGACAACTGCCTCATCGCGGCCACCGGCTGGCTGGGCGCGGTCCGGGAACGGGAGGGCCGGCTCGAGGCAGCGGCGGCTTGTTACACCGAAGCGACCCGGTTGGCGAGGAAGATCCACAACCCCGTCGGTCTGGTGGTGAGCTTCGACCGGATCGCCCGGCTGGCCCACCGATCGGGCCGGCATGTTCCGGCCGTGAGACTCGCCGCCGCCACTCGGCGAGCCGCCGAGCACATTCCCCTCGCTCCCTACTACCTCTCCGAGCATCAAGCTCTGATGAAGGAGTTGCAGGAAGCGGAGTTGTCGCCAGACGGCGAGGACCTCGAGGAGTTGGTTTCCTATGCGCTGGAGGTGGCGTCGGAGCTGGCCGGGTAGGGGCGCTCGCCCCGGAGCGCAGGGCGTCGGGCTTCCTAGACTGCGGGTCCGTGGAACAGGGTCCCCTCGGTGCTTCCGGCCTCGAGAGCTCTCTGCGCACTCCGCCGTACCTGGCCCCGATTCTGGGTTTCACCGTCGGTCAACGCGCGGCTGTCTCTCCGAGATGCAGCACAAGCTGCCCTTCTTCCAGGTCTATTTGATAGCGGTCGAGAGGGCGGGGTGGTGGTCCGGACACCACGTTGCCGTCCTCGTCGAAGACTCCCGCGTGGCACGGACAGTAGAACTGCCGATGATCTTCCACCCAGCGCACCCGGCACCCCAGGTGGGTGCAGATATTCGATAGGCCGACGAAATCGCGCCCATCCTC
>JABAOH010092439.1_pt1 | contig 10517 bp, 3 predicted proteins | sample 7062181 | NCBI WGS metagenome assembly JABAOH01 (sample SAMN14538630, study PRJNA623070) | marine sediment metagenome | biome: marine biome [ENVO:00000428]; feature: marine pelagic biome [ENVO:01000023]; material: deep marine sediment [ENVO:00002113]; isolation source: pool of 5 deep marine... | reverse complement strand
AAAATAAAACAATACGAAGTTCTCGAGCAACTCGGAAAGGGAGGAATGGGTGAAGTCTACCTCGCCCAGGATACAGCCCTCGACCGGAAAGTTGCCATCAAGTTCCTGCCAGAGGAAATGCAAAAAGATTCAACAGCCAAAATGCGATTGCTGCGAGAAGCCAAAGCTGCCGCTTCCTTAGATCATCCATTCATCTGCAAGATTTACGAGACCGGAGAAATCGAAAACAAAGCTTATATAGTGATGGAGTACGTCGAAGGCAAGGATCTGAGAGATAGACTAAATGAAGGTATCCCACCCCTTAGAGATTCTTTACAAATGTCGTTAGAGATCGCAGAGGCCTTAGAAGAGGCTCATAAAAAAGGTATCGTCCATCGCGATCTAAAACCGGCTAACATCATGCTCACACCTCAGGGACATGTCAAAGTCATGGATTTCGGTTTGGCCAAACTGATACTTCCCAAAGGAGAGGAGGCTGTTACCAAAACTCTAACACAGGCCTCGTTGACAGATCAGGGAACTATAGTAGGCACATTGGCTTATATGTCTCCTGAGCAAGCCCGAGGTGAGACAGTCGATGCCAGAAGTGATATTTTTTCTTTAGGAATTCTCATCTACGAGATGATGTCGGGAATTCATCCTTTTTCGAAACCCAGTGCTATAGACACTCTGAGCTCGATTCTCAGGGATTCCACCCCAGCTGTTAGCGTAAAGCCAAGAATGGTTAATCCAGTGCTCACCCCAATACTGCGCAAGGCCCTGGCAAAGGAGCCTGAGAATCGATACCAGAACGTGGCTGATCTTGCTGCTGATATTCGCAAACTGCTAAGAGAGACTATCGGCGGAGCCCGTTTTCTTTCTCGAGGATGGCCGGTGATTGTTGGCACTGTACTGATCGTTGCCATTCTGCTCACAGGCATTTGGTGGTTTGCCTTACGGGGAAAGGTAGGAGCGCCCCCACCTGAACAAGAACCAATTTCGATACTCATTACCGACTTTCAGAATCAGACAGGCGACACTGATTTTGACGAATCTCTTGAAGAACTGCTGAGAATAGGACTAGAAGGCACCTCATTTGTTTCAGTTTTTGAGCGTTCAGAAGCGCGAAGAATTGCGAGCAAGACAGATCCCGGCTCTTACGGCCAGGTCAATACTAAAATGGCTCAAATGATTTGTACAAGAGAAGGGATAAATGTCATAGTGGATGGTTTGATAGAGAAGAGCGGAGAGGAATACATCATCTCCGTTCAGGCTTTGGACCCTGTGGAACTTGAAGAAAAAGCCAACGCTTCAAGAACAATAAAAAATAAGGATGAGGTATTAAAAGCGGCCGAGTATATTTCTACGAGGTTGAGAAAAAAGCTCGGGGATATCCGGCCAGAATCTGCGAAGGTTTTTGCGCAAGAAACTTTCACCTCCTCATCATTGATAGCCTTGAATGCTTACTCGCGTGGTCAGGAACTCCAGCACACAGATCGGGAGGAGGCCATAAAATGGTACCGCAGAGCAATTGATAACGATCCCAATCTTGGTCGTGCATATGCTGGACTAGGAATGGTTTATGCTAGTCTTCAACAGCACGATCTGGCTGAGAAAAACTTTCAAATGGCCTTAGCTAGGCTCGATGGGATGAGTGAACGAGAAAAATTCAGAACCCAAGGTGGGTATTATATAATAAAGAAAGATTACCCAAGGGCAATTGACGCCTATAATGAACTTGTTGAAAAATTCCCAGCAGACACCGCTGGGCTTACAAATCTCGCTTTAGCTTATTTTTATTCTGCCAATATGGCTAAGGCGGCAGAAGTGGGACGCCGTGCCGTTGAGCTCAATCCCAATGAAAGCCTTCCCCGTTATAATCTTGTCTGGTACCTTATGGGGGCCAGTGATTTCGACGCAGCTGAGCAAGAAGCTCATGCCTTGATAGAACTTGATCCTGAATACTGGGAAATTTATGTATGTAAAGCGCTTATAGAACTTGCTCAAGGATTATCTGCACAGGCTGCTGAAACATACAAACAGTTTGGAGAACAAAACGATTATGGAAACGCCTTAGCTGCTTCAGGTTTAGCTGATCTTGCCTTATATGAAGGCCGTATCTCTGAGGCAAAAGTGATTCTGGAAAAAGGAATTGCTTTCGACTTGGAAAAAGCCCCGAAATTCATTGCTGCAGATAAATATATAATTCTTGCTCAATTGCATTTGCTTCAAGGAAAGAAAAATCTTGCAGCAAAAGCCGCCGACCTAGCTTTAGACACATCCAAAGAAGAGGAAGTAATGTTCGCAGCTGCGGAGATTTATGTGCAGACTGGACAAGAAGATAAAGCAAGAAATTTGCAGACGGAATTGAGTAATAAAATTGAGCCAGGGTATCGGGCCTTTGCCAAAATAATTGGTGGTCTATTGAGTATGGCCAGAGGAGATGTTACTGGAGCTATTGATCTTTTTCTTGAAGCGCAAGATTTAGCAGATACATGGTTAAGTCATTTTCTGTTAGGACGCGCATATCTTGAAGCAGGTGCTTTTTCAGAGGCTTATTCAGAATTTGACAAATGCCTGAAGCGCCGTGGGGAAGCAACCTCAGTCTTTTTCAATGATCTTCCTACATACCGTTATATGCCTCCAGTCTTCTATTATCTTGGGAGGGCTCAGGAAGGCCTAAAAAGCGCAGAAGCCACAAATTCCTACGAGGCTTTTCTTAGCATCAAGGAAAAGGGCGAGCAAGATTGGATGGTCGAGGACGCTCGCCGCCGCCTTAATTCTCTATGAGCTGTTTCTCAATTACCTATTTTTCTGATTTCTATCTCAATTAATGCAAATATTTCACTATCAGGATGTAATTGTTTTCTTCGTTATCTGGATTTTGACTATAGCCCGCCACGTAAACATCTCCTGAGGTATTAACGACCAAAGCATTGACAAATTCATTCCAATGGGCAGCGCTGTTATATCGTGCAAGCCAGATCAAGTTTCCATCTGTGTTGTACTTTAGAGTGAAATAATCATTGCTTAAATCTCCTTGACTAGTTCCAGCTACGTAGATTTCTCCAGAACTATCCACGAAAATAGCCACAGCTTCGTCATCGCCGAATCCTCCATTAGTTATTGCTACATTGTCCCATACTTCACTGCCATCATCGGCGTCATACTTGATTGTAGCGAAGTCACTATTACCGTCAGCGTTAGTACAATATCCCGTCACATAGACATTATCCGCATTTAAAGCCATGTCAGTGGCACCTTCGCTAGATCCGCCGTCGTACGTATTTATCCAGGGTCTATTTCCATCTGGGGAATACTTAATCGTAGCGAAGTCACTATTACCGTCAGCGTTAGTACAATATCCTGTCACATAGACATTTCCATTATCATCGACAGCTAAAGCATTGGCGCCATCATCTCCAAAGGCGCTGTCATACCTAGCCACTCCATCTGTTATGGTGTTCCAAACTTCATTGCCGTTGCCGTCATACTTGATTGTAGCGAAGTCAGTATCAGATTCGTTTGAGCTGATTCCGGTCACATAAATATAACCTGCTTTCGCAACGATAGCTGTGGCTTCATCATCGGTGGCGGTTCCTATGCCTTCGTACCTTGCCTCCCATCCCATCCTTCCTCTACTATTGTATTTTATTGTAAGGTAATCAAAGGATCTAAAGGGCTCATCCTCAAGGCTTTCCTCGCTTTTGCCAGTCACATAAACATTTCCCTCATCATCAACAGCGAGAGCGTTAGGAAAATCTTGGCCATTTCTGCGAGAGTCATACCTTTTATCCCAAAGCAGATTTCCCTCACTATCGTACTTTAATGTACAATAGTCAGCATGTTTTTCTTGCTTTCCTCTATAGCTGTAACCCGTAACATACACATAGGTGTTATTATTCTTTAAGTCTTTTTTTACCACAATATCAGTAGCATAATCACCAAGATGTGAAGGGCCGTCATATCTTCTAGACCAGATTTTAGCAAGCTCGCTGTCATACTTGACTGTGTAAAAGTCTGGTCCTGTATTCTCTCCTCTACTGTAACCTGTCACATAGATATTTCCCTCATCATCGACATCCATCGCAGTCGCCTTATTATCGCCAAGCCCCTCATACGCAACAGCATGTTGATGTGTTTTTGGGTGGATGGTGATAACACAACTCAGTGTTGATTCTTGGTCGATTTGAGAAAATTCCGTGACCGTTACATCAAAGGAGTATTCTTGTGGATAGGTGGCTTCTGGGTCGTATATCGGCGTGCCGCTGATCACAGCCTCAATTTTGTATTCACCCACTCCGTTAAGCTTCAAGCCAGGAGGCAGCTCGCCGAATGTTATGCCCCAGCTATATGGTGTCAAACCGCCAGTTGCCTCTATGCTTGCGCTGAAAGGTGAACCCAGGTATCCATTGCTCGGGTCAAGCGAAGGAGTTGTAATCCTCAATCTTTCATATATGACGGCAGTTAATTCCAGGGTATTAGATTGCTGAGGATTGCTTGAATCCTTAACTTCAACAGTGAAAGTAAAAGATCCCGCACTGGTCGGGGTGTCGGTGATCACGCCATCACTGCTGAAGGATAGGCCAGGAGGCAGCTGCTGCGGCGGATCTTGCATTGGAAGTGCGTACCATGTCCAGGTATAAGGTGTAATTCCTCCTATTGCGGTCAATGTTGTAGCAGGATAGGGCTCATCGACAAACCATTCAGCCAAAGTAATAGGATTGATCGCTACGGCTTCAGCAATTCGTATGCTTAACGCCTGGGTGGCAGTTTGTTGAGGATTGCTCCCATCAGAGACTTGGACAGAAAAATCATAGGTATGGGGATATTGGGAAACATTTGGATCATCTTCTGGAATTCCCCAAATCTCTCCAGTGACTTCGTCTAGCTGTAATCCAGGAGGTAGCTCGCCTGATGCTACAGTCCAGCTGTAAGGTGTCAATCCTCCAGTTGCTTGCAACATCATAGAGTACGCAGGATCTGATTGGTCGATGAAACCATCATCGAGCGCTGTGGTTGCGACGAAAACCATTGATCCAACCGAAGATTGAAGCTCGCCATCTATTACATTTGGCACGTCCTGTGTGATTTCAGGTATTAGTGACGAGGGATCAAAGTTGGGATCATCGCTGCTAACTCTATAGATAATATCGGCCTGTTCTCCTGGAGCTAGATGAAAGCTCCCATCTATCACACGGTCTTCCTCAGGCGTGTTTCTGCCGTGAGGATTGGGGACGATGAGGATAAGTTCATGATGTTCTACTTCTTCCAGATCACAATCCTTTGTTGTTGGAGTGAGATAGATCTTATAAACAAGGATTTCAAACTGTACTCCTTCGGGAATAATGACTGGGAAAGTGCTGAGCGAATAGGACGAAGTTGTATTTCCGCTGTTTTCGATCGTCCATATGATATCTGTAACTTCTGTATCTTCGGGGATAAGTGATGCATTACGGCCATGAGGATTGACGAATGACACATTATCTATAGCGTAATTACGGCCGTGAGGATTGAGGACATCGGGATTCATAAGCAGCTGATTTTCGTACATATAGTTGCGTCCATGCGGATTGGCGATGGCTAGATTATCTGGGTCATAGTTTCTGCCGTGAGGATTATGGATTTCGTTATTAAGAATGGTTAGTTCAGGGTCACTTGAAGGAGGCCAATTTTCAGGATCCAAAATCTCTGGATTTGTACTATCGGGATTCAAAGTCACCTGACTGATGATAATTCCATTTTCGTCCAAGACATTTATTACAATTGGAGCATATTCATCTGGGTAAGGTTCGACTAGCACTGTTGCGGATAGAGAGGAGTTAGGAGGAATTGTCACAGTTAGAGAAGAGACTTCTTCCCCTGCTTGCCAAAACTTTGCCTCTGGACCTGATTCATCATCTACTACAAGCGTGACTTCTTTATATAATTCTGTCGTATTCTTTACTAAGACAACAAAGGCTCGCTTAATGTTCAAAGGCTTGGTATTACCTGGAGAACCAGAGGTAATGCCTTCAGCTATTCTGGATGTGTAGATATTTTGATTCCTGATGCCTGCATACCCAGGATTATTATTGCAGTCATCACCCGGGGCTTGGTAGTTCCACCAATCTCCGCCGATTTCAAGCGGAATCACATCGCGGTTATCAGTCCAGGTTGCATGATAAACGGTTGAAGGGTTTGGATCAATGTTGAATCTCCACTGATTACCTTCAGGGATAATCGAGGGAGAAGCGGTGACATCAATATAATCTCCGATAAAAGGAACAGTTCCTTGATGGAATAATGGGAGATTGGGCATGTTGAACTGAAGTTGTGCGAAATACGGTCCAAATTCGTCCCATTTTAATCCCCAGAGATATCGAGAAACTTGGATGGATTTGGAAAAAACAGGGTCCAGGGACGGCTCAGCTTCCGCAGCACGAACATCGATTGTATGTCGAATTCCATATATTTCCCAGATATAAAAATCAGAAAAAATAGAAAGATAATCGGGCTCTGGCAACCATACACTGTAATCCAAGCGTTGGTCGTACCAAATCATTACTAGCTTACCTGCAGCAAAGGTTATTGATGGCATGAATTGATTACCAGGAGCCTCAAAATAGGGCGGGCCTGTCCAGTCTCCTATGTTTGTAATGGCCTCTTTGGGAACTGACCAGTTAAGGCCATCGTGTGAAGTTGAGATCATGATTTGCGCTTCCCCGCTTGGCCCCATCTCTCTCTTAGTCCAGGCAATATAAATATTACCTTCACCGTCCATGGTTGATGTGGGATAGGTGTTTGTGCGGAATATTAATGGATTGTCCCATGTTGGCTGGTCAAAAGACGCCGACGGAGGATATGGCGGGGGAAGATTGTAAGTTGGAAATTCAGAAACTACAATATCCCTGTCAAAATCCACTCCATCATTTGTTGAGACGGCGACCACGATCGCATTGGTCTGAGTCTCTTTTTCAAACCGCCGCCAGGAAACACAAAGCTGCCCGTTTCCTCTGGGGTCGACAGCGATATTTGCACCCTGATTGAGATAGTGGCCTGTGCTCAATTCCACAGGAGGATCCCAGTTCCAACCGCAGTCAGTAGACCTGCTGAACATAATTTTGCTTACCATGTCATCTCCGGTTCCCAGGAATACGCTGTAAACTACATAGATGTTGCTTTTAGGAATTTCTTGGCCTTTGATTGTAGTTTTTTGGCCGACGCCATGGGGGAGGTCTACAGCAATCCATGGCTTATCTAAGAATACATCCGGATTAATATTAATGTAATTCTCTGATTGGTCTATTATTATTGTGTCGATATATTCGATGGCTGCAGCATCTTCCTGATTGTTGTTATCTATGAAACGAGCCACGAAGATTGCACTTGGTTCTTTATTGCCATTAGACGACCGAATAAAAGCGAGTCCATTGTAAAATAAGAGGCCATTGGTTCCAGCTCGAACTACAGGATCAGCAGCTGCTTCATATGGAGGATCATGTGATGCGAGGGGAGAGGGTGGAGCTCCCGGTGGCGTTGTATCATGGTGATGGAAACCTGGAAGGAGGGAGCTGGTCCAAGTTTGACCACCGTCGATAGATTTAAAGACTCCTAGCCAGGCGTCCCAGGGAACCGGTTCTTCAGGTGGTTCAGCAGTGGGTCCTTCTGATGGATCTACCTGGAATACGAAACCGGGCATTTNNGATCGTGCGGTAATCGTTAGCGCCAGCGAGAAGATGGAGAGGATTGCGCGATGAGGCAGCGATTGAAGGTTCGTTTTGGCGCTGAAGGTAGGGATCTCCTGTAACCGGCTCAATGTTTGAAACCATATTAACATTTTGGCCTGCCGTCAAGCCTATTTCTTGATTTGAATTCTCTGATATGATAGGGATTCCGGCTGCCACTACTAACGTAGCAACAACTAGTGTGAAAAAAATTAAGCTACGTTTTGACATGATTACCCTCCTTAAAACGTAATTTTATATAATTTTTGGGGGTTGATTCCCCTTTGATAGCGGAGCATATCCATCGGCATAATTTTATGTTTCTTACTAATTATATAGTATTTATGTATTATATAATGCTTTTTACTTTATGAAAAAGTTGATGTCAAGAAAAAACAGCAGAGATCTAGTGGCTTAACGGATGAGGGGATTCTCTTGATTTTTTGATTTATTTGTATTGGGGTCATATTCCTCCTTTTCCCCGAAAGGTGAATTATTTATAGCATATAGAAAATTTAAATGTCAAGGAAAATACAGTAAATTTATTACCATATTATTATCTATTACTTTTCTTTTTCTTTCTTTTCCTGTTTATCTTCTTCTTTCTCTGGTTTCCAATCTTTGATATCTTTGGGAAATTCTTCGAGGAAGGCGGAATCTACCTGGAAAAGATAATCGAACCTTGCGTTTTTCACCACGACTTTTTCTGATGTTTTGTCTTCAGAACCGATAAGCACTGTTATTTCTTTGACCTTTTCTTCCTCCTCTTCTATCCAGATTTTGATTTCAGCTTGAGGGTTGTCCAGACCATAGTCTTTTAATTTCAAGGGAGGGTCGATGAATTCATCAGCTTCAAGGCTTTCTATTTTGCGGATAAATGTCTGGATTTTGCTCTTATCCGCTTCTTCTTTAATGGGAGATTCAAAGTGCCAGTTGTCCTCCTCGTCTTTCACGACAATCCAATCTATCTCTCCCATCTTAAGATGTAGGCGGTTTGCTTCCCAGCTGTAGAAACTGGTAATTCCTTTGTCCCTTAACTCCTCTGCCTCTTTTTCTAGATCAGAAAGAAGGTTATCTTCTGCTTCTACTATCTTGGTGGAGAGGGATGTGGTGGCATAGAGTTTATCTTCTTCTTTATGGAGAGAGAATGTCACTTCCTGGTTTTCAAGTGGCATTCTCAGGGTTATTTCATATTCAGGACGGTCAAGACCGTATTTTTTTACTTCATCCTTTTTCTTTTCTTCTGAGATGAACTCTTTTGCCTTCAGGCCAGAAAGAGAGGAGAGGATATTATCGATCTTGCTTGATTGGGCGAGAGCACTGACCGGACTTTTAAAGAACCATTCCTCTCCCTTTTTTGAAGCTTCCCATCTGGTTTTTTTTGCCCGGAGTTTTATACTTTTCACATCGCCTGTCTCAAACTTAAAGATATTCTTCTCGCGAAAATCGAAAAGACTTTTATCCATCAGGTTTTTGAGGCTGCTGGGGATGAGGACGACCTTTGTTTCGTCATCTCTTTTGGCGAAAAAAGTGCTATCCAACGGATTTTCCATGCCGATTAGGATTTTTATCGGCTTGTCCTTATCTTTAAACCAAAGGCTTATCTCTTTTTGGGGAATACCGTATTTTTCAAGCTCTTCTGGCACTTCCTCCACCACTCTCTCTATTTTGAGGTCCGAGAAATCATCAGCGAGGCGGTCGACTTCGTACTTATCCGCTTTTGCTTCCAGCGGTTCAGTGATGAGCCATTCTCCTTCTTTGTCTTTCTGGAAGGTGAAAGTTTCGCCCTCTTTTTTTAAGGTGACCTTTTGGAGATCATCTGAGGAAAGGGCGAGGAGTTTGTCCTCTTCATCCTTTTCACCTTTGCCTTTGTATTCGAAGAGTAAGACAAGGGTTAGGAGAATGAGGAATACCGCAAAGAGAATGATTGTGGTTTTGAATTTCATAAGGATCTTCTCCTCATCCAAACTGAAATTCCTGTGACAAGAACAATAAGGGGTAGAATAATGAGAGAGACGAAGAAGAGCATTCTTCCCTGGGTAGCAGTCATGTGAATCGTCCTGGGGGAGGAGGTTTTGGGCTGAATGGAGATAAGGTCTGCTTCTTCGGTCAGCCAGTTAACTGTATTCAGGAAAAGATTTGCGTTTCCAGAGAAGTTGAAATAACGGTTTGTGGCAAAGTCTGAATCGCCAAAAACTGCAAGGCGTCCCTCTCGTTTTATCGCTTCCGCCTTTTCTGCTTCCTTTTCTGCTGCTTTTACTGCTTCTCCTGACTCTTTGGCAGTTTCTTCTTGAGGTTCGGCTTCTTTCTTTTCTCCCTTTTCTTCTTCTCCCGTTTCTCTTTCTTCTTCTGGTTCATCCTTCGGCTCCACTGTCACCACTGCTGCAAGAGAGATTGGACCTTCTTTATCCTTGCCTTTATCGAATGTCACCTGCGTTTCTTTAAGCTGTCGTTCTGACCAGGAATTGGGGCTTGTTTTGGCCAGAATATCTGCTGAGATTCCCTCTGGTTTTTCCTCAGCTACACTCACCGAGCGGGCAAATGGGAAGAAGGTCGCATACCGGAATTTGCTTGTTATTTGGTGGTATTCATATTCGCTTACTATGGGCATGAAATAATCTCCTCCCATGAGGCGAGATACGGTATCCACGATCAGGTCATCTTCGAGAAGAACTCCGTATTCGGCAAGGAAGGGCTTAAGACCTGGAGCAGTTTCAGGATCAACCATCAAGAAAACCCTTCCTCCCTCGCTAATGTATTTTCGGATTGTCTCCAGTTCGTTGGGCAGGAGGTCTTTTTCAGCTCCGGGAATAACAAGGAGAGAGCAATCTT
>JABAOH010001726.1_pt6 | contig 10517 bp, 9 predicted proteins | sample 7062181 | NCBI WGS metagenome assembly JABAOH01 (sample SAMN14538630, study PRJNA623070) | marine sediment metagenome | biome: marine biome [ENVO:00000428]; feature: marine pelagic biome [ENVO:01000023]; material: deep marine sediment [ENVO:00002113]; isolation source: pool of 5 deep marine... | reverse complement strand
CCCTTATCCCACAGGTCTTCGTCTACCTTATCCTTCAGGTGCGAGGCTACCACTTCCACGAAGGGCTTAATCGTGGTATGCAGGAGGAAATTCATCACCCCCTGGTCAATTTTTATATCAGCGGATATCCGCGAGAGGTAATCCTGATCACCCTCCATCGCTTTCGTAAGGCACGTTTCTAGGTCGATCTTCTTCCGGCGCAAGGCGCTTGTAATCTTCTCCACCTCGACCCTCAATTTTTCATTTTCCCTTTTCGCTATTCGGCAAAGTGACCGAAAGAGGCGGGCTGCGAGTTGGGGATCGAAGGAAAAATCTCCCCTTGAGAGCATGGGGAATTCCTCCTTCGCTCTGATTCTCGCGCGATCCTCATTTATTTCAGGGGGGCGATAGTCCACCTTAGCCTTTGTCTTCAGTTGCTCGAGGAGGAGCTTTTCGAAAAGGTCCAAAATCCCCTGGTAGTGTGGGTGGATCCTTTTGATCGCGGCAATCCTCTCCTTCATCCTTTTCGCATCGGCATGCATTTCCAATCCCATCTCCGGGTCCCCGGTGCTCTGTCGTGATAAAAAAAGGCTCGTTTCTCCTGAAACAAGCCCATCATACACCATAAGGAGGCGGGAGGCAAGCCTTTACCTTGTCTCCCGCCAAATGTTTTTTCTCCCTTTTACTCCCTCGAGGAATCGGAATGAATTGCCACCGATCCCACCAGTGCCATTCCCGTAACCAAGGCCCTAAAGGGTTTCATGAAGGCCCTTCGTGCCAGGGTGACGGGCCCTTTTGCCCTTGCGGTCATCTGGAATTCGACTTGCGGTAGATGGAGCAAATAGAGCCAGCTTACATCATCTTTGTCAATCAGCCTGGCGAGTGGGAAGTGCTTCTTGACCTCCCCCAGCCTCTTATTCGCCATCTGCAGGATCTTGTCCCTGGGGCCAAAGGTGAGGGTCCCTGTTGGACAAGCCTTGATGCAGGCTGGGATCATGCCATTGGCGATTCGGTCGGCACAGAAGGTGCACTTATCCATGATCTTGGTATTGGGGTCCTGGCGAGGAATGTCATAGGGACACGCCTCCCGGATTTCCCTGATGTCCAGCAGCCTGGTCTTTTCGGTAAACAGGACGCACCCATTCTCATCCTGAATGATCGCCCCCTTCACCGCCATATCCGCCGCTTCCTTGCATGGAGGCTCGAGACAGTGTCTGCACTGATCCTTGAAGAAGTTCCACCGTAGCTCCCCCTTATCGGAGATTTCCTTGAACCTCACAAGGGTAAATGTGGTCACGGAGAGATCCGGTGGGTTCTGGTACGTCCCTAAGTTGATCGTCTTTTCCCCGGGAAGCTCATTCCACTGCTTGCAGGCAATTTGACATCCCCTGCAGGCGGTGCACCTCGAGACATCGACTAATGCGGCATATTTTCCCATCAGATCACACCCCCTTTCTGACCACGTTCACCATGAAGGCCTTGGACTCCGGAATCATGGTGTTGGCATCGCCAATGGTTGGTGTCAAGAGGTTGGCGCTATCGCCACCATCGCGAGGCGTTAACCAGCCAAAGCACCAGGGCAGGCCTATTTGGTGGATGGTTTGGCCCGCGATATTGAAAGGCTTGAACCGATCGGTAACAATTGCCACTGCCTCAACCTGCCCCCTGGCCGACTGGACGAAGACCTTCTCCCCATTCTTGATATTCCTGAGGTTGGCCAACTCCTTGCTCATCTCGACCCACAGCTGGGGTTGTGCCTCTGCGAGCCAAGGCTGCCAACGCGTCATCACCCCGGTCTGCCAGTGTTCCACCATCCGATAGGTCGTCGCGACGATGGGGTATCTGGGATCGCAGGAGAAAACGACATCAAGGGGAGTAGTCGTTTCAGGGCTGAAGATCTTGATGGTGGGGTTGAACTTCTGGGCGTTCATCAGGTTCTTCTCGATGGGGCACTCGTAGGGTTCGTAGTGTTCGGGAAATGGGCCGTCGGCCCGCCCAGGTCCGAAGATATGGGCATGACCCTCGGGTTTCATGATGAAGGCATACCTGGATGCCTTTCCAGCGCTCAATGGAGGCCAGCCGCCATCGGGGACATCCCCCTTCCACTTCTTCTCCCCTTCGTCCCACCAGATGACTGGATGCTCCTTATCCCACGGGTTACCGTTCTCATCCACCGAGGCCCGGTTGTAAATGATCCTCCGGTTGACGGGCCAGGCCCATGCCCATTCGAGATAGAGCCCGACTCCCGAGGGATCTTTTCGGCTCCGTCGGGCCATCATGTTTCCCTTTTCCGTGTAGCTCTGGCAGTAGAGCCAGTTGCCAGAGGAGGTGCTTCCGTCGGCCTGGAGGAAGGCGAAGCTGGGGACGAGGGTTCCCTTCTTGTAGAGTTTTCCCCTAATCTTTACATCCTTCAGGAAGTAGCCGTTGATCTCCTTGGCCACCATGTGAGGATCGACGTTTTTGATCTTGCTTCCGGGTCCCTTTGGCCCATAATCCCACGTCAATTTTACGACGGGATCCGGATAGGCGCCGCCTTCCTTCTCGTAAAGGACCTTTACCCGGTGGTAGAGCTCGGTCATGATCTCCGAATCTGGCCATGCCTCTCCTGGGGAGTCGCCGCCCTTGTACCTCCACTGGGCCCATCGACCGCTGTTTGTGAGGCTCCCTTCCTTCTCGAATGAGACGGCTGCCGGCAGGAGAAATACCTCAGTCTTGATATTCTTGGGTTTCATCCCGGGACCCCGCCAGAAGTCGCCGGTCTCGTTGGGGAAGATGTTGACGTTGACCAACCAATCGAGTCTGGCTAGGCCCAGCCTGACCTTGTTGGCATTGGCGCCGCTACAGGTTGGATTTTGTCCCCAGGCGAAGAAGCCGGAGAAATTGCCCTTATACATCTCATCGAAGATCATCAGCCAGGAGGCATTCTGTCCGTCGTCCAGCTTGGGAAGCCACGCATAACCGAAGTCATTGGCCTTGGTGGCGTTTTTGCCGAAGAATGACGTAAGCAGACTGACGGAATACTTGGGATAGTTGCCCCACCAGTTGGCGCTCATGGGATCCTTGGTCTTCGGGGTACACTTGTCGTTATACTCCTTGAGCGTGGACAATGAAGCGCTCGGTGTCTGGAGATATCCGGGCAGGATGTGGAAGAGCAGGCAGTGGTCCGTAGATCCCTGTACGTTTGATTCTCCCCTCAAGGCGTTGACGCCACCCCCTGCAACACCCATATTTCCCAGGAGCAGCTGAATGATAGCCATGGTTCGGATATTCTGCGTTCCCACCGTGTGCTGGGTCCACCCCATGGCGTACATGATGGTGGCCGCCTTACCCGGCTTTCCGGTCGAGGAATAGATGTCGTAGACCTTCAAAAGCTTATCCTTTGGGGTTCCCGTGATGGAGGAGACCAGTTCCGGGGTATAGCGGGAGTAGTGTTTCTTCAGGAGTTGAAAGACGCAGTTGGGATCCTGAAGCGTTGGATCCCTCTTGATCAACCCCTTTTCGTCCTTCTGGAAGCTCCACGTTGATTTGTCGTATTTCCTTTTCTTGGGATCGTAACCGGAAAAGACACCGTCGAGTTCTGCGGGCATTTTGAATTTTGGGTTCACGAGGAAAGAAGCGTTGGTGTAGAGCCGGACGTATTCCTCGAAATACCTGTTGTTGTCGATGATGTACTTGATCATCCCACCCAGGAAGGCGATATCCGTTCCCGAACGGATCGGCGCATAGAGATGGGCCTTGGAGGATGTCCTGGTAAAGCGAGGGTCAACACTGAGAAGGGTTGCTCCATTATCGATTGCTTTGGTGACCCACTTGAAGGAGATGGGATGATTTTCGGCAGCGTTGCTGCCCATGACGAGGATGACATCTGCGTTTCGGATATCGATCCAGTGATTCGTCATCGCTCCTCTACCGAACGACTCTGCCAGAGCCGCTACCGTAGCGGAGTGTCAGATACGTGCCTGGTGTTCAATATAGATCAGACCCCAAGAGCGCATCAGCTTTTGGAGCATGAAGCATTCTTCGTTATCCAGGGCGGCGCTGCCGACATGGGCGATTCCATTGGTTCGGTTGACCACTTGGCCTTTAGCATTCTTGGCCATGAAGCTGGCATCGCGGCTCTTCTTCACCCGGTTGGCAATCTCATCCAGGGCCCATTCCCATGAGACCTCCTTCCACTCCGTGGCATTGGGAGCCCTGTACATGGGTTTGGTGAGGCGGTTGGGATTAGCCGCCGAGATCTGATACAGGGATGACCCTTTGCTGCAGAGCGCTCCCTCGTTGATTACGTGATCGGGATCTCCCTCGATATTGATCACCTTGCCACCGATGGAGTGGACGATGGCCCCGCAGCCGACGGCGCAGTAAGGGCATATGGTGGTGCTCTCCTTGGCCGATTTGAGGTCTTTCCGCAACATTGCGGCGTAGGATTTAAGTGGGGATAGATCCAATCCCAAGCTGTTCGCCGCAATGCCGAATGCGGTCGCTCCTGATACCTTTAAAAAGGTCCTACGGGTTAGTTTCATTGGTATGTTTCACCTTCCTTTCTGTTTGGATTTTTGATGATGCCGTTATCGTGATCACCTCCCTTCGGGGAAAATAAAAAGGAAGCTGTTAGTTACAGCCCCCTTTGCAAAAGCGGCAGGCACGAGGATCACTCCTTGGGCCCTATCGTCATACAGAACCCCTTGGGTCCTGTATGATCGGAAGCAATTATATGTATTTTTTTTGATAAAAACATGTATATGGTAGGGGGAAACCTATCCACTTGTCAAGAAAAAAATGAAATTTTTCACGTGTAATAGGGGAAAAAATCTAAAAAAGGGCGGCGACGAAGTCCTCGGCATTGAATTCCCGAAGGTCGTCCATGTTTTCCCCAATCCCGATGTACCGAATGGGGATGTGAAATGATTCGGTGATTGCGATGATAATCCCGCCTTTTGCCGTTCCATCCAATTTGGTGATGGTAATCCCCGTGACCCCCAACGCCTCATTGAAGAGCCTCGTTTGGGAAATGGCGTTCTGCCCCGTGGTTGCGTCGAGAATCAAGAGGATCTCATGGGGTGCCCCGGGACACTCCCGTGCAACAATCCTCTTCATCTTTTTCAGCTCTTCCATGAGGTTTTCCTTGGTATGGAGTCGGCCGGCGGTGTCGATAAATACGATGTCGAGAGCTCTCGCCTTGGCAGCCTGGATGGCATCGAAGGCGACGGCCGAGGGGTCGGAGCCCCTGGATTGTTTCACCATACTCACTCCTATCCTCAGTGCCCAGGCCTCCAGCTGTTCCACGGCAGCCGCCCGAAAGGTATCCGATGCAGCGAAGAGGATTTTCTTCCCATGGGATTGGTATCTTCTCCCAAGCTTCCCTATGGTAGTAGTCTTTCCGACGCCATTGACTCCTACTACCATGATAACGAAGGGCTCTGTCCCCGACGAGCCAATGTCCAAAGGGCCTTCGGCTGCCTTCAATATTGCCAGGATAGACTCCCTGAGATATTCCTTGACCCTTTGAGGGTCGGCGAGCTCGTTCCTGCCAAGTTTGTGATGGAGATCGCCGATCAACCTATAAGTTGTATTCGTTCCCAAATCCGCCGTGATGAGGATCTCCTCCAGTTCTTCAAGGAGTGTCTCGTCGATCCTCTTCTTTCCTGAAATGAGCCAGTCGATCTGAGTGACTAAGCCCGCATGGGTTTTTGAGAGCCCCTTTTTTAGCCTTTCGAAGAACCCTTCTTCTGCCATAGCACACCACGTAAGGTCACGGCGATACTACCATCCGATCGGATCGAAGTCAAGGATTCGCGATGGGGAGTTGCCTGGGTTTCTGGCGCACACCCTTGTTCCTGAGCGTAATAAGCCCGCACGATGATGAGCAGGCTTCATGGTGAGCGCTCGGCGCTGAGCCTTTCGGTAGTGAGCGACTCGACATGAGCCTTCGCCCCGAGCTCAGGCCGAGGGGGTCGTCGACATGTTTGAAGCTAAGGCTAAGAGTGAAGATCGAAGAGGTGAAAGGAAAAAGGATGGAACGGGTAAGTATTCCCCGACTTGCGAGCGCCGCAGGGGATTACCTCACAAAGCATTGAAACGAAGGGACAATGGTGTTCGGTACCGCCCGTTGAGCCTCCACCACTTTCCGTGAAGCCAGGCTTTATTGTGTTTGTTCTATTGATCCTTCCGCTTCTTCTCGAGGAGGCGATGGATTTCCAGGGAGATAGCCGAGGGAGGATCAAGGGAAGGCTTGACCTTGATCCCCTTTTGCCTCAAGTGGATCAGCATGCGGGTCAATGGGGGCAGGAGCTCCGTTACCCTGCGGTCTATATCCCTTGAAGCCAAGACGTCTTGGAGCCTTCCTTGGGCAACAATTTTTCCTTGATGAAGAAACATGATTCGGTCTAATAGGTGGCTCAGGCCTTCGGATTGATTGGAAAGGATGATAAGGGTTTTCTTGTTCCGATGAAGGATCTCTAGGTGGTGGAAGACATCACTCCTGTACTCGGGGTCCAATCCCGCGCAAGGTTCGTCAAAGACCAAGACCTCCGGTTTGGATATCAACACGCTGGCGATTACCACCATAATCCTTTCCCCTTGGCTCAATTCGAAGGGGGATCGATCCATCAGGTCCTCTAAGGGTGGATGTAGTTTCCTGCATAGGGCTTTGACCCTTTCTTCGATTTGCACGGGACTGAGGTTTTTCCGCTGTCTCAAACCGAAGGAGATCTCCTTATAGACCGACTCCTCGAATAGCTGGTCCCCAGGGGATTGAAAGACGAACCCCACCTTTTTTCTCATTTCCCTTTCCCCTTGTGGATGGTAGATATCGGCTCCATCGAAGAGAACTGAGCCCAGAGTGGGGGAAAGGAGCCCGGCGAGATTTTGGGCCAAAGTGGATTTGCCGGAGCCCGATCCGCCGATGATTCCGAGACATTCCCCCCTCGCAATGCGGAAGGAGATCTGCTCCAGGGCTTTGATTTCCCAAGGTGTCCCTTGGTTATAGATGTGGGTAAGATGCTTTACTTCAATCATAGTCAATGGAGTAAAAAAGGGGCGAGGTACTGAAGCCTCGCCCCAGATTCGNNTCGACAACCTCTTCCTCAGCTTCCTTCGCGCCACCAGTGGACTCTTGGCCTTGGGCGGTTTCAGCTTGCGACCTCTCCGCCTGCTGGGAGGCCTTGGCGTACATGGCTTCAGCTAACTTATGGGAAGTCTGGGTTAAGTTGTCGGAGGCCGATTTGATGGTCGATATCTCATTGGATTCCATGGCTTTTTTGGCCGCTTCAATGGCTTCCTCGATGGCCTTCTTTTCGGAGGCGTCGATCTTGTCACCAAATTCTCTCAGTGACTTCTCGGTGGTGTAGATGAGGCTATCCAGGTTATTTCNNCATCTTCTGAATCTCATCTTCCGTGAGGCCGCTGGAGGCGGTGATTTTGATGGATTGTTCCTTCCCCGTTCCCAGGTCCTTGGCGGAGACGTGAACGATCCCATTGGCATCGATGTCGAAGGTCACCTCGATCTGGGGGAGGCCCCGAGGCGCGGGGGGAATCCCAACCAGCTCGAACCTCCCCAGGGTTTTGTTATCCGAAGCCATCTCGCGTTCCCCTTGGAGCACATGGATGCTGACTGCAGGCTGATTATCCGCGGCCGTCGAGAAGATCTGGCTCTTGCGCGTGGGGATGGTGGTATTCTTTTCGATGAGTTTGGTGAATACCGCACCGAGGGTTTCGATGCCCAGGGAGAGGGGGGTTACATCCAATAGGAGGATGTCTTTCACATCTCCCCTCAAAACGCCTCCCTGAATAGCGGCCCCGACGGCAACCACCTCATCGGGGTTAACCCCCCTGCTGGGTTCCCTCCCGAAGATCGATTTCACCCTCTCCTGAACCTTGGGCATTCGGGTCATCCCTCCCACCAGGATAACTTCATTGATATCAGAAGGGGAGAGCCCGGCATCTTGGAGGGCTGTTCTGCAGGGACCCTCCACTTTTTCGATCAGATCCTCCACCAATTTTTCCAATTTGGACCGGCTCAGCTTAATGTTGAGGTGTTTGGGACCGCTGGCGTCCGCGGTTATGAATGGAAGGTTGACATCCGTTTCCATGGAGCTTGACAATTCCATCTTGGCTTTTTCCGCCGCTTCTTTTAACCTTTGGAGGGCCATACGGTCCGTCCTAAGGTCGATTCCCTGGTCTTTTTTGAATTCATCGGCTAGGTATTCGATAATCCGCTGGTCGAAGTCCTCCCCTCCCAGGTGGGTATTCCCATTGGTCGATTTTACCTCGAAGACACCCTCTCCCAGCTCCAGTATGGAGATATCGAAGGTGCCTCCCCCTAAATCGAAGACGGCGATCTTCATATCCTTTTTCTTATCTAACCCATAGGCCAATGAGGCCGCCGTAGGCTCATTGATTATTCTCTGTACGTTTAACCCGGCGATCCTTCCAGCATCCTTTGTGGCCTGGCGCTGGCTATCGTTAAAGTAGGCTGGAACGGTGATAACCGCGTCCTTTACCTCCTCACCCAGATAGTCCTCCGCGGTCTGCTTCATCTTCTGGAGGACCATGGCCGAAATTTCAGCAGGGCTGTATTCTTTACCCCGGACCTTGACCCACGCGTCTCCATTTTTGGCTTCGGCGATCTTATACGAGACGATTTCTATATCCTTTTTTACCTCTGGATCCGTGAATTTCCGGCCAATCAGCCTCTTGATCGCATACACGGTGTTCTCCGGATTTGTTATGGCCTGCCTTCTGGCGATTTGGCCGACCAGCCTTTCTCCTTTATCGGTAAAGGCGACCACTGAAGGCGTTGTCCTGCTCCCTTCGGCATTGGCTATAACCACCGGATCGCCGGCTTCTATTACCGCTACGCACGAATTGGTAGTGCCTAAATCGATACCTATGATCTTACTCATTTTCCTCTCCTTCTATCCAGGACTGATTTGTCATCATTATCGCTACGAGGATCCTTCCCCTTCTTCCTCTTGCCCCGGGGGCTGGGCCACGCTGACCATGGCCGGTCGTATCAATCGATCATTCAGAAAATACCCCTTCTGTAACTCGGTTACCACCGTATTCGGTTCATGATCCGTTGATTCGACTCGCATCATCGCCTCATGTTTGCTGGGATCAAAGGGTTCGCCCACTGAAGGGACGGGTGTTACACCGAATTTTTCCAATACCTGCAGGAGTTGGTTGAGGGTGATCTTAATACCTTCCTTGAGTCCACCTGAATTTTCCCCTGGAGGATGGTCGATGGCCCTTTTCAGATTGTCGATAACCGGCAAGATCGCCTTGATGAGTTCCTCGTTGCCATATTTGACGAGGCTGCTCTTTTCCCTCTCAACCCTTTTCTTATAATTCTCCAGTTCGGCTTGAGCCCGAAGGAGTCGATCAAAATGTTCTCCAGCCAGTTTCGCCTTCTCCTCCACTTGGGCTTTCAGCATCTCGATCTCTTTTTCCCTCTTTGATTTCCGCCTCCTGGGTTGTTTTGTTTCCCCCTGAACTTCGGTCGGCGGGCCAATGCCCCTATCCTTTTCGTCTTCGGGTTTGGTCACACAATTCCTCCTCTGTGGCAAAAAGGACGATTATTCCGATTCCAATATTTTCGTGAGCAATTTGGCGGTGTATTCGACTAGGGGAATCACCCTCGAGTAGTTCATCCTCCTTGGTCCGAGGATGCCTAAGATCCCCACTGTCTGATCTACCCTTCCGTAAGGTGATGATACCAAGCTACAGCCTTCCATCTCACTACATTCGCTTTCAGACCCTATGGTAACCTGAACTCCCTCTCCCGCTAGACATTTATCCAGCAACGTGATCAAGAGGCTCTTCTCCTCGAAGGCCCGAAAAAGGCTCTTCATCTTTTCGATATTGGCGAACTCGGGTTCATCCAGGATATTCATCTTGCCCTCGATATATAATTCGGTCTCCTCTTGGCTGCTAAAGGCCTTGTAACCCAGCTTGAGGGCCTGCTTCATCAAATTGTCATAGGCAATCCTCTCCTGTTCCATCTCTCTGAGGATTCTTTCCCTGACCCGGGCTAAGGTCAACCCCTCGAGCATCTCGTTGAGATATCGGCTGATCTTATCCAGCTCGTCCTGCGAGAGGTTGTTCTCCATCTGGATAATTCTATTTTGCACTACCCCCGTAGAGGTGACGAAGACGGCCAGAATTTGATCCAAGTTCAACCGAATAAATTGAATATGCTTGAAGATGGTGGAAGCCATCTTGGGTGTCAAGACCACCCCGGCATAACTGGATAAACCGGAGAGGATCCTGGAGGTTTCCCTCATCATTTCGGGGATATCGTGGTGCGAGATCCGATATTTTCGCCGTATTTTCTCCCGTTCAGTGTGGCTTAAGCTTTCAACATTGAGGATTTGGTCGACGTAAAAGCGAAAAGCCTTGTCCGTAGGAATCCTCCCCGCGGATGTGTGGGGTTGCCAGAGAAATCCTAAATCCTCCAAGTCCGCCATCACATTTCTCACGGTGGCGGGACTCAATTGAATGCCGTACCGTTTGCAAATGGTCCTCGAACCAACGGGTTC
>JABAOH010066856.1_pt2 | contig 10520 bp, 11 predicted proteins | sample 7062181 | NCBI WGS metagenome assembly JABAOH01 (sample SAMN14538630, study PRJNA623070) | marine sediment metagenome | biome: marine biome [ENVO:00000428]; feature: marine pelagic biome [ENVO:01000023]; material: deep marine sediment [ENVO:00002113]; isolation source: pool of 5 deep marine... | reverse complement strand
ATCGTGAGCAGCGTCCCCTCGGATGCACCCGATGATCTCGTGGCTCTCAGAGAACTTCAGGAAGATGAGGAGACCCTCGTCCACTTCCAGCTCGACGTGCCGTGGGTGAAATCCCTGGACCCGATTCCCATCATTGAAGTGGAGGGCTTCGGTCCTCTTCCTGCGGAGGATGTCGTCAAGAGGATGGGCATCGAGAGCCAGTTGGAGAGGGACAAGCTCGAGAGGGCGAAGGAGGAGGTGTACAGGACCGAGTACTACAGCGGCACGATGAACAGCCGCTGCCGGGGCTTCGCCGGATTGAAGGTGGAGGAGGCCAAGGAGAAGGTCAAGGCCCAGATGCTGAAGGAGGGCGAGGCCGACACCATGTATGAGCCCAGCGCCCTCGTCGTTTGTAGGTGTCTCACTCCAGCCATCGTCAAGGTGGTGGAGAACCAGTGGTTCCTCGCCTATGGAGACCCAGGCTGGAAGTCCAAGGTCCACGACGCCCTTGATTCCATGGAACTCTTTCCCACAGCCATCCAGAAGCAGTTTCACAACGTCGTCGATTGGCTTAGAGACTGGGCAAGCACTCACCATCAAGGCCTCGGTTCAAGGCTGCCCTGGGACGAGAGCTGGGTCATTGAATCCCTCTCAGACTCAACGGTCTACATGGCATACTACACCGCCGCCCACATCCTCCAGAGCGGGGAAGTAGATCCCGGGAAGTTGGTTGACGAACTCTTCGACTACATCTTCTTGGGCACTGGCGATGAGGGGGAGGCGGCCCGTCTCAGCGGGTTGGACGCGGTCCAGGTGCGGGAGATGCGGAGGGAATTCGACTACTGGTACCCCTTCGACCTTCGTCACTCTGGAAAGGACCTGGTTCCAAACCACCTTGCCTTCTGTCTCTTCAACCACGTGGCAATCTTCCCGGAGGAGCATTGGCCCCGTGCTTTCGGCATCAATGGCTACCTCTCGGTCAAGGGTCGGAAAATGTCCAAGTCGAGGGGCGGAGCCATCTACCTAAGGCATGCAGTAGACACCTGGGGTGCGGACATCACCAGGATTACGCTGGCCCAGGGAGGTGAAGGTCTAGACGATCCAACCTTCGACGAGGACTTCGCCGCGACCATCGGGAGGAAGTTCGCCGCCCTCGTCGGGTTGGCGGCGACCGAGGGGAAGACGGATTCTGAGTGGAGGAGTGAAGACCCTTGGTTCAGGTCGGTCCTTCACAGAGCGATTACCGATACGAGGGAGGCCATGGAGGGGATGTATCATAGGACCGCCTTGAAGCACTGTTTCTTCGACCTTCAACGGGAATGGAGCTGGTACCTCAGAAGACGTGACAGCGTCCCCAATCGAGACCTGCTGCGAGAGTTCCTGGAAATCCAGGCCAAGCTGTTGGCGCCCTTCACCCCCCATCTAGCCGAGGAGATTTGGCGATCCATCGGTGGCGAGGGCTTCATCCAAGTCGCATCCTATCCAGAACCCTCGGAGGAAGCCATGGACTCTCGCGCTGAGGCCCTCGAGGAGTTCCTTAAAGACACCCTAGACGACGTGCGGCAGATCAGGAGGGCCACTGGCATCGCGCCGGAGAGGGTGTTCTTCTACACCTCGCCGTCTTGGAAGAGGGAGGTGAACGAGAAAGCCGTCAGGCTGCGGCTCGATGGCCAGTTGGAGGTCGGGGCGCTTATCAGGGAAACCAGGAATCTGCCTGCTGTCAAGGAACATAGCGACCAGCTACAGGCCTTCTGCAAGCGCCTCGTCAAGGCCCTTTCGGAGAAGGGACCCGAGGAGCTGGAGAGGATTCCGTGGGGAGAGGACGAGAAGGCCTTCCTGCAGGGCTCCCTGGACTTCGCTCAGTCTGAGCTCCAGGCGGATGTGGAGGTTCACGAGGAGGGGCAGGCGGACGTCTACGATCCCATGTCCAGGGCGAGTCAGTCCATGCCCTGGAGGCCTGCCATCTACTTGGAGTAGGGGACCGGCGGTAGATGGAAGAGCCAGCGAAGCAGAGACCCTTCACGAGAAGACGGCCCCCGTCGAAACAGGCCACCAGGCTCATGATATTCTCCCTCCTTGCTTCCATAGGCCTGGCTGCCGTCCTCGCCTATGTCTTCCTGCCAACTCTCTTCCACTACGAGCAGCTGCCCAAGCCACCCCACTACGACTTACGGGTCATTCCCAACGACTCCCGGCTGAAGGTCGAAATCGTCGCCGCCTCCTTCCCCGGAGAGCTGGGTGAATTCGAGGTCCTCCTCATAGTGGATTCCCAGAACCACACCTTCGGACCGTTGCCCGAGACCAATGGTCTGGTCTCCTTCACCGACGATAATCAGAACGGCATACTGGACGTCGGCGACTACTTCATCGTGGACATCGAGCCGGGGAAGACCTACCGGCTACTCATCCTGCCGGTGGACCGCACTGAGGATCTGGGAGTGGGGTTCGTCAAGTGGCCTTAGGTGCTTGGGACTCCCTCTTCCGCTCCGTGAACTTGGATATCTCCTTCAGGATGTGGTGCCTCCGCCGGCTGCGGATCCAGGAGATCAGCAGCATGGCAACCGTGGGGGATATCCCAAGGAGGACGATGAGTGATACCAGTGCTCCGCTCAGCTCGGCACCGATGGAGCTGAGGGCGGTGGAGAGCAGTGGGATGATGGCCACTGGTGAGAAGAAGGCCAGGACGATGAGCTGGAACGGCATGAGGGGCCTGGCCGCGCTCCTCTTCATCCGGTCTATCTCCTCCTGGGAGTAGTCCTCAACCTGGGAGACCCATGGCCTGCCGAGCCCCCGGAAGATGTCTCGTAACTCTGCCGCGGCCAGCTTGTACCCCTCCTCCTCACTCTCTGAGAAGCGGGGAACTCCAGGGGTGAATTTCAGGATGGCCTCCCTGCCATTGCTAAGCTCGAGGCTGAGGCCCAGGTGTTCCACCGTTCCCACGGAGGCGGCGAAGGGCGACATCATGGCCCCAGCCACGTAGTACAGGCGCGGGTAGAGGTTGACGACCTCTTCGAAGGAGTAGAGGCGTCTGAAGCCCACGACCCTCTTCCACAGCGGCATGGAGAGCTCCAGCCCATTCTCGTAGATCCTGAAGGGGCCTGGTTTCCCCATGACCATGCCCGCAACAAGTAGGAGCGGCGGGACGACCCATAACCACCACAGGTCGATGGAGCCTCTGCTCAGGCCCCACAGCGGAAGTCCAATGACGACGACCAACAGGGTGAGGATGAGAAGGGCTACGGCGATGGGACTGGCCGGCAGCGGTATGTACTCGAACCTGGGGTCCCCTAGATCAGTTTCCTCCAAGCGATTCTGCCCAAGACCTTACGCCGTATAAAGACTCGGAATCCGCCTACATGTCGCGGTCGGTAGGTTTAATATGCCGACCAAGCCTTAATCGGGAGGCGGGCCTGTAGCTCAGCCCGGCAGAGCGGTCGGCTCTTACGCAATAGCAGAGAGACCGATTGGTCAAGGGTTCGAAAGGGTGCGGAGTCGCCCCGAAACTCCCTTCAGGCCCGTCACCTCACGTTTATTAGGCACTCCTCTGCTGGAGGGCTTGTGACGACTCCCGTCATCTACGTCGTAGGAACCGCGGGGAGCGGTAAAAGCACTTTGGTCAAGGCCTACAAGGATTGGTCAAACCTCCAGGAGTACGATGCCGTCATCCTGAACCTCGATCCCGGAGCGGAGAGCCTCCCGTATGAGCCCGATGTGGACATCAGAGACTGGATCAGCCTCAAGGAGGTGATGGAGGAATACGAATTGGGACCCAACGGCGCCCAGATCGTCGCTGCAGACCTCATCGCCCTGAACGCCAAGGAGGTCGCGGACGTCTTCGAGAAATTCAGGACCGACTTCCGTCTGGTGGACACACCGGGCCAGATGGAGCTCTTCACCTTCCGAGAGTCGAGCCAGGTGGTCATCGATGCTTTCGGCAGGGACGCCTCGCTTCTGGTCTACCTCTCGGACCCCATCCTATCCAGGAAGCCCTCCGGCCTCGTGAGCTCCCTCCTCCTCGCGGCCACATGTCAGTTCCGCCACGCTGTGCCCTTCCTGAACGTCCTCTCGAAGAGTGATATCCTGTCGGAGGAGGAGTTGAAGCGGACCCTGAAGTGGTCCTCGGACCCCTACGCCCTCTACGATGCCTTGGTGGAGGAGGGCGCCTCCACCGAATCCGTCCTGGACGTGGAGTTCCTTAAGGCTCTGGAGACCATCGGCGTCTACAAAAGGATGACACCGGTGTCGTCGGAACTCCCCTTCGGCATGGAGGACATCTACTATGTGGTCCAGTCGGTCTTCGCTGGGGGAGAGGACCTGGAGAGACGATAGGATGTCAGTCTTTCCGACTCAGAAAGGGATGGGGTCATCTCCTGGATTCTGCGAGTTCCTCATGGCGATTTCCACCGCTTCGGCGGGGTTCTCGGCCACCTGGAAAAGCTCCTCAGGAACCTCCACCTTCCTCATGTCCCAGCTACCCAGGGAGACAACCTTCTTTCCCTGCTCGAAGGCGTGGGAGATCTCCGAGAGGGTACCGTAGCTGCCGTCGATGGCGATGATGGCATCGGCGGACCTGACGATGATCACGTTCCTAGCGGTCCCCATCCCCGTGGCGATCACGATGTCCACGTACGGATTGGCATCGGCCTTTCTGATGGTCGGGATGACTCCAATGGTGAGGCCCCCAGCCTCCTTAGCTCCCCTGCATGTAGCCTCCATAACGCCGCTGAGGCCCCCGCATATCAGAGCAGCCCCCCTCTTGGCGATGAGGGACCCCACCTCCTCCGCCATGGCCAGGTACTCCTCAGCGGGGTGCTGGCCGCCTATGACACCGATGAGTTTCATGAGGGGCCGTTAACACGAGACAGGCCGATTTAAGCCTTTGCCAGTCATTACCCTCACAACCGCTTCCTTTCCTTCTCGGCCCTGACGCCGTAGTGGAGGGCGCCAACCGCCACCTCCTGAACCATGAAACCCCTCGAGCTCAGCCGGTCCTTCGCCTCCTCCAAAGAGAGACGATGCTCCAACGGAGGTCCCATCTCCATGGGCTCCTTCTTCCAGTCCACCACGGCAAGGAAGCCGCCGGACCTTAGGATGCGGTGCGCCTCCTTGAGCGTCCCCTCTCCCGCAAGCTCGTGAAGGGTGTTCACCAGCAGGACCGCGTCGACGGAGGAGTCTGGCAGGGGGACGACCTCCTCTAGAGACAACACCGGGAGGACGTTTCGGACCCCTTCCTTCAAGAGGCGTGCCTGAAGGCTCCAGAGCATCTCCTCCTGCATGTCCACACCGTACACCCGACCTTCAGGCCCCACTACCTTGGCGGCCGGGAGGGAGAAGTAGCCAGTGCCGCAGCCGATGTCTGCAAGGACCATACTCCGGCCGACCTCGAATGCACTGAGGATGGTCTCAGGATTCTGCCACTCTGCTCTGTCGGGGCTGTCCAGCAGCTCCTTCGCGCTGGGATCGAACTTGTGGGCCATGAGTCCTGCAGTTCGGCCAGTGGTATAATGGTTCGGAGTGAACCTTCCTGGGCGCCCGCGTCCGTCGGTGAGGCCAAGAGGAAAGGTTATTGAGAGGGGCGGCCTCTTGAGCGGCGGATGCCAGGGCGGAGGTACGAGGCAGTTTTCTTCGACGTGGGAGGCACCCTCGCCTGGGCAGAGCCCAGCGCCGATGAGATATGGGCCAGGTCCCTAGAGGAACATGGGCATCGCGTGAGCCCGGCGGATGTCCGTCTGGGCGCGGGGGCCGCAGGCCCAGAGATAAACCGGGAAGACATCATCAGAGCGTTCAGGGAGGTGTTGAATGGGTTTGACGCCCCCTTTCCCCGCACCAAGGAGGAACAGCGCGCTTACTTTCGGCGTTTTGATACCCTGGTCCTGGAATCGCTCGACATCCCGCCAGGAGACGACATCTTGGACACGGTCTCCCGCAGGTTCGAGGAGGACCTAGCCCTCCACCTCTTCGATGAGGTCCGGAGCACCCTGGAGGCCCTTCGTTCACAAGGATTTCGCATGGGCGTCATCTCCAACGCCACTCACGACCTCCCCGATAGGCTGGATCGCCTGGGCCTGACCCCGTACTTCGAGGCTGTCACATACTCGTATGAAGTCGGATTTGAGAAGCCTGACAGGAGGATCTTCGAGACAGCCCTCCGAAGGCTGGCTGTGGAGGCGGAGGATGCCGTGCACGTAGGAGACAACTACGATGCCGACATCCTCGGAGCACGCAGCGTCGGCATCACCCCAGCGCTGCTCTCCCGCGACGGCTCCTCGGACGCATCCGATTGCATCGTGTTGGGAAGTCTGGAAGAGCTCCTGGACCACCTATGAGGCGGGATCTCCAAAGCCTCATATCCGCGGCTCCCCATGGCGGAACGGTGAACCCATGGAGGACCCGGCCAGGTCCTACTTCAGCTGCTCGGACTCCGAGAGAACGACCTTCGAGGCAGGCATCAAGCTGGGCTCGATCTACCACCAGTTCGTGGGGACGCCCCTGAGCCATGAGAACGTAGACGTCCTAGAGCGGGCCATCGAGGAGGGGGTGAAGGTGCAGCCCTTCGTCGAGGATGTGAAGGTCCGCATCGACAGGAAATACCTGCGGGAGAAGCGGAGCCCCTACAAGTACGTCTCCCTGACCGCGAACATGCTGCACGTGGAGCTGCGGGTAAGATACGGGACCTCCAGGGCCGTCTGCGAGATGAGGTTCATCGACGAGTTGAGGTACCCGCTGATGCGGGTGAAGGAGGTCACAAGGGCGTAGTCTGCACGGGGCGGGCGCACCGTTCCAGTCGCCCGGCAATTTTATCGCACGTGTTTAATAGTTTGATAGCGTTACCCTGGACCAGCGGGACCCGTATGGTGAGAAGCCTGAAGATAGGCATCACCGGACTGCCCAACGCCGGCAAGACCTACGCCCTCCAGAAGGTCATCGAGATGCTCGAGGGGGCGGAGAGGATCGTCGGAGGGATGATCACTGAGCCTATCCTGAAGGAGGGGCGAAGAGGTGGCTTTTGGGTCATGGACTGGCGGACGAAGGTAAGGAAGGTTCTGGCCTCTCCCGAGATAGACTCCAAGGTCATGGTGGGCAGGTACGGCGTGGACCTCCAGGCCCTGGAGTTGGTCGGAGTGCACGCCATCCGAACGGCCACCGACGCAGCGGACGTCATCGTGGTGGACGAGGTGGGGAAGATGGAGATGGAGAGCGAGACCTTCGTGGAGGCCGTCAAGGACGCCCTGGACAGCGACAAGCCTGTCATCCTGACCCTCCACAAGAAGTCCAGGAATCCCCTCCTTCAGGACATCCGGAGGAGGGATGACATAAGGATTCTCGAGGTGACCCCCGTCAACAGGAACCTGTTGCCCTACAAGATCGTGGGCCTGCTGAAGGGGGAATGGGAGAGATAGAACTGCCGGGGGACCTGGTGGAGGTCCGGGAGGGCCTGGCGAGGCTGCTGGTTCCCGAGGGACACGCCATCAAGGGTCCTGGAAAGGTTGGCCCCGGGCCGTTCTACAACGCGACCATGGCCTTTCCGAGGCATGTCTCCATCCTCGCACTGGAAGCCCTGGGGTCCAGGGTCCGGAGGGCTCTGGACGGCCTCTCCTCAACCGGTGTCCTGGGCATCAGACTCGCCCTTGAGCTGAGCGAAAGCCTGGAGTTGACCCTAAACGACAGGAGGAGGGATGCTCGCCGCCTCATGGAGAGGAATCTCAGTCTCAACGGCCAGGAGGGGGCCAGGGTGCTGAGTGAGGACCTGAACCTCCTTCTCTGCAGGGAACGCTATGACTATGTGGACGTGGACCCCTTCGGCAGCCCCGTCCCGTTCGTTGACAACGGGCTGCGATCGATACGGCCGAGGGGATTCCTGGCAGTTACGGCTACTGACACGGCTGCCCTGGCGGGGACTTACCCACGAACCTGCATGCGAAGGTACGGGGCGATGCCCATCAGGGCACCCTTCCGCCACGAGGCCGGTCTCAGGATTTTGGTTGGCGCAATCGTCAGGTCGGCGGCAAGAGCCGATCTAGCGGCGCGCCCCCTTTTGGCCTTCTGGAGGGAACACTACTACAAGGCCTTCCTGGAGGTGTCTCCCGGCGCGAGGAGGGCTGACGAGGCCTTGAGTCTCATGGGTTATGTGGTCCACGATCCCACTGGACCTCGTGCGATATCTTCTGAGGGCGATGTGGGCCCCCTGTGGATCGGCCCCCTTCACCAAAGGGATGTCCTCAAGAGGATTCGGTCTAGGAAGTACGTGCCCGCGGCCGTTGATCAATACCTGGAGGTCTGGAGGGAGGAGGCCGATGCACCGCCCCTGTTCTACACCACCGACGAGGTGGCCAGGGCGGTCCGTGTTCAGGCTCCCGCCCTCCGGGACGTGCTGAGAAGACTGAAGGAGGCAGGACTCGAGAGTTCCAGAACGACCTTTCATCCCAAGGGCTTCAAGACCAACGCGACGTGGCAAGACCTCGTTAGGCTCTTCCAGCCCTCGTAGCAGCCTGGAGAGGCGTCCTCAGACCTGGATTGAGGTGCGGAGCAGATCCTCGGGCACGCCAGGGGCAACCTCCCCAGTGGCGGCGTACCGATAGAGGACGGCTGAGAGGACAGGCCAGGCGGCGCCCCACAGCAGGAAGATGAAGAACCAGTACACGGCAGCCGCGCCCAGCCCAATCAGAATGGATGTGAAGGTCCCCACGTAGAGGCCCACGACGACAGGGATGACTCCTATGAATCCCAAGAGAAGCAGTATCAGTCCCATGCCCAAGCCCCCCACCAACGTCTCTCCCCACGCCTTCCGGAAGAGGGATGCCGAGCGCTTGAGAGCGGCCCAAGGACCGAGCCCCTCCGACACGATGACGGGGATTGCCATGTAGCTGGCCAGGGCCCAGGTGATTCCCAGGGCCCCCGCGATGATTCTGCCGATGACGCCACCTTGACTCCTCACGGCTCTTAGGATGAGGCCGACGGTCGCCGTCACTATAGCCCACTTGAAGAGCTTGCCCACGTGCTTGTTGGCTTGACGGAAGCCGTCCCCCACGCTGGGATGTCCTCCCTCCAGGCGAATCAGGGCCGAGCCCACCACGGCGGCCTGGAAATAGACGGCGAAGAAGGCAGTTAGGAAGAAGAAGAGGAAGTAGAACGCGTAGTAGAGGTACACAAACTCAGATTCAAGCTGGTCGATGAAGGCGATATCCAGGAAGAAGACACCCGCCAGCCAGCCTCCCCACGCCAACCCTGAGAGCAGTGTTCCCAGGAACGGGAATAGCAGGAGTTCTTTGTCCTTACGGATGACGCCGAAGCTCACCTTTGTAAGCTGCCAACCTCGACCGATCCTTCCCATGTGCGGGCCATCGTCCGAGTCAGCTTATTAGCTTTTCTACATCCTTCTCGGAGGCGCGAATGGTTGGCTCCTGCCCCTAGGGCGAGGCGACCTTCGCCTCATGATCGGGAAGAATTGTCTCCACTTCCCGCACCGATCGGAATGCGTAACCCGCACCCCCGACGAGGGCCCCCAGGACTCCTGTGAGGACGAACATGAGGGCCATGCCCGTGCCGGGGCCAGTGCCCACGAGGCCCCCAAAGAGGGGCGCGAGGCCGCCGCCGGAGCTCATGCCAGGCTCGAAGATTCGCTCCGCCAAGGGGCCCGCCGCCCCCATGGCTACGGGGGCGCTGACCTGGGCGATGAGCCGCCTCACGGCGAAGACGCGTCCCTGGACATCCGGGGCCACCTTGGCCTGCCAGATGGCCTGGTTGGAGCCGTTGATGATGATGACGAAGAAGCCGGCCACGAAGTTGGCCCCCGCCCAGATGATCCAGTCTCTCCCTAGCCCGATGAGGACCTCTCCGAAGAGGCTCGCTAACACCATGCCCATGAGGACGCCGTGAATCCTCCTCTTGGGACCGCCCCATGCGCTCAGGATAACGCCGCCGAGAAGCTGGCCAAGGGCCCCTGCGGAGACGACGTAGGATAGTAGAAACTTGTCGTTACCGGTGCGCACCAAGACCATGGGGTACAGAAGGATGAAGGCGAAGCTGGCCACTAGGTTCACACCGAAGAAGACGAGCTGAAGGCCCAGGAGGCTGGGGCGCTGGAGGATGTAGCGGAAGCCATACGCCGTTTCCTGCAAGAAGCTCCCACGGCCTGCAATACCCTCCTCCGTGGCCGCCGGTTGGGGGATGCGCACCGCTAGGACCGTGGCAACGGCTGCGAGGAAGGTGGCGAGGTCGACGGCGAAGACCATGCCCAATCCCAGGATTTCCAGGAGAACCGCGGCAAGGGGCGGTGCAAGGATGGCGGAGAAGGAGCCCGCCACGGACAGCATGCCGCTGGCCCGGGCGTAGTGCTGCTTAGGAATCATCAGCGTGACTGCGGCGGAGAAGGCGGGGAAGTGGAACGAGCCGAAGGCCCCCGCCACGGCGACGGCGGGATAGAGGTGCCAGACTTGTAGTTCTCCTGCCAAGTACAAGACCAGGAGAGCCACAGTGCTCGATGCGGCTCCCAGGTCGGCCATGACGATGATACGCTTGCGGTTCCAGCGGTCCACAAGGGT
>JABAOH010168414.1_pt1 | contig 10521 bp, 12 predicted proteins | sample 7062181 | NCBI WGS metagenome assembly JABAOH01 (sample SAMN14538630, study PRJNA623070) | marine sediment metagenome | biome: marine biome [ENVO:00000428]; feature: marine pelagic biome [ENVO:01000023]; material: deep marine sediment [ENVO:00002113]; isolation source: pool of 5 deep marine... | reverse complement strand
ACCACCGCAGAGGTGGCACCTCCCGATACCGCCGGCCCACAACTGGAAGCCGTTGGCGAGCCGGTTGCCCTCGATGACTTGCGCCTTTTCGACACCGGCATCGGTCCGCTGACGATCGGTGATGATGGGACGGTCGTGGTGGGGCGCCTGGTCGCTTCCCTCGGCCAGCCGGATGCCGACACCGGCACCATTCCGGGGGACGGCCGGGGGGGACAATGTCCGGGGACCCCGGTGCGAGAGGTGCGCTGGGGCACGCTGGCGATCTTCAACGTGGTGGAGATCGACGGCGCCCAGACGTTCGACTCCTACCGACTCGATACCGCGTTCACCTCCGAGAGTGATCCGGCCGCCGGACTGGCCACCCGGAGCGGCCTGCGGCTCGGCGAGTCTGTAGCGCAGCTGCGTTCGATCTACGCCGGATTCGATCTCCGCCTGGGCGACCTCGGCCTCGGCTACCCATCCTTCGAACTGCGCAGCGGAGACGACGGCAGCTTGCTGCTGTGGGGGTCGCTGACGTCCGAGCACGACGACGGGATCGTCACCGGTATCCAGTCCCCTCACCGGTGCTCGGAGGGCTGAGCCGCGGTTGGCGCACCGCCGTGCGCCGGTAGACTGCCGCGCCCCCAGAGCCTTCGCGGTTGGGGCGCGAGGAGGACGGAGGAGCATCGCCGGATGGTCTCTGATTCGGCGTGCTCATTCGTGCTCACCTTGCGGCCGTGCCGCCGTCGAATAGAGCACCGTGTCGACCATTGACCCGTACGCCGGCGAGCGCCCGGCCGATAGAACGATCGTCTTCATCAAGCGCGGTCTGATCGCGCTCGCCCTGCTGGCCGTCGGCTTCTTTGGATGGACCGGCTTGAAGCTGTGGCGCTCCTGGCAAGGGCTGGAGCGGGTCCCCTGGGATCTCGAAGCGACCCGGGCCCGGCTCCAGGAGCTGCCCGAAGCGCCGGCAGGCGAGGAACCGTCGCCGGCCATGGTCGTACGGGGCCGGCCGGTCGACGACGAATCATTCAGCTCGTTCCTGGTCGTGGGGAGCGACGCTCGGGCCGGGTTTGGGGGAGCCCGGGCCGACGTCATCATGCTCTTTCTGTTCCCGGAGGGGGAGATCCCGGCCCTCGTCTCGATTCCTCGCGACCTCTACCTCCCCAGTCCCTGCGGAGGCGCGTACATGCGCATCAATGCCAACTTCAACGGCTGCGGTGAAGAGGCCACCGGACCGGAGCTCCTGGGACTCGCCATCGAGGCATACACCGGCATCGAGGTGGACCATTTCGCCCTGTTCGAATTCGACGGCTTTCGGCGCATCATCGACGAGGTGGGAGGGGTAACGATCTGCGTCGAAAACCCGGTGCGCGACTTCGACGCGCAGCTCCAGTTGCCCGCCGGGTGTACCAGAGCCACCGGAGACCAGGCTCTGGGATGGGTTCGGAGCCGCAAAGCCCAGGAGCTCGTGAACGGAAGATGGCGGCTCATCCCCGGCCAGAGCGACTTCACCCGACAGCTCCATCAACAGGACGTGATCTTCCAGCTGTTCGACCGCCTCAAGGAGTTCGATTCGCTCGGCGAGCTGACCGACAAAGTGGACAGCCTCAGCGACGCCTTCACCGTGGACGAGAACCTGTCCTTGCCGAGCGCCCTGCGCCTGGTTTGGAGGATGCGCAATCTGGGAGCCGACGACTTCACCCGGCTCCAGATCCCGGTCTCCGACTACACGACCCCGAGCGGTGCTCAGGTATTGAGGCCGGAGTTGGCGTTCAGTGATCTGCTCTCCGACGTGTACTCCTCGGACCCCTCCTCAGAGGCCGGCTAGCCCGGCACCTTAGGATGCAGAAGACTTGAGCAACGACGACGACACTCAACGACCTTCTGGGGGTTCCCCCGAGCCGCCCGAGGAGCCGCCCGAGGTAGTGGTCCGCCGCCCCGGGCCACCGCCTTCGCGAGGCGAGGCCGCCAAGCCGTCGGCCTACGAGCAGCTCGACGACCTTCCCGCAGATCCCGGCGAGTGGCCGCTCGATGAGGGCGAACCGCCTCCGCCGACCCGGCGCGGATCGAGTCTCCCGCCGTTCCTCGTCGGATTGCTGGTCGGAGTCACGTTGGCAGTCGTGAGCATCGTCGGCTTCCTCTTGTTCCGTCGAGAGCCCGACGGGGGCACCGAACAAGCGGTCCCTCCGGCGGCAGAAACCACCACCACGACGACCGAGGCGCCGGCGACGGCCACGACGCTGGCTTTGCCCACCACGAGCACCACCCCGGCAGTGACTGCCACGACCCCGGCTCCCATCGAGGCAACAGGAGATCCCATCCCGCTCGACGACCTCCGCATGGCCAGCAGCGGCATCGGCCCTCTGCTGATGGGGGCGGACGGAAACGAGATCCTGGGTCGTTTGACGGCGACCTTCGGTCAACCGAACGAGGACAGTGGCACCTTCATCTCATCCGGGGTTTACGGTGCTTGTCCGGGAGATACCGTGCGAGTGGTCCGCTGGGGTCCGCTGGCCGTCGTGATCACCGACCCCGAGGGCTTGCCGAGCTTTGCCGGTTACCGGCTCGATCTTGCCTTCGGCGATCTCGATTCGCTTTCAGCCGAACTGCGCACGGTCAGCGGGCTCCGGGCCGGCGACACCGTTGAGACCCTTGAATCCATCTATGCCGACGACTTCGTGATCAACTACGTAGTGGATGACGACAGCGGCCTGGTGTTCGAGTTGCGTAACCAGGACAACACTCTTCTCCTGTGGGGCCCGGTGACCTCGGCCGATCCGGACGGCAAGGTAGGGGGCATCTACTCGCCGAACGCCTGCGCCGCCCCGGCAGGCTGAGCCGGACCGACGGTCGGTAAGATTGCCGGCCATGTGGCGACGGGTCGCCCTCATTGCCTCTCTCGGCGCTGTTGCCGGCACGATGATCGCTCTGGTGGCCACCGCGCTCAGCGCCGGTCTGGTCATGGACGGAGCCCTCGATTTCGTCACCGTCGACGCCGCCACCTCCGGAGGCCGGGGCATCTTCGTCGTGGCCGACGGGTCGCTCTACCTGTATGTCCTGGCCTCGGCAACCTTCGGTGGTGCCCTCGTGGCGTTCCTCACCGCCGTCGTCTCGGGCATCGTCGATCCGGCCGAGCCCCGTTTCCGACCGGGACCGGTGACGATCGCCGGAGCCGTTCTCGCGGCCGTGGTGGCCTACGGCGTCCTGCGGGCCGGTATCGGTGTCGGAGGAATTATCACCGCGGGCGTGGTCACGCTGTCGGTGTTCCGGGCCATCATCGTCTTCCTCCTCACCGGAGCCGGAGCGGGAGCCACCGCCGCAGTCGCCGCCGAGCGCCTCTCTCGACCGGTCGTCCTCGGCCTCGAGGGCGAAGCCTGGCCGGAGAGCCGGTCTGCATTTGCCCGGGAATCGATGCCCGCCATGGTGGTGCCGGTGCTGGCGGTGGTGCTGATCGGTGCCGTCGTATTCGGACTCTCCCGGGCCCTCCTGGCCGGCACGAATGCCACCGCCGTGATCCTGGCCGGCGGCGTGGCCATCATCGTGCTCGCCCTGGGAGCGCTCATCGCCGCACATCCGCCCCCGTCCGGCGACGGGGGGGAGGCTCAGTCCGAGACTTCCAACGCAACCAGCCGGGAGCCATCCTCCTCGTAGGTCACCGCAACCGGCTCCCCGGATCGAAGATGATCGGTGAGGTGCACCAGCGGCCCCTCGTGGAACGTCGCCGTCGGTGCCGGCTCGAAGACCAGATCCAGTCCGTCGGATGTCCTGATCGTGAAGCTCTCCACGGTCTCCAGGTCGCCGGATACGTCGATCACCACCCCCTCCACGCGATCGGTGGCGTCGCCTCCACACCCCCCTGCCAGGACGAGTAGCGCCGCCGCCAGGACCGTCCGCTCAGCGAGGGGTCGGACCGACACCGAGCGCGGAGCGCTCCTCTTCGGCGAACCAGCTGAAGAACGTGATGGCGATGGCCGTCCAGATGACCGCGCCGCCACCGAACTTCATGATCAGTCCAGCAACGGTTTGATCGGTTTGGATGGAAATGTCCCACAGCCGGGGAAATTGCTCGTACGCCTTGTACACGGTCCCCTGGGCGAGCGTGAGAAAAGAGGCAGGAACGGTGGGAACCAGCGACTGCAGGAAGAGGTAGCCGATTCGGAGGAATGGAGGCAGGCGGGGCAGATCGGGGATCGGCCCGATCACCGGCCACCACATGAGAAACGCCGTCAGCATCAGCAAGCCGTGAGCGGCGAGGTGGAAGAGCTCGCTGGTCACCATCAGCTCGACCACCCGGGGGATGTGGAGGGCGGCCAGCACGCCGTTGAAGGCCAGGAGTGCGATCAGCGGCTTGGTGAGGAACCGCATCGCCGGCATGATCGGCGCGACCACCAGCCTCATCAGCCACCAGGGAGTCCCGAGCAGGATCAGGGGCGGGACGGCCAGCGCCAGGATCATGTGCTCGGTCATGTGGAACATGAAGAGGCTGCCCTCGCCGATGTCGTGGAGGGGCCAGCTCGTCACCGCCACCATGGCCACCAGGCCGCCGTAGAAGAACCATCGCTGCCGGGTGGTGACCGTCGGCTCGCCTAGGGGAGCGTACCGACCGGCCAGACGGCGGATCCCGTATTCGTAGAGAAGGCCGAGCGCTACCGCCAGCCCCCACACATCGAGATGGGCGTGGAAAGCCAGGATCTCGGAGGTGTCGCCCGGGACCGGCGGGTCGGTCACGAGGCGAGGACCACCCCGAATGTGGCCAGCACGACCGCGAACATCCCCAGGCTGCCCACGATGCCCACCAGGAAGAACCGGCTGTAAAGCGGCTTGTCGAATTTGAGATGCATGTACCAGCGGGCCACCAGGGCGAACTTGGCGCCGGCCAGAACGACCAGCAGGGCCGCCAGAACGCTTCTGAGCGCATCGATGTAAACGACGGCGACCTCGACGGCCGTGATCACCGCCAGCAGGAGGAAGACCAGCCAGTACTGGCGGGGGTGTGGGTGGGCGACAGCTCGATCCATCGTCACACCTGCAACAGGTACACCGCCATGAAGATGGCGATCCAGACCACGTCGACGAAATGCCAGTAGAGACCCACCAATTCCACGTTCATCCCCTCGTTGGGGCGCAGGCGACCGCCCAGGGACATCAGGACCATGGCCACCAGCATGATGACCCCCACGGCCACGTGGGCACCATGGAAGCCGGTGAGCATGAAGAAGCTGCTCCCGAACGGGCTGACGCTCAGCGTCAGGCCCTCATGCACGAACTCGGTGAACTCGAACACTTGGCCGGCGAGAAACGTAGCGCCGAGCAGGGCGGTGGCGCTCAGCCAGATCCTCATCGCCCTGGGGTCGCGGCGTTCGGTGGCGTGATGGGCCAGCACCATCGTCAGCGAGCTCATCAGCAGGATGAACGAGCTGGCCGACGTGAACGGGATGTCGAACAGCTCCTCGGGGGTCGGCCCGCCCTCGGTGCGGCTCACGTACAGGAGAAACGTCGAGATCATCGCGCCGAAGAACACGCACTCGGAGCCGAGGAAGACCCACATGGCCGTCTTGCGGACGATGGGCATCGGCGGATGCTCGGCGGGAGCGATNNCGGGAGCGATCGGGGCGGTGGTGTCGGTCACTCGTGGTGCTCCTTGGCGACCGGCTCCATGGACCAACCGAACACTCCCATCATCATCACGACGGCGCCGATGCCACTGGCCACCAGGCCCACCGGGAAGTACACCAATCCGTACATCATGATCACGATGCCGAGCGCGGTGAGCGCCGGGTAGTAGGACGGGGAGGGCATGTGAATGCCCTTCTCTGCGGCCGACGAGTCGGGGTGGCCGAGCACCTGCACTTCGCGAGCCGCCTCCCGACCGTCCCCGTCGGAGCCGTACTTCTTGATCCAGAAGTCGTCGCGGCCCTCCACCAGGGGGATCTCGTCGAAGTTGTGCACCGGCGGGGGTGACGAGGTTTCCCATTCCAGCGTGCGACCGTCCCACGGGTCCGGCCCGGCCACCTCTCCTCTCGTGCGGCTCTTGAACATGTTGATGATCAGCAGCAGGACGGCCAGGGCCAGCAGGAAAGCGCCGATGGTGGCGACCAGGTTCCAGAAGTCGAACCCGAGGCCGTCCGCATAGGTGTAGGTGCGCCGGGGCTGGCCGTTGAGCCCGAGCCAGTGCATGGGCGCGAAGGTCAAGTTGAAGCCCGCCAGCGCCGTCCAGAACGTCCACTTTCCCAGCCGATCGTCGAGCATGCGCCCCGACATCTTCGGGTACCAGTAGTGGAGGCCGGCCATCAAACCGAAGATGGCCCCGCCGACGAGCACGTAATGGAAGTGGGCCACGACGAAGTAGCTGTCGTGCTGCTGGCTGTCGGCCGGGGCCACCGAGTGCATGACCCCGGACAGGCCCCCGATCACGAACATGGCGATGAACCCCAGCGAGAACAGCATCGGGGTGGTGAGGCGCAGCTCGCCTCCCCAGGTGGTGCCGATCCAGTTGAAGATCTTGATGCCGGTGGGCACGGCGATGATCATCGTCGACAGCGCGAAGCCGGCCTCGGCCACCGGGCCCATGCCCGAGGTGAACATGTGGTGCGACCACACCCCGAAGCCGATGAAGCCGATGGCGACCCCGGCGAACACCACGAACGCGTATCCGAACAGCGGCTTGCGGGAGAAGGTGGGAAGGACCTCGGACACGATGCCCATGGCCGGCAGGATCAACACGTAGACCTCGGGGTGGCCGAACAGCCAGAACAGGTGCTGCCACAGGAGCGGATCGCCGCCGGCGGCGGCGGCGTAGAAGAGCGTCCCGAAGTTGCGATCGAACACGACCTGGAACAGGCCGACCGTGATCGTGGGAAGCGAGAAGATCAGAAGGAACGAGACCACCAGCATCATCCACACGAACACCGGCATCCGCATCAGGGTCATGCCGGGGGCCCGCATCGTGAGGATGGTGGCGATGAAGTTGGCCGAGGAGGCGATCGAGGCCACCCCCAGGGTGAGGAGCCCGAGCGCCCAGAAATCCATGCGCACCGCTTCCGAAACCTGGACCGACAGCGGCGCATACCCGAACCATCCCCCATCGGGAGCCCCTCCGAGGATGAACGAGCTGTAGAGGAAGATGCCTCCGAAGAAGAACACCCAGAAGCTGAAGGCATTCAGGCGGGGGAAGGCGACGTCACGGGCTCCGATCATCAGCGGCAGGAAGTAATTGGCGAACGCGGCGGCCATCGGCATGATGGCGAGGAACACCATCGTCGTGCCGTGCATGGTGAAGAGCTGGTTGTAGGCGTCGGCCGACAGGACGTCGAGGTTGGGGCCGGCCAGCTGGAGGCGGATCAGCAGAGCCTCCACCCCACCGATGACGAAGAAGAGCACGGCCGACCAGCCGTAGAGGATGCCGATGCGCTTGTGATCGACGGTGGTGATCCAGCTCCAGATGCCGGTGGGGCGCGCACCGACGACGATCGGGGTCTCGGCTACGGTCGCCACGGCGCTCCTCGGCTCTGGATCGGGCCGGACCTTAGCTTCACTCGAGCGCCTCCAATAGCGCGATGAGGTCCTCGATCTGTTCGGTGGTCAGGTTGAAGTTGGGCATCCCCAGAATCCGGCCGGCTTCGATGTCGTTGTACTCCGGTGACATCGGCTTCATGGCGGGCGGGTCCCGCAGCCAGTCGTGGACGTTCTCACGGGTGTTGTCGAAGATCGCCCCGGCAAACGTCGTGCGTGAGGCGTAGTGGGTGAGGTCGGGGGCCAGCCGGGCCTGGGCGTCGGTGCCTTCGATCGCATGACAGGCCGAACAGACCAGCTGGAAGGTCTCCCACCCCGCCGCGGCCGAGCCCTCCTCCGGTATGACGGAGGGTTGTGCTTGCGCCCGGGCCCACGCTTCGAAGTCCTCCGGGGTGTGCACGAACACCCGGATCCGCATGTTGGCGTGCGACAGCCCGCAGAACTCGGCGCATTGGCCGAGGATGGGCTCGCCCTCCGGCGTGGGCTCATCGGCCACGAGGGTCAGATGGGTGGTCCGCCCCGGTACGGTGTCCCTCTTGCCGGTGATCGGAGGCACCCAGAAGCTGTGGATGACGTCGGCCGACGTCATCGTCAGATAGACGGTCTCCCCGGCCGGGATGTGGAGCTCGTTGGCGGTGATGAACCCGTATTCCGGGTATTCGTACTCCCACCACCACTGGTGCCCGGTGACGAGGATGTCCAGCCGCTCCCCCTTTGGCTCGGCTCTGAGATCGAAGAGCGTGCCCACCGTCGGAACGGCCACCCCGGCCAGGATCAGGGCCGGGATGATGGTCCAGATCACCTCCAGCCGGGTGTTGCCGTGCACCTGCTTCACAGTTTTGGCCTCGTCCCCGCGGCGACGCCGGAACCGCACGATGGCGACGATGAGCGCCCCCTGCACCAGGAAGAAGATCACCGCGGCGATCCACAGGACCAGCCAGAACAGGTCGTTGATCTGCTCGGCTTCCGGGCCGGCCGGTTCCAAGGAGCTCTGGGGAAGGTTGGTGCTGCACGCGGTCAGCCCCAGCGAGAGCGCGGTCGCCGCGACCGCGAGGCGGCCCGGGCGCCTCCGTGGGGGGGAGGTGTCGTTCACGAGCGGCGTCTTTCCTCCGAGGGGGTCTGTGGCGGGCCGCATCGTACCCAGGGGCCGGTTGCCAGCCAATCGAAGCTCAGCCCAGCAGGGCCCGCAGCTCCTCGGGGGCGACCATGCCCTCGAACCGCCCGGCGATGAGGCCGTTGCGGTCGACGACGAAGACCCACGGCTCGGTGGGCAGCCCCCACTCCTCGACCGCCGGATGTACAACCAGATCCTGCACCGACGTGGCGTCGCCCGAGGCGGCCAGGTCGTACACCTCCACATGCACGAAGTTGACTCCCGGGAAGTCGGACCGCATCTCCTTGACGGCATCGAGCGTGGGGGCGCACACCGCCGTCTGGCAGAACCGCGGGGTGGCGAACACGATGACGCTGGGTCGACCGGAGGCGACCGCCTCGTCCACCGAGTGCTCGTAGAGGGCCGGGTCGGGATCGAGGTCGGAGGAGATCTCTCCCAGCTCGGCTGCCCCGGCGCCGGTGGGCGTCACCGACCGCGGAGCGGGGTCCCCGACCGCGGGGGTCGCGGGCACGGTCTGGACGAAGAGCGGCACCGGTTCGAGCACCCGGTCCACCACGGCGACTTCGGCGAACCACGTTCCGGAGCGGTCGAAGTCGACCGCGGCCCGGTACAGGCCGCTCCGGTCGGGGATGACCCACATCCAGATCCCCGGGACCGTCATGCGGGCGTCCGAGTCGGCTTCGGGGTACACGGCGATGGTCACTTCGAGATCCGGGGATCCCAGGCGGGAACCGTCGGGCGCGGCCAGGGCCAGCAGCAACCGTTCCCGGCCGACGGACAGATCGGACGAGGCACGAATCACGAACGCGTCGTCGGGCAGCCGGTCGCCGGATCCGGGCTGTGCCGACCCGGTCCCACCACCACCGCATGCGGCGACCAGCCACGCCAGAGCACCGAGGACGACGAGTGGACGGCTCACCCCGGTCAAGCTAACCGGGAAAGGAATCAATGATGACCGGCCAACAGAGTGAATAGGGGGCGACGCCGGGACCCCGCGGGGCGATGCTCCCTAGAAGTCCGTTCCGGGGACCGACGTGTCCGGTGTCTCCTCTTGAAAGAGCTGCCACACCTCCCCGAGTGCATCGCGCAACTCACCAAAGGCCCACACCAGAACCACCAGCATGATGAGGACGGCGACGGCGGTGAGCAGGTAACGCAGCCAATAGCGCAGCCGCTGCCGCCGATCTTCTATGTACGAGAGGGCCGCCCCCGAATCGGTCACCGAGCGACGACGAGTCAGGGAGAGCCGACGAGCGGGCGGGGCGGTGTCCTCTTCACGCCTCGAAGCGGCCCGCCGCGGACCGGCAGGGACCGGGGCGGGCGCCGCCTCGGTCGGCATCTCGGTCAAGGGAACGGCGCCGCCCGGAGAGGGTGGCGGAGCAACCGACTTCGTCACAGTTTCCTGCTGGACCACCCCAGGGGGCGAGGGACTCGCCTCGGGGCCTTCCCGGGAAGGATCATCAGCCCCGCCCAGGCTCCCGGAATCGACCTCGAGCACGTGGGCCAGCCGGTCGATGACATCCGGGGCAGGCACGGCCTCACCCTTTTCCCATCGGCGAATGGTGGTAGGGGTACGGCCGACGCGTTCGGCCAGCTCGGTCTGGGACAGACCGAGCTCGCTGCGGCGGCGCCGAATGGTCTCGGCGGTATCAGGGGGATCAGACTCCGACATGGCACCTCGCGCCGGCCTCCAGGTTACCGTCGGGCAATTCGCCGACCCCGCCAACGCCACGACGGGCGACCTCGCAGCTACTCTCGGCGACGGAGGCGTCCGAGCGCCTGGTGGGCTCCCCGGTCTTCAAAACCGGTGAGGGGTCGAAAGGTCCCTGGCGGGTTCGATTCCCGTCCGCCTCCGCGAAGCCTGCACTGGCTGACAATCCGGCAGCCTGGAGATCGGGAATAGCAGCTTGCTC
>JABAOH010169721.1_pt1 | contig 10523 bp, 9 predicted proteins | sample 7062181 | NCBI WGS metagenome assembly JABAOH01 (sample SAMN14538630, study PRJNA623070) | marine sediment metagenome | biome: marine biome [ENVO:00000428]; feature: marine pelagic biome [ENVO:01000023]; material: deep marine sediment [ENVO:00002113]; isolation source: pool of 5 deep marine... | reverse complement strand
GATGCCGCGCTCGTGCGCGATCTTTTGTGCGTCGACATCGAGATCGAGCACGACCTCCATGTGATCGCAGACGAAGCCGATCGGCACGACGATGATGTCGGCGACACCCTGCTGTGCGCGCTCGGCGAGCACGTCCTCGATGCGCGGCTCGAGCCAGGGTTCACCATACGATGCGTTATTGCTCTGATAGGCGAGCTCCCAGGTCTCGCGCCCGAGCGCTTCACAGACGAGCGCTGCAGCCTCGCGGATCTGCGCCTCGTACGGCGCTTGCGCTGCCATCGAGTTCGGCAGGCTGTGCGCTGTGAAAACGAGAGCCGCCGCGTCTCGCCGTTCTGCAGGCGTCTCGGCAAACGCGTCGCGCACCCGATCGGTGACGGCCTCGATGAAACCCGGGTGGTTGTAGCCGTAACGCAGCTTGTCGATGAGGGGCGCGCTCTCGAGTTCGTGCGTCGCCGCGTAGAGATCCTCCCGATAGCGCCGGCAGCCGCTGTACGAGCTGAACGTGCTCGTGACGTAGGCGATCGCGCGCTTGATGCCGTCCGCGCGCATTTTCTCGAGTGTATCAGTGAGGAAAGGATGCCAGTTGCGGTTACCCCAGTAGACAGGCAAGTCGATACCGTTCGCCTCGAGCTCCTTCTCGAGCGCGGCGATGAACTCGCGGGTATGCGCGTTGATCGGACTCACGCCACCAAACGCCTCGTACCGTTTTGCAATGCCCTTGACCGCGGGCGGGGGCAGCTTCAGACCGCGCAGCACGTTCTCGAGAAACGGCATGACGTCGTCCGGGCCTTCGGGGCCGCCGAACGACACGACGAGCACGGCGTCGTAGTCGTGCACCGCGCGGTCGTAGAGTTCCGGGTTCGCGTCGGGGCTCGACGGCTCAGTCACCAGGTGCGACCTCCGGTTGCGGGCACTGCCAGGCGACCTTGCCGACGAAGAACGGGCCTAGGCTATCGAGATACTGAGACGTCTGCTCGGTCTTGCGCATCTCCTGAACGATGGCGGACAACGGAAAGAGATTCGGACCGAGCAGGCCGATGACGAAGTCGTTGTCGTGCTTGTCGAGCCCGTGGCAGGCGAGGCGAATGTCCTGGGCCAGACCGGCATAGCCGTAACGCTTGCCCAGTGTGCCGTGCTCGGCGAGGATCTGGCGTTGCTTGGCCTCGGGCAGCGTTTGAAACACCTTTGCACGTTGCAGTGGATACCAGACGGCCCATTTGAGCTCCGGATTACGGGTTTTCATACGCGGCTTGATCAGCAGCGTGTCCTCGAGATCGGGCTCATAGCCGATCGAGTACGTGCGACCGAGCATATTGAACTCGGGTTTGTGCGCAAAGCTCGAGAACGGCTCCGCATTGAGTACATCCCGAACCGTCGTGACGAAGTAATCAGGATCTTCGCTCATGACGAGCAGGCCAATGCCCTGCGCGTCGGTTACGTCGAGATACAGCACGCCCTCGATGTCGGCGGCCTCGAGCGCATCGATGGCAGCTTGAGGCTCAGAGCAGCCGCCAAACGCCATGAACTGCATGAACAGGCGATTGTCGAGCGAGATCGGTTGACCCTGCCGCGTACCCTTTTCGCTGAGGTCCAGCGCCGGCGCTTCGGTCTCGGCCTGGCGTTCGTGCGGATGTCCGTCACTCATGTCGGGCTCCTCGTGCGTTCTCGTTCACGCATTTTCATTGTGCACGGTCTCGACGAGCGCCTCGACGCTCTCGAGCGGCGTTTGCGGCAGAATGCCGTGGCCGAGATTGACAATGTGACCGATCGGCTCGACGGCTTCGAGTAGTCGTTCAGCCGCGGCGCGCGTGGCCTCNNTGGCCTCGGCCCCCCCCAGCAGCACTGCTGGATCGATGTTGCCCTGCACGGCGTGCGTGTCGCCGTACTGCTGCTGCAACGCCTTGATGTCGATGCGCCAGTCGCACGCTAGAACCTCGCAAGGCAGACTCGCATAGGCATCCATGAGGTGTGGCGCATTTTGCAGAAACAGTATTCGCGGTACGCCGGCTGCACCGACCGCGCGCAGTAAGTTTTCGAGGTGCGGGCGGATCAGTCGTTCCCAGTCGGGTAATGCGAGCACGCCGGCCCAGGAGTCGAAGACCTGCACGGCGTCTGCGCCGGCTTTGTGTTGCAGGATCAAATACTCGGCCATGAGAGCCGAGAGCTTTGCGAGCAGCGCATCGAGCGCTTCGGGCTCGCTAGCCGCGAACGCGCGCAACCTTGGGAAGTCTTTGACACCTTTCCCTTCCACAAGATACGCAGCAAGCGTCCACGGCGCTCCGCAAAAACCGAGCAGCGCCGTGTCCTCCGACAGCGCCATGCGCGACATCCTGAGCGTTGCGATGACCTCGGGTGCGAGCTTCTCGTGATCGGGGTCCGGGAGCTCGGCGACATCGGCGGCCGAGCGAATGGGCTCGGCGACAATCGGTCCCGGTGCAAAATCGAACTCGATACCGAGCGCCGGGAGCGGGCTCATGATGTCGGCAAAAACGATCGCGGCATCTAATGGAAAACGCTCGAACGGCATGAGTGTGACTTCAGTCGCAAGCTCCGCTGACGTCGCAAGATCCTTGAAGGAGTGCTCGGCACGTAGCGCACGGTACTCCGGCAGGTAGCGTCCAGCCTGGCGCATGATCCAGAGCGGCCGGCGCACAGTGGGCTCGCGCTGGATGGTTTTTAGGATCAGTCTGTCGATGGGATTAGTCATGCGCGCTCTCTCGATCGGCTGCGTCAGGGCTTGGGGTCTGCGGGTCGAGCGTGAATCGGTAGCCGACGCCGCGCACGGTATGGAAATGCTCGGGCGCCTCGGGGTTGCGCTCGAAACGCTTGCGCAGGCGCACGATGAAGTTGTCGATCGTGCGTGTGGACGGAAACACCTCGTAACCCCAGACCTTATCGAGTATGTCCTCGCGCGGGACGATCGAGCCGGCCTGCTCGGACAGCACTTTGAGAATCATGGCCTCTTTGTGCGTGAGTGCATGGTCCGTGCCGTCCCAGGCCCGTGCCTGATATGTTTTGAAATCGATCTCATTGTCTGCAAACGTCAAGCTGTCATCGGCACGGCTATACCAGTCGCCGCGGCGCAGGATCGCCGCGACACGTAACAAGAGTTCCTTGAGGTGAAAAGGTTTGGCGAGGTAGTCGTCGCCGCCGGCCTCGAGTCCACGTATGCGGTCGTCGGCATCGCTCTTGACCGTAAGGAACATGACAGGTGTCTGATTGCCGTCGCGGCGCATGGCCTCGCAAACTTCCAGGCCGTTGAGATTCGGCATCATGACGTCGAGCAAGACGAGGTCGTAATCTTCTGCTCGAATTCTCTCGAGCCCCGAGGCGCCGTCGTGCGCGACATCGGTCGCATAGCCCTCGGCCTCGAGGTTCTCGCTGATTCCTGAGGCTAGATGCGCCTCGTCGTCGACGACGAGTATGCGTGCGCCCGCGTTTACGACGCCTGGGCTCATGAAGTCTCCGCGGCCGGCCAGTTCACGGTGACGGTCGCGCCCTTGCCGGGTCCGTCGCTCGCGGCGGCGATCTTTGCACCCGACAGGTCCACGAGGCGTTTGACGATATAAAGCCCTAAGCCCGTGCCGGGCGTCTTGCGCCGCAGCTCGTCACCGAGACGATAGAATTTCTTGAAGATATGCGTGCCGTGCTCGGGCGGAAAGCCGAGCCCGTCGTCGCGAATCGTGATCGCCACGTTGCTATTCGCGCGCGATGCTTGCACGTTGATCGAACTGCCCTCGCCCGCGACGCACGCCTTGACGGCGTTATCGAGTAGGTTTCGTAGCACGGTCTCGAGCGCCGTACGATCGGCGTCGACGGTCAGCGCCTCGTCGATTTGAGTCTCGACGACGATGCCGTTGTAACGCACGCGTTCGGCGATTTCTTCGACGCAGTGCACGATGACTTCTCGAAGATTTACCGACTCACGTTGGAGTGAATGACGGCCTTCCTCGAGCCGCGTCGTGTCGAGCAGATTGTCGACCATGCGTAGCAGTCGTTCGCCATCTTCGAGAACGCGCTGACCGATCCGCTGCGTGTCGGGATCCTCGGCGCGCAGCAGGAGTGTCTCGGCAGACAGACGCATGCTTGCGAGCGGGCTTTTGAACTCGTGGGACACGGCTGCGAGAAAGTTTTGCTGACGTTGGCGCAGTTCCGCGTCACGGCGAATTGTTCGCGTGAGCACGCCCATGCCGCCGATGAGCACGAGCAGGAAAAATCCGCCTTCCCAGATATAGCGATTGATACGCGATGCTGCTTCCTGCTCGAGCGCATCGACGGCTTCGACACGAACAGTCGCAAGTCCCGACTCGATCGATAAGTGTGGCAACAGCTCGGCGAAGCGTTCCTCGGTGCCGGCATACGCGGCGGTAACGGCTTGCGCGTCGGCGTCGTAGAGCATTGCGAGCCGGTCGCGCAGATCGCGCTCGTAAGTCACGTGATCGAAGATCCACCAGGCAACGGTTGCGGCAGAGATGATCAGCAACATCAAAAAGCCGATCTGCAATGCCTTGACGGGCTCGCGTATGACGTTCATCAGTTCACTCCCGAGGCCGGTGGCGGTTCGAGATCAGCGAGCACGCTCGTGAGCGTTGCCGCGAGCTGCTCGAGGTCCTCTTGCGTGTGGGCCAGTGAGACGAAGCCGATCTCGTAAGCAGACGGTGCAAGCGCTACGCCGCGTGCGAGCAGACCGTGAAAGACGTGTGCATAGAACGGCCCGGTCTCCTCGGCAATCGCCTCGGCCGTGCGCGGCGGTTCGTCCGCATACCACGCGATCCAGAACATCGAGCCGATGCGCGCGAGGCTCGCAGGGACGGGACTCGAGTCGAGACACGTGTTCAGAAGCTGCTCGAGGTACGCGCCGCGCGCCTCGAGCTGCGTCCAGGCGTCATTGGCTTTGAGGAACTGCAGTGTCGCAAGACCCGCCGCCATCGCGACGGGATTGCCCGACAGCGTGCCAGCCTGATAGACGCCGCCCAACGGAGCGAGCTGTTCCATGATGGTCTTCGGTCCGGCAAACGCGCCGACCGGCATGCCGCCGCCGATGACTTTGCCGAACGTCGCAAGATCCGGCGTGATGCCGTAATGCTCGGCCGCGCCGCCCGGACCGAGGCGAAAGCCGCTGATGACCTCATCGAAAATCAGCAGCGCACCATGTCGGCTTGTGAGATCGCGCAGTTTCTGCAGATACGCGTCGCGCTGCACCAGCAGACCGTTGTTCGCGGGGATAGGCTCGATGATGACGGCGGCGATCTTGTCGCCTTCCTCGTTGAAGAGCTGCTCGAGCGCTTGCTCGTCATCGAGCGGCAGCACGCGTGTGAGATTCGTGTAGCCCTCGGGCACGCCGGCGGACGACGGCTGACCGAACGTCACGAGTCCCGAACCCGCTGCGACGAGCAGTGCGTCCATGTGTCCGTGATAACAACCGGAAAACTTGACGATGAGGTCGCGCCCGGTCGCGCCGCGCGCGAGCCGGATCGCGCTCATGACGGCTTCGGTGCCCGAGGAGACGAAGCGCACCTGCTCTATCCCTGAGTAGCTTGCGACGACCTCGCCGGCGAGCTCGATCTCGGCCTGACACGGTGCACCGTAGGAGGTGCCGCGGCGTGCGGCTTGCTCGATGGCCTCGACGACTTGCGGTTGCGCGTGACCGAGAATCAGCGGGCCCCACGACCCGACGAAGTCCAGGTAGCTGTTGCCGTCGATGTCGAAGACGTAGGCGCCTTGCGCCGAGCGAACGACGGGCGGCGTGCCGCCTACGGCGCCGAACGCGCGCACGGGCGAGCTCACGCCGCCGGGAAGCAACTCGCGCGCCTTTGCAAACCAGGCTTCGGAGTTTTCTCCGGTTGCACGTTGCATTGTCATAGCCAGCCACCCCGGATCGCATCGGCTGCGTGATACGTGATGATTTGATCGGCGCCGGCGCGGCGGATCGCGTGCAGGTTCTCACGCACGACTTGGCGCTCGTCGAGCCAGCCGTTCGCAGCCGCGGCTTTGACGGCCGCGTACTCACCCGAGACGTTGTAGGCCGACAGCGGCAGCGTCGTCGAGTTGCGCACGGCTTGAATGACGTCGAGGTAGGCGAGCGCGGGCTTGACCATGAGCATGTCGGCGCCTTCGAGCTCATCGAGCTCAGCCTCGCGCAGCGCCTCGAGACCGTTGCGTGCGTCCATCTGATAGCTCTGGCGATCGCCTTCTGCGGGTGCGGAGTCTGCCGCATCGCGAAATGGCCCGTAGTAACCCGATGCGTACTTGACGGCGTAGGCTAGCAAGATCGTGTCGGTGAAACCTTGACTGTCGAGACCGTCGCGGATTGCTCCAACGCGCCCGTCCATCATGTCCGACGGTGCGACGACATCCGCACCTGCCTCGGCATGCGACAAGGCTGTGCGCACGAGCGGCTCGAGCGAGACATCGTTCGCAACGCGGCCTTGCTCGATGAGGCCGCAATGGCCGTGATCGGTGTAGGCGCACAGGCATACGTCGGTCATGACGATGAGGTCGTCACCGAACGCGGCTTTCAGTCTTGCGGTTGCTCGCTGCACGGCGCCGTTCGGGTCCCACGCAAGCGCACCGTCCGATGTCTTCTTCGCGCCTTCCTCGGGGTGGCCGAACAGCAGAACGCTGCGAATGCCGAGCTCGAGCTCGTCCTCGACGACGGCGAGAAGGTTTTCAATACCAAGCTGTGAGAGACCCGGCAGCGATGGAATTGGCTCATCGCCCTTGTCCGCCGGCAGCACGAAGCGCGGCACGATGAACTGCGCAGGCGTAACACGCGTCTCTGCAACGAGATCACGCAGTGCTTGCGTGCGACGCAGTCGCCGCGGCCGCGTGCGTCCGGGTGTCGAGATAGTCAGCTTGCCCATCGCATGGCCTCCATGAGCCCTTCGAGGCTCGGGTACTCGGCTTGAGCCTCGACGGTCAGCCCCGCGGCTTGCGCGGCGGCGGTCGTCGAGGGCCCGATCGTAAAAATATTCGTACTGGTGTCGATGTCCACCTGATTGAGGAAGCCCGTGACGGCTGATGGGCTCGCGAGCAGCACATTATCCGCGCCGAGCGACGAGAGTGCGCGTTTCGTCTCAGGCGCAGGCACGGGGATCGTGCGGTAGACGTTGAGACGCACGCACGTCGCACCGGCAGCCTGCAGCGCCTCGGGCAGCGTCGAACCGGCGTTTTCCGCAACGGCGATGACGACGCGAGTGCCCGGCGCGACATGCTCGGCGAGCGTGCGAGCCAATGATGCCGCCGTACCAGCCTCGCTCGTGAGATCCGCACGACCGACTTTTTGCTGCGCCGCCGCGGCTGTGGCCGTGCCGACGACGGCGACGCGTGTATGCTTGGGCAGGGCCGTTGCGCATAGAGTCGCAAACGCCTCGACACCGCGGCGTGACGTGAACACGAGCCAGTCGGCCTCGGCGAGCGCCTCGGCCAGCGCCTGGCGCAGCTCAGGGCTATCGATCGCCTCGGTCTCGATGCACGGCAGCGCGATCGGCCGTACGCCCTGTAAGCGCAGGCGTTGGGCCCAGGCCTCGTTATCCTCCTCGGCGCGTGTAAGCAGCACGGTGTGTCCTTCGGGCTGTGTCATCTTTCGGGGGTCATCTCGCTGCAATCGTCTCCCAGACCGACTTGGCCAGCGCCAACGGGGTCGTATCGTTCTGAATATCCCGCAACAGCTGTCCGTCGCGTTCGAGCATTGCGACGAACTCGAAGCCTCCGTCGAGCGCGTGGCAGTAAGCGCCGAATGCGAGATCGCAGCCGCCCTCGATGCGCTCGAGCACGGCGCGCTCGGCCGTGACGCAGGCGCGGCTCACCGGATCGTCGAGCGCAACGAGCGCGGCGAGCACTTCCTGCGCGTCTGCGCGACACTGCAGCGCGAGCGCCCCTTGCGCGGGCGCGGGCACGAACACACGCGGGTCGAGTCGCGTCACATCATAGGTCTCGAGCTCGATCTCTGGACCGTCGTCGCCCAGCAGCTTGGTGGCGAGCCGCTCGAGCCCCGCAGCCGCAAGCAAGATCGCATCGTAACCGTGCTCGAGCTTGCCGACACGCGTGGGCACGTTCCCGCGCAGCGGCTTTAGCTCGACATCTGGCCGCAGGTGTCTGATCCAGCTCTGCCGGCGCGCGGACGAGGTGCCGACGACGGCGCCGGGCGTGAGCGGAATGCTCCCGCCATCGTGGCGCGATACGCGCTCATGGGCAATGAGCACGTCGGCAGCGTCGTAGCGTTTCGGGATGGCCGCGACGACGAGGCCCTCGGGTGAACGCGTCGGCAGGTCCTTGTACGAATGGACGGCCACGTCGATGCGTCCGTCGACCAGCGCCTGCTCGATCTCGCGCACGAAGACACCTTGCGGCCCGATGCTGCCGAACGAGGCTGCTTGAGATACGTCACCGGCTGTCCGGATGATGACGAGCTCGGTCTCATGACCCTGGGCAGCCAACGCGTTTGCAACTGTCATCGATTGCGTGCGCGCTAAATGCGATCCGCGCGTGCCGATCTTGAGCTTCATGCGCGTTTACTCTGCGTGTCGTTGAAGCCTTGCTCGACGGCTTCGCGCAGCTCGTCGGCAAATTCGGNNCGTGCAGCAAGCCGCGAAGCCCCAAACAGGGAATGTGTGCGAAGCGCCGTGCGAGCACCTCGGACCAGACCTCGATGGCTTCGCGTTCGGTCTGACCGAGCCCTTTGAGCTCTTTCTTGAGTAGTCGCTTGACGCCTTCCTCGGCCGTGCGGCGGTAGCGTTTTTGCAGCGCACCGAACAGCGGGCCGTAGATGCGCTCGGCGAAACGGTCATGCAGTCGTGCGAGCGCTGCGTCCACGAGCTCGCGGGCTTGTGCTGCCTCGACGAGACGTGCGGCGCGGTTGCGCTCGGTGTCCGCGACAATCCGATCCATGCCGATACGCGTTAGGCCGAGTTTCGTGCACGCGTCCGGATCGATGTCGGCCGGGACCGCCATGTCGATGAGCAAGAGCGGCTGACTCGACGGCACGCGCACGGCAAGCCGCTCGAGCACGGGCTCGGTCAACACGGGCTCGGCCGAGCCGGTCGCCGAGAGGATCGCCTCGACGGCTGGCGGCTCCGCGCGAAAAGCATCGAGCGCGAGATGCTCGGCCGCGTAGGGTCGCGCGAGCGCCTCGGCCTTGTCCGGCGAGCGGTTTACGACGACGAATTCGATACCCGCCTTTGCGAGCGCGCGCGCCGCGCGCTCGGTCATCGGTGAGACCCCGAGTAGCGCAACTTTGCCGCCCGTGCGCGCAATGCGTTCGCGAATGTAGTCGGATGCAATCTCGGCCAGCGACACGCGGCCCTGACCGATGCGTGTCTCACCGCGTACCTCGGCTGAGATCTTGAGCGCCTCCTCGAACAAGAGCTCGAGTCGCGGTCCGCTCGAACCTGCATCGAGCGCGTTCTCGTGAGCGCGGCGCACCTGGCCCGCGATTTCGACCTCTCCGACTGCAGCCGAATCGAGCCCCGCTGCAACGAGGAACAAGTGCTCGCACGCGCCTTCACCCTGCCAGGCCTTGAGCTTGCGCTCGGCGACGCCGGGTCCCGGCCGCTCGTTGGTCAGAAGCGTATAGGCCTCGGCGCGCAGGTCACGCGGCGAGTCGGGCCCGCGCGCAAAGATGAGCTCGACGCGGTTGCAGGTCGAAAGATACGCGACTTCTGTCAGGCCGTTGCGTGCCGCGAAGCTTGCGATTCTCTNNGAACATCGGCCGAGCTCTCGGACGTAGATTCGGACCGCTAAGGGTAGGGATCAGGCGAGCGGCTTTGTCACGGGAGTGTCACCGCTACTCCGTAAGATCATGAAAACGCGCGCTCGGTCTCGATCTCGAGCGTTGCGATATCCGCGGCGATACTCTCGGCCAAGTGCAGCTGCGCGGCGGCTCTCGCTCGATTATGTGCACTCGCTGATTCGAAGCGCTTCCGATCCCAGCCGAAGTAGCGTTCCTCGAGCGCGTCGGCGCAAAAACGCGCGGCAAGCTCGACGGTGATTCTCAGCGTTGCCGCTGGGAAGCCTCGCCACTCGGCTTCCGTGATGAAGATATTGGCCTCGGGCGCATAACCCGATAGCGCCGATCGGTACAGCACGGTATTGAGCGTCGCCGTTGCGCTGTCTTCGCCGGCCGGGTTGCNNGCGAGCGGCATGCGCGAGAGTGTGTCGAGGTCGATCAGGCAGACGGCTTTGCCGGTTTCTGCATCGAAGAGGACGTTTGAGATCTTCGGATCTCCGTGCACGTTGCGATCCGGCGTTTGCGGTAGTGCGGGCAAGCTCGCTGCGAGCGACAAGATCGCCGATCCGAGCGGCTCGACCGCAGCGAAGCTCGAATGCGCGGTGTGCGTGGCGAGCGCATTGCGCAGCGCGGCTAGATGGCGGTCGAGGTCATGCACGCCGAGGCGCGCGTTGACGAACTCGTAGTCGAAATCTGCGAGCGTCGCATGAAAGCGCCCGAGCAGGGCGCCGGCCTCGCGCGCGTGATCGGGGCCCGGCAGACTTGCATACGTCTCGCCAGTCATGTACGTGAGCAG
>JABAOH010164240.1_pt1 | contig 10530 bp, 10 predicted proteins | sample 7062181 | NCBI WGS metagenome assembly JABAOH01 (sample SAMN14538630, study PRJNA623070) | marine sediment metagenome | biome: marine biome [ENVO:00000428]; feature: marine pelagic biome [ENVO:01000023]; material: deep marine sediment [ENVO:00002113]; isolation source: pool of 5 deep marine... | reverse complement strand
GGACGGAAAGGGATGTAGATGAGGGGGACGTCCGTGAGTTAGATGCGCGCTTCCCCACAACCTTTAACAACTACGATATCGAGAGCAGACACGTAGTCCTAGCTCCCCGCTCACCGTGCCCTGTTCTCCTCGGCATTCGGGGCTATGTGGCTGGCGACCTGCCGGTTGCCCTCGCCACTCTTCGGACAGAGGAAGTTGACCGCTGGCTACTTTTTGAGACCAACCAAGGCACCGACGAGCACCTGGTGCCGAGAGATCCATGCGAGCTGAAGCCTCACACGTCGGCGATTGTACGGGGACTGGTGGGAGGCTCTCCGGTCACCTGGCCCGGGGGTCACGTGGTCGTGCCACTGACGAACGGGGGGGAGGTGGATTGTGTCGCCTATGAGCCCACCAAGAGCTTCCGGAAGGTCGTTTTAGAGCTCTCTCCCGGGGACGAGGTCAGGGCATATGGCTCGGTCAGGAATGAGCCGAGGTCTCTTAACCTCGAGAAGCTCGAGGTCCTCCAGCTCTCTGGCCGTCGCATCAAGGTGGCAAACCCCAAGTGTCCTGACTGCTCGAAGTCAATGAAGTCTACGGGAGCGAGCGGGGGCTTCAGGTGCAGACGCTGTGGGACCAAGCTGCCCTATGAAGCGGCCGAGCTTCGTGTCCCTGAGAGAAATATTGAGGTGGGGCTCTATGAACCGCCGGTCTCGGCGCGACGTCATCTGAGCAAGCCCCTAAGCAGGATGAGATGAACTCGGGACTCCCTAGGAGACCGCCTTAAAGGACTCCTCTAATACGCCCAGGCCTGCCGTCAGCAACTCATCCTCAATCGTCAGAGGAGGGATGTAACGCACGGACGACTGTCCGCAGGGCAGGAGTATGAGTCCCTTTTTCAAAGCTTCCTCGACGACCCGATTACGCTGCTTGACCGCGGGCTCCATCCCCTCACCTACCAACTCCGTGGCCTGCATTAGGCCTATTCCGCGGTTGTCGCCAATGATCGGGAACTTGCCGCGCATCTCTTCAAGCCTCTTGTGCATAGCCTCTCCCAGGACCGCGGCTCTCTTGTGCAGACCTTCCCTCTCGATCGTCTTGAGAGTGGCAACCGCCGCGGCACATCCTAGAGCATTTCCACCGAAGGTGTTGCTGTGGGCCCCCTTCACCCCGAAGTCGAGGCGAGCGTCGAAGACGATGGCTCCAATCGGCAGGCCAGACCCGAGCCCCTTGGCTAAGGCTATGACGTCCGGCACGACACCTGAGTGTTCGACTGCGAACATGGCCCCGGTCCGCCCAATTCCGGTTTGTACCTCGTCCGCCACCAGTAGGATATCGTTTTCGCGAGCGATGCGCTCAATCTCCTTGGTCCATCCAGGTGGCGGGAGAATGTATCCTCCCTCGCCCTGAATGGGTTCGAAGAAGAGGGCAGCCAGCTCCTTGGGAGGCACGAGACCGTTCAGGTAGTTCTTCTCGATGGTCGTTGCACACCACAAACTGCACTCAGGGTAGGTGAGCTGATATGGACACCTGTAGCAGTATGCGTACGGTACGTGGGTGACGCCTGGCATCCATGGAGCGAACCTCTCCCGCTGGACCTTCTTACTGGCAGTTAGAGCGAGCGCCCCCATCGTTCTACCGTGAAAGGCGTTAAGGAAGGCCAGAAATTGCTTCCCTTCCTTATTCCATCGTGCCAGCTTGATAGCAGCCTCGATGCTCTCCGTTCCAGAGTTAGTAAAGAACACCTTCTTGGCGTGGTCCCCCGGCGTCAGACGCGCCAGGAGTTCCGCGGCCTCGACCTGGATGTCGTAGTAGAAGTCCGTCCCCGCGAAGTGCCAGAAGTCCTTCAGCTGGGCCTCCACTGCTTCCAGCACATCTTCGTTGACGTGTCCGAGGTTGGTGACGGAAACTCCGGAGGTGAAATCTATGTATAGGTTTCCGTCCACGTCTTCGACGACTGCGCCTTTGGCCTTCCTCACAACGAGTGGGGAGGTCTTCGTGCTGGTCGCGAGGAATCGATCGTCCCTCTGGATTATCTCCCTGGCCTTGGGCCCTGGGGGAGTTATTTTGATGTGGGGGGCCTTCATCAGTCTACCTAAGTCGATGAATCCAGTGCCTCATAAAAAACCTTGTAGGCATGCGTGCAAATGATAATGCGAGAGGGGTCCCTATCGCAGGCGCCAGGCCCTGCATCCCCGGGGCGGCATCATTCCTTCGAAATCGACGCCCTTGCTGGACTATCCACCGATGCGGAACATCTTAGTCCCGCAGACGGGACAGGTCCCCTGGGTTGCGGGCTTGCCGTTCTTCATGGTGATGCGCATTGGGTTGCGCATTTCCCGCTTTGCCCTGCACTTCACGCAGTAGGCTTGAACCATGGTAGTCCCACGGGGCATTGGCTTATTCGTTATTAATGCTTCGTCGAATCCACGCCTAGAATCGTTCGCTTCAGGCGGGACAAAGGTTTAAGGAGTCAACCTCCTAGTGACGAACTCGGGATCTCGGTTGAGTTGCTGTAGACGTTTGTCGTGGCATTCCCTCCCAGTGGTCGGCCCGGGGCGGTGGTCCACGTGACTCTCATAGAGGACCTAATCATCCGCAAGATCCTGGACAGCCGCGGGAACCCAACCGTGGAGGTAGACGTACACACCACCTCCGGCTTCGGTAGGGCTTCCGCCCCCAGCGGTGCCAGCACCGGCCTCCATGAGGCGGTTGCCTTTCCCGAAGGGAGCGTAGATCTGGCCATCGAAAGATTTGAGGCAGAGGTCGTTCCGAGGATATCTGGCATGGACGCGGTCTTCCAAGAGGAGATCGATGGGGCGTTGCACGAGGCCGATGGAACCGTGGGATTCACCTCCATTGGAGCCAATGTCGCCGTGGCGACGTCGATAGCCGTGGCAAAGGCCGCTGCCTCCGCCCTTGATCTTCCGCTCTACCGATACCTCGGTGGCCTGATGGCAAACCGTCTCCCTCGGCCCTTCGGCAACCTCATCGGTGGTGGGCGCCACGCCGTCGGCGGTACGACCATACAGGAATTCATGTGCGTCGCCATGGGCCCCACGGTGGCTGACTCTATCCGTGCTAATGCCTTGGCCCACAAGCGCGTGGCTGAGAGGCTCATCAAGAGGCTTCCCAACATCGCCCTCGCCAGGGGGGACGAGGGAGCGTGGGTGGCACCCCTGAAGGACGAAGAGGCTCTCTCGATCCTAGCGAAGACCTGTTCCGACGTTGAGTCGGATACTGGTTTCAAGTGCAGGCCCGCCCTAGATCTCGCCGCCTCCGAGTTCTATCGAAAGGGGAAGTACGTCTACGCCGACCGTACTCTCGGGCCTAAGGAGCAGGTAGAGTACGTCACGCACCTAGTGGAGAAGTACGAAATGCATTCCGTAGAGGATCCGTTGGAGCAGGATGACTTCGAGGGCTTCGCCCGTCTGACAGAAGCCGTAGGCGATAAGTGCCTGGTGGTGGGTGATGACCTGTTCGTGACGAACGTGGACAGGATTCAGAGAGGAGTGGAGACGGGCGCCTGTAACGCGGTCCTCATCAAGCCCAACCAGATAGGGACTCTCACCGACACGCTCCTTGCGGTTGAATATGCCCATCAGAATGGGTTTAAGACGGTCATATCCCATCGTAGCGGAGAGACTAATGACGACGCCCTTGCCCACCTGGCAGTGGCCTTCAGGTGCGAAGGCATAAAGACAGGTGCAGTGGGCGGTGAACGAACTGCCAAGCTGAACGAGCTGATACGGATTGAAGAGGAGTTGACGTAGATTATGGCCCAAGCGAAGGAAGGCGAGGCCGCGGAGGGGCTCCTGATTTCTGAGGACACTTACCTGACCAGCGGAGTCCACATAGGGACCCAGCAGAAGAGCAGGGACATGAAGCCCTTCATCTACAAGGTTAGGACGGACGGCCTCTATGTGCTGGATATCAAGCAGACAGACGCTCGGATTAGGCTTGCCGCTAGTTTCCTAGCGAGTTTCGAACCTAAGGAGACGCTGGTCGTGGCAGCGCGGCAATACGGCCAGAAGCCAGCTCGCGTCTTTGCCAACGCCGTCGGATGCAACGTCCTCCCGGGTCGCTTCGTGCCGGGCACTCTCACCAATCCGCAGCTGCCGCAGTACATGGAGCCAAAGGTCATTGCGATGACGGATCCGGCCGCGGACCAACAGGCACTAAAGGAGGCCGTCAATGTCGGGATTCCCGTTGTGGCCCTTTGCGACGCAAACAATGAGACGAAGTACGTCGACCTGGTCATACCGACAAACAACAAGGGGCGCAGGGCCCTGGCCACAGTCTACTGGCTTCTGGCTCGCGAGTACCTGAAGGCAAAAGGGCGAATCAAGAAGGACGACGATTTCAAGATGACGATCGACGACTTCGAGGCGACGCTCTAGGTGAGACCGTGCGGAGGCCTGCCGTCTCTGGTCAATTCTATGCGGGCCAGCGGGTTGCGCTGGAGGAGGAGATCGAGGCTTGCTATGCCGGGGCTCATGGGCCTGGTGAGATCCCCAGGGATCTTGGTGACGCGCGCTCCCTGGCCGGCGTAGTCGTCCCCCACGCTGGATACATGTATTCGGGTCCTGTGGCGGCCTACGCCTACCTGGCCCTCGCTCATGACGGCCTGCCCGAGACCTTCGTCATCATAGGTCCCAACCATACTGGGTATGGCATGCCCCTCGCCGTTGGCATGGATGACTTCGAGACCCCTCTAGGAGTTGCCAGGATTGACAGGGATTTGGCCAAAGAGATAGTCAAGGGCATGCTCGTGGAGGACGTGGAGGCTCATCGTTACGAGCACTCGATCGAGGTCCAGCTCCCCTTCCTCCTGCACCTGAAGGAGGAGATTAGGTTCGTCCCAATTTGCATGGGCATGCAGGACTACGAGGCCGCTAAGGCTGTAGGAGAAGTCGTTGCCGAGGCCATCGAGGGGAGGGACGCGGTGATCCTAGCCTCCACAGACTTCTCTCACTATGTACACCAAGAAGTGGCAACGGCCAAGGACCGGATGGCGATAGAGAAGATCGTTGAGGGAGACGCCGCGGGCCTTTACGCCACTGTGAGAGAGCAGAACATCAGCATGTGTGGCTATGGACCGGTTATGGCCACCTTGGAGGCTCTCGCGAGACCTAAGGGGCATCTGCTCAAGTACGGCACCTCCGGCGACGTTAGCCCTATGAGAGACGTCGTAGGGTATGCGGCCATCAGCTTGACGAAGTGACCCCATCCACCCACGCAAGGTATTCGGGAAGTCCACTCTCCATAGAGTACGATGCTATGCATGGCACTTCGTAGGAGTGAAGGCGTCGGATCTCCTCTCTCACCTTCTCAACTAGAGAAGATCGGGTTTTCATAATCACGGCAGCCTCAGCCTCATCTTGAGTCCTCCCCTCCCACTTGTAGATGGACCTGATGCGGAAGATGTTGCCACAGGCGATGAGGCCAGCTTCCACGAGCCGGACTACGATCGCGGCTGCTTCCTCCTCGCTACCGGCCGTCATGTAGACCATGGAGTGCATGTGGATGGATCGTGGTCATTACTACAAATAGGATGACGAGTCAGTCTCCTCCACCGGTTGATTCTCAGGCGTGAGAACAGCCCCGCTAGTATTTTAGACGAGAATCGATAGAAAGTAACAACAAGTTGACTGTAGTTACGTACGAGGAGCTCCGAGACTCTCTCAATGCGATACTTGGCCCAAAGGGCATGGGACAGCGAGAGACAAGTCAGGTGGCGGAATACCTGTTAGGCTTCTTCGGGTTTGGTACAGAGGTCATAGACAATGTCCTGCAACCCGAGGACCGAGACGTCTTCTACATGCTGGAAGAGGAAGGACTCCTGGGGACACGTCAGGAAGAGGTCATGGTGACTCGGGGAAAGCTTTGGCGGATTCACTACTGGGTCCTGAAGGTCGATAAGATGCGAAGGGCCCTGGAGGGGACCGAGGAGGAGGGCGATGATCTTGAGTCCCTCTACGAGAACATCTCCGAGGAAGTCTGGAGCCGCCACTAACAAGGTTTATAGTCCCTAGGCGGAGTAGTGCGACTGTAATGGTCCAGGAGATCTTAGTCTTCTTAGCGGCTGTCGGTGCCTGGGTGGGCTTTCTCTACATCCTGGTGAGGTTGGGCGTCATTAAGATTCCCACCGCCCCGGCGGAGGATACCCCACCAGACATCCGCGAACCTCAACCTCCAGGCGAGGAGGCTAAGGTGTCCCTCTTTGGCCCTTTCCTCATGCTGAAGACAACCAGAGGAAGGGCGCTGATCGAGCGCATCTCGCGGTGGCGAGGCCTTAGGTGGCTGGGCCAGTTCTACGTCATCCTCATAGCGGTAACAATGGTGGGCATCACCGCCTTGTTGATCTGGACGGCAACCCTGGTTCCGAGCATCCCGGCGGGGATGGGTCCCTCCCCACAGGCTCTCATAGGCATTCCAGGCGTGAACCCGTTCATACCACTGAGCTACGGCATATTCGCCCTAGCGGTCGCCATCGTGATTCACGAGTTCTCCCACGGAGTCCTGGCGAGAAGGTGGAAGGTGGGCATACGATCTCTTGGCGTCCTCCTCTTCATAGTCCCCATCGGAGCCTTCGTGGAACCCGATGAGAATGAGCTCAGGGCGCTGGACAGGAGAAAGCGGGGGACGGTCTACGCAGCTGGGCCAGGCAGCAACATGATTACAGCCTTCGTCATGGCCCTCGTTTTCTCCATCGCCATGATGGGAGCCGTTCAGGCGAAGGCGCTGGGCATGGGCGTAACGGGGGTTGTATCCGAGAGCCCGGCAGAGGGGGCGGGACTCTCAAAGGGAATGATCATCCTCGCCATCAACGGCACCGCGGTCCAGGATGGAGTGGCATTTACTGAGGTCCTGAGGCAATTCAGTCCCGGCGAGACTATCAGGCTATCACTCTACAACCAAGGGACTATGGAGGAGCGGGATCTGACGCTAGCCCGGAGATCTGACTTCACTGGACAGAAGGAGGATGAGAATCGCGGGTACATAGGTGTCAGCACGGTAAGCACGAACCCTGACATCTTTAACCCGCTTGAGTCCAGCAAGAGGCTCGGCTGGAGTGGTGCGCTCTTCGTCTACATCGCGCTTCCAATTCAGGGGCTATCGCCGATTCAACCCTCTACCACAGAGTTCTACGAGGTGACAGGAGTCTGGGGAGCCTTGCCAGGACCCGCCTTCTGGGTGATGGCCAATGCTGCGTACTGGGTATTCTGGATCAGCCTGATGCTAGGAATGACCAACGCCCTCCCCGCCGTCCCATTGGATGGCGGATACCTCTTCAGGGATTGGCTCGAGGCAGGTATCAAGAGACTGAAGGGGGGAATGAAAGCTGAGGATCGCGAGAGGGTTGTCCGAAACGTCTCCTACGTTGTCGCCATCTTCATACTGGCATTGATCCTGTGGCAGCTCATAGGTCCTAACATCTGAGCTCAGCTGGCAGCCGCAACCAATCCCAGAACGCCCCCGAGGAGGACGACGACCGTGGGCACCATGCCTGCACTCAGTACAAGCGCGAGTATTCCTACGACGGCGCAGAGGAGACCCCCCTCGACGTACCTCCTGGTAACCAGGAAGAAGGCTCCAACCACAGCTACTAACCCGAGAGCCAGGGGCGGTATCGCCGCCAGCACGCTCTCAATGGTGAGGCGGAAGTTAACCCCGTCCCTCAGGAGGAGGATGGCACCCGCGATGGCCAGCGCGAAGCCTACAAGACCCAAGAGCCTCTCATTCTTCATCTCATCCCTTCTCCAGGCCGCCTACGGAGAAGATGCCTCTAGGATCGATCCTGCCTTCTCCCTTACCGCGGTACATTCTGACAGTCCTGAAGACCTCCCTTAACCCGAGCGACTTCAGCACGCGCAGGGCCACGGCGTTTTCACTGGGCACGTTTAGCCCGAAAGACTTACCAGAATGCCCGGACATCAGATGATTCAGGAGTCTCTCGGCGACCTCTGGCCGTGCGGGGTCGCAGACCCAGGGGGCGATCTCTACGCCACCCGGATGGGGGCCCCCGACTACGTATCCAGTGACTCCAGCTTCCGGCCAAATGAAGAAGCTATCCCCAAAGTCGTGATAGAGTTCTCGTAGGACCTTACCCCTGTCAGTCCCGAAGTAGTCTGAGTCAAACCTAGAAATCTCCTCTAGCTCACCGGCGTGAGCCAGCCTCGCCTCAGGTTCCACCACACCCACCGCCTTTCCTTCGAAGTGTGCAGTGTTTCCAACAGCCTTGAATCCGAACTCCCTGTAGAACTTCTCAGTATTGACGTAGGCGTTGAGCCAACACGTCTCGCCGCCATGGCCTTCAACGTAGTGGATAGCCTCAGAGAGGAGGGCCTTCCCGTTTCCTTTCCCGCGTGCCTCCGGGTCGACTATGATACTGCCAATCCATCCCACCTTCCCGTAGAGGGTCGCCACCGTCACGCCGATTCGTCGGGACCCTTCCCAAGCAACCAGGGCCCCGTCCGGATCCATTCTCATGAACCGGCGGAAGTCCTCTGGAGTGTATCCCCAGTCTTCGAGGTCGGTGAGCTGAATCGCGAACTCCACATCCCCCGACGTCATTGGGGCTATCCTGACGATCAGAACAGCCCCCTGGTCCTGAGCTCCTCAGCTTCGTCGCAGTAGTGACCGCCATGGGTGACGAACCTCTCCTGCTTCCGCGAGTTCTTGTGGAGGCAGGGGCCGTACTCATCATCCTCAGCGCCGTACCATTTGTCACAGTCCATGCACTGCAACCACTCTCTCCCTCCCTTCATTGCCACTTCGATAGCCCTGCTCAAATCCCTTTCCCCTCTCAATGTCGCACCACCTCACGCTTAAGCTAATGGGATGAGTCGCCTACATCCCCCAAAAGGGGTCCTCCCTCCTCTTGATGACCTTAACCTCCTCCAACACCTCCGCCTCATCGTGGCTGAGTTCCGACTGCTCCAGTGACTTCACGTGCCCCTCAGGAATGTCGACGTAGAGGACCTCTCCTGGTTTGATTTGTCGTCCAACGGTGGGACCCTCGATGGCAATGGCGACCTCCTCCCCGGACCGAGCTTCCCTGAGGGACTGCTCGCCACTCCTTATGCTCTTGATACGTCCGATGACCCTTCCATCCTCCCGGAAGAAGGACTGCCCGACCTTCGTCCTTCCGGTCAAGATACGAACTCCGACGATGGCCGGTTTGGATGTTCGGAACACGTACTCGGGAAGAAGCAGCACCTTCCCTGGATACACCACCTCCTTCCGGCTTGCCTCCTCCAACTCATGTGCCTTAGCGGCGCGCCACTCCTGGAAGTCCTCAATGAGTCTGTAGACCACATCGCCCTGTACCACTTTCACCTCTGGATGCTTGAGGAGCTCCTCCTGCGCCTCTTGGAGCAAACCCACGTTGAATGCCAGGATCACTCGCTTGAGAGGATCTTGGATGGTAGCGGCATCTACTATGTCTCTACGGGCTACGGGCCCTAGGGAGGCTTGACTGACTCCTAACTCCCCCTCTTTCATCTGAAACGCGAGCCCTTCAAGAGATCCCAAGGCGTCTGCCTTGATGATAAGGCCGTCCTCAGTGAGCTTAATTTCAAGCTTAGTCTCCTCCATGACCTGTCTCTTGGCCTCATCGGGGTTCTCGCCAACGGCCCTGAGGGGTGCTCCCGCAGCGACATCCTCCAGGCTGGGCGCGACGATCTTGATCCCAGCAGCCGCTCGCACCTCGTCGACCTGGTCGAATCTGTTCTCAGGATCCCTTATCTCGTCCAGGGGTCTTGGTTTAAGCAGAGCCCTAACCTTGGTCATTCTGGGCTCTCCCCGGGGCGTTCCTAGGACGACGGCATCCCCCTTCCTCAACACGCCTGAGTACAGAATGGCGTCGAGGGTCACCCCAAGGCCCCTCTCCTCCTTCACCTCCAGGATCGTCCCAGCCGCTGGCCCCTCCTCTGTCTTGAGCTCCTTTCCGAGGAAGCGCTGAGCAAGACCCACGAGAACCAGAAGGAGGTCCGGTATCCCCTCAGCATGCTTCGCGCTACAGGGGACGATGGCGACCACCTTCCGGAAGTCCTCGATCTTGTCGTACCGGTCAGCAGAGAAAGAGTGCTCAAAGAGGTCGCCCACCAGGGCGTAGAGCTTCTCGTCAAGGCTACCCTGAACAGCCTTGGGTTGAGCGCTGTATGTGGCTGCAAAGGCCGCCCCGCGCTGCTTCCTCCAGCCTGGGATAAGGTCTATCTTGTTGGCGGCAACCACGAAGGGGGTCTTGTACTGCTTCAGGATTCGCAGCGACTCCACCGTTTGGGGACGCAACCCCTCGTTGATATCGACAACCAGAACCGCTAGATCCGCCAGAGCTCCTCCCCGAGCTCGGAGGGTAGTGAAGGCGTGGTGTCCCGGAGTGTCTATGAAGAGGAGACCAGGGACCTTGAAGGTGCGTTTTCCCACGAGGTCACCGCACACCTCTAGAATGACGTCGAGGGGAACCTCAGTGGCGCCGATATGTTGCGTTATGGCACCGGCCTCACGGGAGGCCACTCGGGTACCCCTGACCTTGTCCAGCAGCGT
>JABAOH010017971.1_pt1 | contig 10531 bp, 14 predicted proteins | sample 7062181 | NCBI WGS metagenome assembly JABAOH01 (sample SAMN14538630, study PRJNA623070) | marine sediment metagenome | biome: marine biome [ENVO:00000428]; feature: marine pelagic biome [ENVO:01000023]; material: deep marine sediment [ENVO:00002113]; isolation source: pool of 5 deep marine... | reverse complement strand
CTCTTCGAAAATGCAGATATGGAGATTAAGAGAGTTTCCTAAAACTCTACAAACCCTTTTCATTCCTTCGCCAGGATGCGCGCACAGGCACTATTACGGTGCATTCTTTTGTCGCGATAGCGTTTTCTGAAACTCGTCTTCAACACTCACTAATTAAAGAAAGAGAAAACCCGCCCGCGCAACAAAGCAACGGCAGAATATACAGGATCCGTGGAAAACCGCGAGCCTTATGATGGTTGCGTCTTCTTTTGCGATGGAAAGTAGTGTCGTGAGTCGTAAGATTTAAATCTTAATATGTCGATTATCTTCTACTTGAAACTCCTAAAGGAGGGATAAAAAGAAAGATGAAAAGATTGTGGAGAAGTAGGAAAGCTTTGAGCCCAGTAGTCGCAGCGATAATCCTGATCGCAGTGACGGTTGCTGTCTCGATAGCAGTCGCAGCGTGGATGGGAGCGCTGACCTTCACATGGATGGGATACGAAGACGTAGAAATAACAGCATGTGCTTGGACATGGAACGTTAATCCAGCGCTAAGAGAAATCGAAATAAAGATTACGAATACGGGGACCAAAGATGTAACTATAAGCGACATCAAAATAAATCACATAGGGTTACTTGCAAACCCAGCTTACACAATAGCTCCAGAGCCGCCTTTCGCATTCAAGACCACAGACGACCCTGATAAAGTCATAACAATAATAGGTTATGGCTATAACAATGGAAGTAGCTACGACATTGCAGTGGTAACATCGGGCGGTCATGAGTTCACGGATCACTTCACCGGCGGCCAAGACGAAAGCTAAAGCGTCCACATGAGAGTGAGGTAGGGAGAACACTCAACCCTTTTCTTTATTTCAGGAGGAATAAGCATGGTTGTTGACCTAAAAGAATACGAATCGGCGACCGAGATCGCAGCAAGCTTGGACAGCGAGATCACGAGAGTAAAGAGCATACTCGGCGAGTATCTACGCAGGCTAGACGACATACGAGCGCTCGCAGAGAGATCCAAAAAAATCCGAGAGATGGTCTTGAAACTGGCAGGAAAAAGAGGCGGCGAAGAAAAAATCGGAGAGATAAACGTCGGAGACCTGAACATTGTCCTAGACGCAGGCCCATTCCACGAACTAACAGCAATCGAAAAAGTCGTCAGAAGCCAACAAGACCGACTCACACTGCTACAAAAAGCAAGAGAATCACTCGATTGGCTGGATGAGATCGAAGAAACCGATGGAATCAAATACCTAGTGTTAGAGAGAGACGGGGCACCGGAGAAAGTACTACTCAAGATCTCCTAAATCACTAGGGTGACCTACTGTGAGCAGAGACGTATACGCAACAGCGCTAGGGATAACCTTAGCCGACCCCAAGGACATAAGCCCTAGGGTCAAAAGCTCATTCTTTTTTACAAGAGGCTGCGCGGGTTTCTGGGATATCCAATCGGATGGGTCAACGAAGTGCACCTAGCCTTCGCGACACCACAAACGAGAACACAATAGCTTAAATACATCAGAATTGGTCCTACAGTCAAGAACCAATTAGAATCATCGAAACCCTACCCCCCAAAAATATTTTTCCAATACCACCAGCAACAATGAACATCACGGATTCTTCTTAGGCGACTCAGGAGAGTCCGAATAAACAGCAAGCTTCGACTCCATTTCTTGATCACACATGCTCCAACCGCACGAGAAAAAGAAAGAGCGTTTCAACAGTAAAATTCTCAAAAACACCCAGCTTTCAACTAGACCATACAATCTTGCCATGGGCTTATGACTTAACTTTCCTGGTTTATCTGTTGAAATTTTGCGAAGAATGCGAGTACTGAGGGTGCAAGCTTTACTCTTCTGTTTTCTTTGTCTAGTTTGACGAATCTGTATGCCACAAAGAACCCTATAATCTCTTTCAGTTTCTCTTCAGACACCTTTGCCGCTTCATTAATTTCTTCCAAGCTGTGCCATTTTCCGTCTATCAGAGGTTCTAGAATTTCGTCAAGGGTCGGCAATGCTCTGGTGGCTCCTCCAGACGATTTTTAGGTAAGTAACGCCGTGGGCTTAAATAGTTTCTGAGGAAATTGTTCAGAGGATTATTCTAGAACTCAATCTTCGCTCAGTGGCTGTTTTGGTTCTATGGATTCAATACACGCAAAAGACTCCTTTCGCAGAGAGGTAGAGACAGAGGTCCGAATAACGACCGATGCCCAGGCGGATTCTCCACAAGAAACTCCTTCGTTTGAGGTTTGCCGAGTAGAACTATTTGGAATCTTAACCGACAGACTAGCTGGTCGAGAAAGTTTCTGCTAGTTTTTTGTAGATGTCTTGGGCGCATTCCTCTGGGCTCAGCTTCTCCGAGTCTACGATTACGTGTGGATGTATAGGTTCTTCGTAGGGTGCACCTAACCCTGGAACTGTTGGTGCCTCACCCCTAGCTGCTCGTTTGTAGATGTCTTTGGGAGCTTGAAACCTCTTTCCACGCTTGGCTTCTCGTTCCATGCAGACTTCCAGTGGACATTTCAGGTAGGCTTCGATGAAATGGCGGATCTTTCTGCGAGCGATTTGCCGGTAGCGTCTGCGATTGCCCGTCGCGTCTATGATAACGTTTATGCCGTTTTCTGTCAGGTGTTGGGCGACAAGAACCAAAGCGTTATAGAACATATCGCGCTCTTCTTCAGTGTACGTGGGCTCTGGAGTGACTGCTTTCCGCAGGGCATCTGAAGATAGAATTTGGGCTTCGATGTTGTGTCTCTGCAGTTCTTCCCGCAGAGCATTAGCAACAACGGACTTGCCACTACCAGGCAAACCAGTAACCCAAACACACCACCTATACTTGGACACCAAATGTGTAGTCTCCGCCAAGCGTTCACCTTTCATTTACCAATTATCGATTTTGTTTGTTTTAAAGATTGACAAGAAAAACGTGGCATTTGTGCGGCAAGGCTTCCAGGTTTTTTCTGGGTCGTTAATGGACGCTGAAAGGAATGGCAAGTGGCGAATGGAAAAAGATTAAACCGATGCTTCACAGTATCTTAAAGCAGATGTGAGAACATGGCTTGGCAGAATGCGCTAGTTTTGGAAAACAACGAGAAAGTTGTTCAATTTTGGAGGAGCAATCACCAAATCCAGACCACAGTGATCAAAAAAACATTGCTTGGTAAGCGTCCGAAAACAGTTAAGCATAAGAAAAATGGGATACTTGTTTTGACGAATCAAAAGCTAGTGTGGATCGAAGAAATGCGAATTCGCCGCAAATCGTATCATCCATTGGTCACAATTCCTTTGGAGAACATCAAAGGAGTACAGATAAGCGAACCAACATCAAAGTCTGTATCTATTGCTGATGCAATAGATGAATACGCCTTCGATCTGGTGGATCCGGCAGTGGTGAGTCAAGACGATCTGAATTTTCTCAAGAGAATCATACTTGATCAAGTAAATACGAGGAAGCAAGAACTGGAAACCTGACGAGAAGGAGCAGATGGCCTGATATTTTACCATAGGATAAACTATTGTTGAGAAAGCGGTCCAACATACAAAATTCTAGGTGTTCGATCGGCGAACTGCTGATAACACTACCAATATACCATTTTCGAAAAGGCGTAAAACAGCGCTTCTACCAAGCACAAAAAGTATAGAGGAAGAGGAAGAAAATTACCACGGCAGCTTGATTGGCCCTAGACGTTTCTGATGTCTTTTTAGGAACGCGCTTTCTACACCTGTTACAACAGCCATGACGGACGCGGATCCTTGCATCGCATCATCTACTCTTGCACCCCACACGACCTTCGCGTTTGGAGGCAGAGAACGTTTCATAATTTCAGCTGCATGATTAACCTCGTAGAGCGTTAGGTCCTCTCCGCCGGAGACATGTATTAGTAAACCGCGCGCCTTTGTTACGTCTTCGATGTCGAGAAGCCGCTCGTTTAAGGCTTTTTCAACGGCTTGCTCTACACGGCTTTCACCCTGGCCCTCGCCTACTCCTATGGATGCAATCCCTGCTCTATGCATGATGGCTCTCATGTCCGCGTAGTCTAGGTTGATCAGGCTTGCCGTAGTGATGGTCTCGGTTACGCCTTTAATGAATCGTCCAATGGTAGTGTTCGCTACGCCTAGCGCTTCCCTAAAGGGCAGATTTCCCGCTATTTTCACAAGTCTGTTGTTGTCGATTACTACAACGGTATCACAAGCTTGCTTCAGTTTGTCTAAGCCATTCTTCGCTATGCTCATTCTGGCGGTTTCAACATCGAAGGGAAGCGTGACAACTCCTATGATGAGATGGGGCATGGTTGTTTCGGCGAATCTGTTTTGCAGTTCTTCAGCCAAGACAGCTGTACTGCCCGTTCCTGTTCCTCCGCCTAGACCAGCGACTAAGAAGATTATGTGTGCGTCACACACTTCTTTTACGACTTCGTCTACGCTTTCTTCTAAGGCCTTCTCTCCTAACTCGGGGTAGCCGCCGCAGCCCAATCCTTTGGTCAGTTTCTCGCCTATCAGAATTCTCCTGTCAGCCTTGCTGATTCTCAGATGGTTTGCGTCTGTGTTCACAGAAATGAGTTTGCCTCCGGTTACTCCTCTTTCCTTCACCCATGTCATTATGTTGCAGCCAGCTCCGCCGAGGCCGACCGCCATTATTGAGGGTCTGGCAAGTCTGGCCAGTTGTTCAATCTTTTCCTCTTCCTCCAAGTAGGTCGGCGGAGGTATTTCAACGTGAGTTGGGGGTTGTTGTGGCACTTGCATACGTGTTCTCCTCATATACGTATTATCAATAGACAGACGGCTAAATAAATCTTGCGTCTCAAGACTTATGACATGCGATGTAATATTACGCCCTCGGAAATATTCCTTATAACTCTACGAACCCCAGAAAGAATTGAAAGGGAGAAGAATGACCAAACTTGAGTTGATGAAGAAATTTTCGAATACGTTCGTTGGAAATGGCCTTCACCTAGTAATAAGAGAACAGGGAAACAGCTTCTGGGTACACACAATAAAGATTTTCCAGAAAGAGGATGAAAGATGCCCAGTAAAAGACACTCCGGTTGGAGATTACTTTCTCAACCTCATAGCAACAGATCAGCACGACAAGGAGGCATCAATAATCTGCAATTGGAGCCAAGACCTTCTGGCAAATTTGTTGAAAAGCTCTGGTATAGCAAAAGAAGCAGGGTTGACCCGAGTTGTAATGCTTAGAGATCCCAAGGCAAGTGATCCGAACACGTGGACGTTGGCGTGCGGCGGCCGTGAACAACCGGAAAAGATGCAAACTAAACGTATAGCGTACATCACCTAGGCATCGATGACAGCGTCTTCTTTAGGCTTGGCTGAAAGTTGTATGGACCGCTTTGATGGCTTCTTTAAAAGATCAGAATCTAGGCTTTGCGAATAGTTCTCCTTTATAGCTACAGAGTATTGGACGAAGCTACCAGTGAGTCAATATACTTTAGTTGATGTATTGTCAGCTGAAGCATGCTATTTTCCCATTGTGTTCCTGCTGATATCCTGGGCAATATGACATTCTAAGTCTCGTTTTGCTGAGTATTAATGCACTTGTCACTCGCCACACAAGCCGTTTACGTTGTTCCTATTTGACATCAAATATTTCGATGTGGGAATATGTTTCCTTCCGAAGCACGCCTTTTAGGTTTTGTCGTTAGGAATCCTATAGACAAGTCTTATAGAGGAAGTCTAGAGAGGTTTGATGTTGTTGCATAAAAGAAGAGACCGCCTAAGTATAATGGCTCAGATCCTGAGTATAGCGCGGGAGGGAACCCTTAAGACCCAAATTATGTACAGAGCGAACCTAAGCTTCGCCCAACTAAATGAATATTTATCCTTCCTTCAAGAGATCAGACTCCTCAGGGTCAACTCCGAAGAGGGAAGAACAACGTACAAAACAACGTCGAAGGGAATCAAATATCTCGAAAGCTTCTCAAAAATCAAAGATCTGTTGAAAAAGGACCATCAACACAATCCTGGAGAAATCCACTCGAATCGTTCAGCATACTTCCTATAAAGTGCCATATACGATCAAGCTTCATGTGGGAGACCGCTGCGTCTACTGCTGGAGTCAGCTGCTCTTCACCAATGAGTTGGCGAGGATTTCATCGTTTGCTGGATTTCCACATGGTTTGGTGCCTCATCAAGAGAAAGGAGAAAGCGTTTAAGAAGGAGGAGTGCCAGACCATATGGAATCTTTCAGCCTCACCTCACCATTCTCTTGCATCGTAAGACGTGCTATATAATATGCTTCTCCCTATAAAAACTTATTGATTACTGCAACGAGCGCATACGAGTTTGAGGGGGTTATCCTATGGCTAGGGCGCCTTCGAAGATCTTGTCTTCTGCGGTGTTCAGTTCTCTTGACAACCATGTTTTCAGCAGTTTCGTGTTTTTGGGGAGTTGTCCGGTGTATGTGAGGACCCTGCCGTTTTTTAGGGCGTCGGCTTGGAAGGTGCTTTCGGTTTCCTTGTGTTGGTAGCTGATGGTGTCGGCTTGAATGGCGAGGTTTTTGAAGTCTTCCCATTGTCGGCATCGGACGATCACGGGTAGGCCACGGGCGAGGGTGGGGGTGGGTTTCTCTTGTGGACTGGCGATGAGTTGGATTAGGTCTGAGATTTGGGTTTGTAGATGCGCGAGGCGATCTTCCACGTCTTCGATTTTTCCTGTGAGTTCGCCGGTTTCACCGTACTGTTCGAGGGTTTTGCCTAGCTGGTTGATTAGGCGGTCCAAGTCTTTCTCGTGTTCCTTAAGGATATTTACTATGAAATCTAGAGCCTCTAGAGCGTCGTCTTTTGAGGATCTCTTTGACATGTCTGTTCCGCCTATAAGCCTAGGGTTGCACAGTTACTATTTGGCGGTCTTTGTTAGATAAACGTAGCGAATCACGAAACCGTATCTACGGGAATGTATAGTCATATTTATTCGGAATTAGAATCGGTTGGCTGAATGAAGGAGAGCTAGGAGTTTTCGTGTGGAGATATCCGTATTAAGAATTCGGAGTGAATCAGCTGATAAAGAGAAAGACTACACTCGCAGATGTATAAGCCATTCTTGCGGGGGTTACGCACACACCCTCAAAGATTGAACCTACGCCAAGACACGATGTGATATACACTTCCAGCCATCTCTCCCCTTACACTCTCCTCAAACGGACAAAAACCATAAATCCCTACCAAAACAACCAGTAACCATGCACTATTACAGCGTCTTCAAGGACGAGACAAAGCTGGACATCAACTACACCCCGCAAAGACTCCCCCACAGAGAGGAACACCTGAATCTTCTAAATCAGTATCTCCGCTATACAACAACTGCCCCAGGCAAGATGACCCAGCGCATCCTGATCACAGGAGATATAGGAACCGGAAAAACAGCCTTAACCCAGCACTTCGGAAAAACAGTAACCCGAACGGCGCAAGACAGACAGATAAACCTCAAATACATCCACGTCAACTGTCGCCAGTGCAAGGGCTCCCTCTTCCTCATCCTCCAACAAGCCATCCAACGGTTTCTCCCAACCTTCCCAAAGCGGGGATACTCGGCCGAAGAACTGCTCCAAACCCTGATGCAGATCCTTGATGAGAAAGACGCATACTTAATCTTGGCACTGGATGAATTGGAGGCGCTCATTTTCAAGGAGGGATCAGACCCCCTTTACAACCTCACGCGCATCCAGGAAAACCGCCCCAAGGCTCTTAAGAGGCTCACACTCATCTGCATCCTCCGCCAGCCCGAACACCTCCAAAAGCTGGATCCGAGCACGCGAAGCACGCTTCAGAAGAACATTATCCATTTAGAGGAATACACAAAGCCTCAACTTGGAGACATCCTGAAGGACCGAGTATTCTTAGCCTTCGCAGAGGGAGCAGCTCCGACACAGATCATAGATCATGTTGCACAGCTCGCAGCCAAAGAGGGAGACGCACGCTACGCCATAGAACTTTTATGGAGAGCGGGAAAATACGCGGACTCGACAGGCTCACGAGAGGTCACACCCGAATGCGTCAGAAAAGCAGCCGTGAGCGTCTATCCTACGATCCGAAAGGACGTCATACGCTCCTTCAACCTTCACGAGAAGCTCTTTCTCCTTGGCGTCGCCAGGCACTTCCAACACACAACGTCCGCTCACATGTCTATGGGGGAGGCTGAGGATGCGTATGCGATTGTGTGTGAGGAGTATGAGAAGGAGGGGCTGGGTCACACTCAGCTGTGGAAGTACGTGAAAGATCTCTCAGCGCTGGGCATAATTGAGGCACGGCTTTCGGGTGCCGGCAGGCGCGGAAAAACCACCTTGATTGGGTTGCCGGGGATTCCGGCTTCCGATCTGGAGGAAGCATTGGAGAAGGCGGTTGGTGGAGGCTGAGGCTGGATGAGGATTGAGGATGTGTTCGCGTCGCGGGGGCGGGTAAGGATTCTGCGGATTCTGGCGGAGATTGGTGAGCTTAATATCTCAGCTTTGGCTCGGCGGGCGGGGCTGAATTATAGCACGGCGCGGGAGCATCTGCGGGTTCTGGAGGAGGCTGGCTTGGTGCGGCACAAGAGCTTTGGGAGGATCCGCATCTTCCGGTTTAATGATGAAGATGCGAGGGCGCGCATGATTAGGCGGCTTGTTGAGTTCTGGGAGGAGACAGGTAAGCCTTGATTGGTGCGCAGAAGATGGTTGGTGGTTTGTTTGTCGATGGTTGATGTTGGTGGGAAGCCGGTGGTCTTCAGGGAGGCTGTGGCTGAGGGCTTTCTTCGGTTGAGGGTGGGAAGCGTGGAACGGATCAGGAAGGGTGCCGTGGAGAAGGGGGATGTTTTTGCGGTGGCGCGTGTGGCGGGTGTCTTGGCGGCGAAGCGGACGAGTGAGCTTGTGCCGTTGTGTCATCCGTTGCGGTTGACGGATGTTAATGTGAGTTTGGCAGTTGTGGATAAAGAACGCGTGCGAGGTGAGGCGACCGTGAAGGCTGTGGAGCGGACGGGGGTTGAGATGGAGGCGTTGGTGGCGGTTTCTGTGGCTTTGTTGACGGTGTGGGATATGGTGAAGCAGTATGAGAAGGATGCGGCGGGGCAGTATCCTGTGACTAGGATTGAGGGCGTGCGTGTCCTGCGCAAAGTGAAGAGTAAGGGCGAGTAGTGTACGCGTGTGCATACGTCGGATAGATGTTTTTCTGCAAGCACACAAAAAAAAGAGGAGGTTCAGCGTAGGCCTACGGCTTTCAGTGCTTCCTCTCTTGGAATGGCAACCAACGTTTCTGTCGATGCTACCTCAGCGAAATCAAAGTTGAAGGCTAAAGCTGCCTTTTCATTTGGGGCTTCTGCATACAATACGACATCGTAGCGTCCAAGAGTCCAGTGAATTGAATGGATCTTGGTTGAGTGCTTCTGCTCTTTGCGGGCTTTGTCCATTCTTTCAATGGTTTCTTTTGTAGGTTTCCGCTTAAGTTTTACCAGAATTATGAAGAACAACAGGCGTCTGCTCCATTTAACTATTGCACGCATGCATTTTCTTATAAGCGTGTGTGACTGTGGCGCAACAGCAACATAATCTTAAATTGTGGTCGATCAGTGTAGCTAGCGAGGTGACGATATGGCTCGTGTAGCGCGAGAGATGGTGGAGAAGGCCGGGGTTAATGTGGAGAAGCTCTTGGATTTGCTGATCAAGAATGCCGCTGCGGAGCTGACCACGTATTATTACTATACGATCCTGCGATGCAATCTGATAGGGCTAAAAGGCGAAGGGATCAAGGAGATTGCTGAGGTTGCGCGGATTGAAGATCGCAACCATTTTGAGGCGCTGGTGCCCCGCATCTACGAGCTGGGGGGGAAGCTGCCGGGTGATATGAAGACGTTTCATGATGTGTCAGCCTGTCCGCCCGCCAGTCTGCCGAAGGATCCGACGGATGTCATGGCGATGTTGAAGGTGTTGGTGGACGCGGAGCGGTGTGCCGTGCGTGGATATACCTACATCTGTAATCTGACCGCGGGCAAAGACCATCGGACCTATGATTTGTCGCTGGCGATCCTGAACGAGGAGGTGGAGCATGAGTCGTGGTTTGCTGAGTTCCTCGGTGAGGGACCGTCGGGTCACTTCATGCGGCGCGGGGAGACGTCGCCCTTCGTCTCCAAGTTCCTCCGGTAGGACTCTCCACCCATTCCATCCTTTTTTTCTGTGTGGTTTCTGGAGCGATCGGTTTGTGTGCCTTCCCCGTTTTTTGATCGTGCGAAACAATTTAAGATGCGGTTGCATTGGTGTTCTTTAGAGGGTGAAGGCTCCCTCCTCATAGAGAAGGCTGATACCAAGATGGATGCTGGATCTGGATCCGCTCGCACGCGGTTGCTGGTGTGCCCTCTCTGTAATCAGAAATTCCTTGAAGACTCTCTCCCTTCTCCACTGGTAGCAATGCTTGGAATAGACAAATTGGACTTCTGCTCTCCATGTTTATGCAAAGCGCTTTATGAAAAGGACCATCAGACCAAAAGAGCGATTCAATGCCGAAAAAAGAAGAAATTGAGTATGAGAGAGAGTTGGTAAATGTTCTGGAACGTGTTCCTCCTCA
>JABAOH010019652.1_pt1 | contig 10532 bp, 7 predicted proteins | sample 7062181 | NCBI WGS metagenome assembly JABAOH01 (sample SAMN14538630, study PRJNA623070) | marine sediment metagenome | biome: marine biome [ENVO:00000428]; feature: marine pelagic biome [ENVO:01000023]; material: deep marine sediment [ENVO:00002113]; isolation source: pool of 5 deep marine... | reverse complement strand
TTCGGCTCATACATCCACGTTCGCGGCCACCCCTCTCAAGAACGGATCAATCATCCGTTTTGCCCACGGCAATAATGAAAGCGGTTACTTTTTTTCCCCCGGTCTCATGGCCCTGGGGTTCACATTCTTCCCCCACCGGAGTCCGGGTATCGAAGATGACCAGGTAACCCTCGTGAGCGGCCTCTGAAGCCAGGTATTTGGTCGATACCTGGGTAAGCCCGTCATTAAGGGTACGGGTAAGATTCCCGCGGTTCATTTTGGTTTCGATAATATACTTTATTCCTTTGTAAGTTAAAAGAATATCCATTCGTCCCAGTCCACTTAAAATTTCATAACGAAGCTCCCCTTCTCCACCCCTCACAAATTGATACAACCAGGCAGTAAGTAAAAATTGCCCGGTTTTCTCATAAGGCTTGCCTTCCCGGTAAAAGGCCCTTACACCGATCTGTGCAATATATTGATCGAAATCCAGGAGAATCCGTTCCATATCCAGCCTGTTCCCGGGAAGGGTGTATTCCCGGATAGGAATCTCCTGGAAAGCTTGCGCTTCTTTAAAAAAGGTTTTTACATACCTGGCTTTGTAAATGTTATTGGCAACAACGGCCTTCCCGTTTTGATCTTTTATTAAACCGTATTGTTCCAGCCACCCCTGGTCTTCATTATCAGGCTCATATTCCACGCTATCAAAAACGATTTCAATAAAGGTCTCTTTGTATAGTTTTGCTTTTTCATAAAGATTATCGAAATGATCGTTTTTCTCTCTCAGCAGGAGTTGAATGGCCGTTTTCACATCCTTTTCATATATCGGCTCCACGGTTCCGGGTTTTACATTCACGGTAAGGATAGTCCCCAGCCGGTTGACCAGCCAGGGCTGGCCCCGGGTTTCTTCATAAACCTTTTTTACCGCCTCTTCGCTAAACGGCTGGTTGGTTTCTTCGGTATATTGAGAATAGAGGTCACGCACATTTTTTAAAGAGAAAGGTGGTATTTCCACCTGGTCCGCGATATTAAAGGGAGATACCCCGCCCACGATAAGTTTAGTTATATTCCTGATGCCGATCAGCCCAATGGAATAAAGGGCTTTCTGCTTTACCAGTTTATATTTTATATATAATTCCCGCAGGGTGGTAAGAAAGTTCTCCAATTCGTTTATGGGAATGCCGTCAAACTCATCGATAAAAATGACGATCTTTTTGTATTGAATGATCCGGTTTAATTCTTCAAATAATTCCCTGAAGGAAATATGGTCGATGAAATGGTGCCGGGCCAGGAATTGCCGGACGGTTTCGATTTTTTCGCAGTTTACCTGTTCCAGTCTGTTTAATAGTTGTTCATAGAGGTATTTTTGCAGCAGCGAATAAAACCGGGATTTATCCGTCAGGTTCTTGAAGTCTTGGAAGCTCAGGATGACAACCACATAAGTGGGATCACGGTGTAACTGGCTGCGCAGTTCTTCCAGGAAGGTGGTTTTGCCGCTCTGCCTGGGGGCAAACATGGAAAAGTACCGGCCCAGGTCCACCATGGTTTTGATATCTTGATTTTTAGTATTGGTCACATTGTCCAGGATAACGTAATAAGCTTGTACTGGGTTTACATTACCTGAATCTTCAAATATGCGTTTCGGTTTTCGATAGCTCTTTTTGTTTATAGTTGTCTTTGTACCTATCATGGTGTTATCTTATGGTAATCGTCCCCATTTGTCAAGACCGGGAGAAAAGAAAAAGACGTGGTGAAAACCTTGCCTACCACGAAATGGAAGGATTTAAACTGCACGGCTGCGATTATTTTCGCAGCAGGCAAAAATAAAAATAGAATTTCCAAAATTGTCGGCAGAATCTTTTATCCATTAACGGAAAGTGGTAAAATAAAAGGTTAATTGTTTTGAATTTATGTTGGTTAATATGAATCAAATAGAACTTAGCGAGGAAACCGCATCGGTTAAACGAGAATTCGAAAAGGAAAGCATCTCGTTGGAAGAACTCTACCGGAAATTCCAGGAAAAAGACCTGGATTATAAAGTATACCTGTGCAGGGAAAACCGGTACGGACAGGACGAAGTATTTGAAATCGTGGGGAACCTGGGCAGAGGCAGATCCTGTTATGTATTCCTGGCCTTGATCGAAAAAAAACTCGTGTCCCTGCGCATGAGTTACGAAGAGGCGGATTTCAAGGACAAGTTCGACAGCGTACGGGTGGAGATGGAAGATGACTATGATGAATACCTCCTTAATCTCCTCTATCCCGGTGTTCCTGTGGATTATCTCTGCATGGGCAGTGTCAGGAAAAAAAATAAACTTTTCTTCGATCGAAAAGTCTATGCCAGTTTCTGGGAAAAAGCCGATGCTTCACTGTTCATGAAAGTAGACGCGAGTTTTGAAAATAAACTCAAATGGTTCCGGGAATGCCTCAAAGGCCTGCGCATTATCCATGCACGAGGACGGGCCCACTTCGACATCAAACTGGAAAACCTCTTCCTGGTAAACAACCGCCTGAAAATAGGCGATTTTGAATATTACCTCAAAATCGAAGATTTTATCCATTCAAAAATCTATTTCTGCGGAACCCCGGGGTACATCGCACCGGAAATGTTCTATGAAAAGAAAAAAGTGACAGAGCGAATCGATATTTTTTCCACAGGCGTGGCTTTTGCCAGGTTCTTCACCGGTGCCGACGCTTCGGAAGAGTCGGTCCCGGCTCTGAATTTAAACATAAACGGAGAGGTCATTCTATCGGAGAAAGAAGAAAACGAATTTAATACCCTGTTTAAAACATTCCGGGATCGACTGCCCAATAAAAAAAGCATCAATGCCTTTAAAAATAATTTTAAAAAATTTAACTTTTATCGCACCTGTTTGCAAAAAGAACTGGAAAAAGCCGAATTACCGGGTGACAGGCGGGAAGTTTATGCCATCCTCCTGGCAATGATGACCCCGGACCCTACTGCCAGACCGGATGCGGAAACAATCATCCGGCAAATCGAAAAAATCCCGGGAATAAGCCTCCCCGGGCCCATTGTCAGCGACAAAAAAATTCAACCCCCGGTGTTTAAAATTAACGGGAGCCCGGTGGTGATTGTCAATTTGAAGAAAAAACCCGGCATTGAAATCGGCAGCGTCAAACGAAGGGAAAGCACAGGAAACAACAACGTTAACGATATCAATTTACGGTTTGTGGATATTTCCCGGCGGCATCTTCAATTAAATTACCTTCCCTCCCAGGTCTCAGCGGGTGAAGAAAAAATCGAAATCTGCGATCTCAACAGTACCCACGGCGTATTTGTAAATAACGTCAGGTTGGAAGGGGGAAAACCCGGGACATTGATTACCGGAGATATTATCCAAATAGGAAATATCATCTCTTTCAGGTTCACAAAGGAAAAGGGGTTCTATCTACTTAAAAACATTACCCAGGATAGGAAGAAGGGAAATTTGCTCTGGCTGGATAAAAACCAGGTGAAGGAAATCCCGGATAGACAGTCAGTGATTATCTTACTAAAAGACTCCGTATCCCTTGCGTCATTTGGAGCCGGTGAGAACACCACGTTAAGGGTCGATAAAAATGGAAATATAGACGTGAAAGGCACGCTGCTAAAAACAGTAAAAGGAGACGTTATCCTATGATAACCGGAATTCCCAAATATATGCCGGACACGTTGGTGGGCCAGAGGCTGGGGAAATACCAGGTCAGGGAAATCATCGGCCGGGGGGGTATGGGGGTGGTGTTCAAAGTATGGGATACCCTGGAAGACCAGGCCAAGGCCATAAAAATGGTTCCCCCGGAGTTGGCCTCCTCTCCCCTTGCTTTCGAGGAGCTTAAACGAGAGATATCGCTGGCTTCCGGCATCGTGCATCCCAACGTGGTAAACGTTTTAAGCCTGGAAGCGCAGGACGGCCAGTACTTTATCGTTATGGAGTACATCTCAGGGGAAAGCCTGGAAAAGAAAATTGCCCGGGTAGAAGACAGGAAATTGCCGGAAGCGGAGGTTATCCGCATCATGAAAAAAGCCGCAGAGGGGATTATTGAGGCCCACGGCAAAAACGTTATTCACCGGGATTTAAAACCGCGGAACATCATGGTATCCGCTGACGGTCAGGTGAAAATCCTGGATTTTGGTGTCTCTCATCGTATGACCCGGTCCATGACCGAGTTGACCGGGTGGGGTGCCACCGGCACCTGGCCCTATATGGCACCAGAGCAATTGAGCAACAATTTTGGCAGGGAAAACCAACAGGTGGATGTCTGGGGTTTCGGCGTTACCATGTACCAACTGCTGTCCGGGGAGGTTCCCTTCAAGGACCGGCAGCAGATCGTGGATTTAAAGGAAAACCCCTTTCCTTTGGAGGGCATTTCCAAAAAAACAAGCCGCATCGTGATGAAATGCCTGCAAAAAGACAGGGAAAAGAGATACCAGGACATGAGGGAAGTCCTTGAAGACCTGGAAGAAGTAAAAATAGAGGCTGCTGAAAGAGAAATGGGAGTGTGGGCGAGATTCCTGGAATGGCCCCGGGTCATCGCGGCGGCGACCGTGTTACTGGCGCTTTTTTTCCTGTTTTACGCCCTGATCCTGAACCGGACCTCCCCTTACAACCTTGATACCGCGGCTGCGGTGGAAAAGTCAGAAGCACGCCGGGAATATGAAGGTTATATGGGAATGGCTGAAGAAGCAGCCGCCCGCAGCGATTACGCCGCAGCACTTGCCTACCTGGACAGGGCAAAAGCCATCGCTGCCACCTCGAGGCTGAAAAAACGTACCCGGGAGATCTCCGCAGAACTTATAAAAACCGATTCCCGGCAGATCCAGGAATTTATCCAGGGTCAGGCGCCCCGGGAGGAAAAAATAGAAAAATGCCGGCAGTTCCTGGAAAAATACAAAGATTTTTCTGACCTGGATGTGAACTCCGAAACACTGGCGCAGATTTCACAAATCCGCAGCCTCCTGGTGCAATTGCAGGCCAAATCCGTTACCCTGAGCCATTTACCAAAGGGAATAATCGACAGTTATTACGGAAAAATAAGACGAATAGAAATCCCCGGCCTGCCCCGGGGCATCCAGGTACTGGGCCGGATCAGGCTCCGGTTCCAGGTAACGGAAAAAGGACAACTCAACCCTCTTTATATTGACGACACCGGGTTAAACCTGACCGATCAAAACCAGCTCAAAACAATTAATACGATGATCATAAAAAAATTGAGCGGCATTTCCCTGGCTCCCCCCAGGGATAAAAGCGGTTCCCCGGTCAAAGTCAAAGCCTGGGAAGTCACGTTCAAGGTGGGCACCTTTCAAAGTAAAATCATTTTGCTCCACGAGGGATAACATGTTCAAAGGAATACGATTAAAACGAATCACCGTCCTGGCACTGGTTTTTTTTGCCTGGTTTGTCATTGCTGCCGGGTATCAATTTCCGCAAACACAAACCCGGGACAAACCTGAAGATAAACTCAAACAGGGCAAAGAAAGTTACGAAGTCGGAGATTATGAAAAATCCATCACCTTGTTGGAGCAGTATATCGCCGCCCCCGGGCTGCCGAGGAAAAAGCGGGCCGAAGCCTATTATTATCTCGCCAAAAACTACCATGCCGTGAATCCCGGTAAAGTGAAAGACTTTCTGCTCAAGTCCTTTGAAAGCGACTGGTTTTTCACTATCGAGGAAAAGGATGTTTATTTTAAGAAGCTCTCACAAAATGTAAGGCGGGAGTTTATGGAAAAAATCCCGGTGGACAGTTATCTTGAAGAGGCTGAAACCGCTTTTGAACGGGGAGACTATGAAGATGCCGGGTATCGCTACCGGGTGATCAAGGAAAAACTTCCTGCCAGGACCTTTGACCAGCAAATAAAAAAATGTGAAGACGCCCAATCCAGGAAGCAAGAGGCCCTGGACTTGTACCAAAAAAACCAATATGGAAAAGCCTATATCCTCTTGAAGGCCCTGGCCAAACAAAGCCCCGGGGACGAAGAAGTAAACAAAAGAGTGAACTGGATAGAGACCCAAAAAATCCATCCCATGATTGAAGCCGGGGATAAATATTTTAATGATAAATATTACCGGGAAGCTGTGCCTTTCTTTGAAAAGGTATTAACCTTTATGCCCGATAACCGCGATATATTGGATAAATTGAAAGTTTGCCGGGAGATGTTGGGGGAGATAAAGGTAAAAGCAGAGGAAGCGATAAGCGCAGGAGAAACCATAGCAAAGGAGGGGGTAAAGAAGCAGAAAAAAAAGAAAAAATTTCCTTTCCTGGTGGTAATGCTGGGCGGGGCTGCTGCTGCGGTTATCCTTTATTTTCTCCTTAAGAAAAAGAAAGATTCCACGCCCAAAACCGGCAGTATTAAAGTAGAATCAGCTCCCACCGCTGCCCGCGTCTGGTTGGATGGCGCAGACACCGGGAGAACTACCCCTACGGTTTTGACAGATATCCAACCCGGCTCTCATACTATAAAATTGGGAAAAGAAGGGTACCTGGACTACCAGGTGGTGGTAAGTGTAGAAGCAGGTAAAGAAACAGTGCTTTTTGCCACCTTAATCCTGGCCCCTACCCCCAATTTTGTCACCAATACCGAGACTGTCATTGTACCTGAAGGTGGGCAGAACACCTTCCAGGTCAAGCTTTCCGAACAACCAGCCTCCGATGTAAGTGCCGCGGTCACCTGGGTCAGCGGCGATGCGGATATCGCTGTGATTTCCGGGGAAAATTTAACCTTTACTACCAGTAATTGGGATACCTATCAAGCCGTAACCTTAGAGGCATCGGAGGATGACGACACCGAAAACGGGCAGGCCATTTTCAGGATCAGCGCCGACGGCATACCGGACAAGGATATTATCGCTGTCGAACAGGACATCGGCAGCACAGGTTTCCTGATGGTCTCCCCGGACAGTGATTTTTCCCCCGTCGGTACCACGGGCGGTCCCTTCTCTCCCAGCAGTAAAACCTATATCCTGCAAAACGTCGGCGCGGGCGGTATAAATTGGACAGTATCAAAAACCGTGGATTGGTTGACATTATCCGCTTCCGAAGGGAGACTGGAAGGCGGTACTTCCACTACCGTTACCCTTTCCCTCAACGAGAATGCCGATACATTATCAGCGGGAACCTATACCGACACGGTTTTATTCATTAATGACACCAATGGGAACGGCACCACCACCCGCACCGTGACATTGCAAATTTCAGCTCCCCCGGACAATCCCCCCAGTGTTACCATCACAAGCCCTCAAAACGGGGACACTGTCTCCGGTACCGTAACCGTCCAGGTGGAAGCAACAGACGATCAGGGAATCAGCAAAGTTGAGATATTCATCGATGATTCGCTGGTTGCTACTTTATTGACCCCACCTTACACGTATCAATGGGATACGACTGCCGTAAGCAATGGCACCCATACCATTAAAGCCATTGCCTATGATACGGCCGACCAGACCGCGGATGACCAGGTCAGTGTCACGGTTAGCAACAGCGGAATACGAAAATGACAACGGCATTCTAATAAAAAGTTTTGCGGGGGTCTAAGAGAAAAGAAAGAAGTTGAGAAGATGAGAAGTTAAGAAGGTAAGAAAGCAACAAAAAGGAAACAATTGGGCAAAATTTAAAGAAACGGGGTACAATGACTGTCCGCATATAAAAAGTTTTTGGGAGTCCAGAACCCTTTTTACAAAAAGGGTTTTGGCCGCCGGAGGCAAAAAAAAGTTCTGATAGAGTTTTATAGGAGTTTCAGGATGGGCAGGCATGAAGCTTTATATTTTTTTCCGATTTTCTGCCCATCCTGAAGATAAAAAATATGGGTTAGTAGATCCGCACGGAGGGCAGCGGTTTTTTTAGATTGCCCGTGCGGTACGAGAGATTAGGCGCTAATCAAAAATTATCTACTAACAAATTTTACATAATCACCCCTATCACTCCATAATGGTTACAAATATCCAGTATTTTATCTCTGACAGAGATATAAATCTGATCAACTTTGGATAAATTTTGAGGTGAAGGGGTCAGCTTTTTTTTATTTATCCCAGCGACAATTGGTTTAAAGATTTTTTCTCTTATAACGATAGTTGCCACTATCATAGCGATGCCTTTAGCTGTGATGCGATACTTGCGGGAACTTTTTTTCCTTTCCACAAGGCCCTTTGCTTCTAATTTCCTCAGATCATAGGATGCATTCCTGGGATTGTAGCTTTGATCAGATATTTTCGCTATTTTTGCATATTTACCCGCCACATTCTTTGTCGTAAAACCACCAGGTTTTGTGGACAGTTCAACAACGGCTTTCATCACGTTACGGCATCTTACCTTATCCAGGTTAATTCCGGCGATTCGACCTTTTCCCTTTTTGGACGGTTGACTGAGTTGATCAAATTCTCCTTTATCTATAAATGATACATGAGAGAAGTAGAGTACGTTTATAAAGGACTCTAATATTTCCCGGAATTTTCCCATTACTGTGGGGAAATCATCCAGTTGCCGCTGACGTTTACCCTTCATATCCTTTAAATTGTGACAAACCACCTCTATTCTCAAAACACGCTCGCCTTTGTCGTATATTTTGATGGTTATTTTACCGTCAAGAATTTTGAAAACTGTCAAGTTATACTTAGGATTCTCGATGCGTATCTGGAAGGTGTTTTTTTTAGGCTTACGTTTCTTACAGTTATAAGGACGGTTTTTATATCCAAAAATCGTTGTCAGTTTTTTCACATCCAGATGACTTCGGTTTAGATCAATAATATTTTGGTATATTTCATCCAACTGTCTACCACGATGAAAAAGGAAATTGCGGCTTAGTTCAGCCTGGTACAACGAATATTGATAATAAAAACCACTTTTCTCTTGTTCTTCTTTGCTTAACCCGAACCATAAACACAAATATACCCAGCGATCACAGACCTCTTGCAAATGCCCTCTCTTATATATATATAAGGTTTCTGCAATATTGCAAAGGTCCTGGGAATTTTCAAAACTGGTAAAACAATTGCCCTCTTTTGTTATGGGAATCTTTTTTCTTAATGCTTCTCGTTCTACCCATTCATGGCCATTAAGTATAATATGAACTCCAAAAGGAGGATGCGCACACATGTTAATGGTAATGTGACCCCACTTTTTATCCATTATGTGAAACCAATAATGGTTTACAAAAGGATAGGGCTTTTTAGGTGCAATATTTTTTATTTGACCATTTGAACTCTTATCTACCTCCCAGACATGGCCACTATGCCGGGCTACAATTATGAGAAATATCCCGCTAAAATTTTTGTCCTCCGGTATGTATTGATCTGCAAGCAAATGCTTTCTTACTTTTGTTTTACAGTAAATAAGGGGAATGCCTTCTTTTTTTGTAAAGGCATGTATTCTACGGCTAAAACGACCTGCCATTCGCATTAAATGCGTAGTATCAAGTTCATCTTCAGAGTCTTTAAGGGCTCTCCACCAATTCCGAAATCCTCCTGCTGAATACCCTTTTCTGAAATATCCATTGATGACAATTCGGTCTGCACATTCATATACCCCATCAAGAATTTCTGAATAATGCCTGGATAAGTGGTCCATGTATTTCATTACGCCTCCTAAAAGTTAAAAGATATGATATTATGATATTCAATTATTTTACACAAATAATTGCAATTTTCCAACAAATACCTTGACTAAAAAGAGACGATCACTGATAATAACATCAGCCGGTGAAACGGAAGCGGGCTCTGCTGGAGAGCAACCCGCCAGGGATAACCGGTCGGGTGTGACGGATATTGATTCATACACCCGGGAGGGGAGTTTTTAGCTCCCCTCCCACTCTCATAACATCATGATATATATTCATCACTCATCAATATCTGGAACTCCCTCATGCCTCCAAAAACTCACGCTGCGAAAGCAGCGTTTTTTTCCCGCCGAAGGCGGTTCTTTTTTCAAGCGCAGTCTAGAAAAAAGCGTAGTTACCTTGTCGTGAAATCTTGCCATTTTCTGGCAAAAAAATTCCGATTATCTATTATTATAGGTCATTTACGAAAGATTTTTTTTGACCTTTTTGGTTCCGGCTTATCCGGGTTGTGGACAGGCAAAAAAATCTAAATCCGATACCTTTTTGGGCGGAAATGGATATCTTCCGAAACAGATGGCACGAAAACAAATCCAAATCGCACAGCCTTTGGGGCAAATGCCGCATCTCCTGGGGCAATTCTCCCAGCCTTTGGGAAAAATATTCCAACTTCCGGGACAATTACCTCAACCTTTGGGGCAATCTCACCAACTCCCGGGACAATTGCTTCAGCTTTTGGGAAAAATGTTCCAACTTCCAAGACAATTGACTCAGCCTTTGGGACAATTTCCCCAACCTTTGGGGCAAGCGCAAAAGGTATTTTTGCGCATAAATTAAAAGAATTTTCAGGTGGCTCGAATGATTTTCCATGTGGATTTGAATGTAATTCACCTGAAAAAGAACAAAAAACAGTTGGCCCGGCATTAAAACTAGCTACCGCAGCTTTAAATCCGGATGGATTAGAAGAAAATCCATCTAGCGCAAGAGAATATTCATCTAGCACAAGAGA
>JABAOH010007434.1_pt7 | contig 10533 bp, 10 predicted proteins | sample 7062181 | NCBI WGS metagenome assembly JABAOH01 (sample SAMN14538630, study PRJNA623070) | marine sediment metagenome | biome: marine biome [ENVO:00000428]; feature: marine pelagic biome [ENVO:01000023]; material: deep marine sediment [ENVO:00002113]; isolation source: pool of 5 deep marine... | reverse complement strand
GGCCGCACGTGCCCGGAGGAGCGGTGAACAAGGGCGACAGAATCGAGCCCTATCTGCAAAGGCTGTATGGCTATGCCTTCAGCCTGTCGCGCGATCCCCATCAGGCCGAGGACCTGGTTCAGGAGTGCGCGCTGCGCGCGCTCGCGGCCAGGAAAAGCCCCCCGGACGAACCGGCTTACCGGGCGTGGCTTTTTCGCATTCTCAGGAACCTCTTCCTCGATCAGGTGAGAAAGGAAAAAACCGCGTCGCTGGCCGCTCAGCAGGAATCGCTCGCTCTGGAAACGGAATACTGGCAGGGCCACGAACGTTTCATCACCGTCTTGAACGTCAGCCTCGAGCTGGAAAAGCTGCCGCAGGCGCAGCGGGAGATCATCGCGTTGATCGACATCGTCGGATTGACCTATGCGGAGACTTCGCAGCTCCTCGATGTGCCAATCGGCACGGTGATGAGCCGCATCAGCCGTGCGCGGCGAATGCTCCTGGACGCCATCGGATCGAGCAACCTGCACGAGCTGCCGGTCAGGAAGACAAAGGCGTTGTCATGAGCAGTCGCCGGGTGAGCTTCGAAACGCTGAACGCCTACGTGGACGGCGAGCTCGACGCCGCCGCCGCAGCCAAGGTGGCAGCGGCCGTCGCCGAAGATGCGGCGCTCGCGCGCGAGCTCTCGGCATTGAGCCGGCTTCGCTCGACCGTGGCCGAAAGCATTCACGTGCCGCCGCTCTCGGTTGCTGCACCGCCGCGCAGCGCGGCGCGCGGAATGGGCGTCGCAGCCGGTATCGCGCTCACGGTGTTCGTGGCCGGCTCGATTCTGGTCGCGAAGCTCTACCAAACGGCCGGCACGGACTGGCTGGCGCGCGCCTGGCACGTGCACCGTGGCTGGTCGGGGGGCGCAGTTTCGGCGCAGGATCGTGCGGCGCTGCAAGTCGCACGCGACACGCAGGGGCTGCCGGAAGCCTACGTGCCGGATCTGTCCGCGTCGCGCCTGACCCTCGTGCACGCGGCGGTGGTGCCGTTCACGGGCGATCGACGCATGTTGCTGGCCGGCTACCGGGGTACCCGCGGCTGCCGGATCAGCTTGTTGGTTTTTTCTGCCCCCGACGGGCTCGGTGACGCGCTCAGGGCCTTCTACGACGCAGGCGACGAAGCCTACGCCTGGCGGGTCGGCCGCCTCGGGTACGTCATTCTCTCGGACGGCATGGACTCGGGCCGTTTCCGGCTGCTCGCCGCAAGCGTTCGAAGCGCCAGCCGCGAGCACCTGCCCTTCGATGACCAGACCCGCTTCGCCTTGCGCCGGAGCCGCGACGCCAGCGCGCCCTGCGTCGCCTGACGGGCGCATGCCCGGCGGGCCTCAAGCGCCTGCCAGCGAGTAGACTATGGAATAATGCCGCGGCGCCGCGCGTTTTTTCACTCTGAGGACGCGCCCGCCCGGGACGATCCGAAAACAAGCCGAGGGGGAATAAGCATGTCAGACGATCATTCACTCTTTTCCGAGAAGAAAGTCGACCTTTTCGAGATCTACGCCGAGGACCCGGAACGGGCCGACGAGGTGGTATTCGAGCGCATCCCTCACACGGACCGGCGCGGATTCCTCAAGGGGGCGGGGCTCGCCACCATGGGCGCCCTGGTGGGGGCGACGATTCCGTTCCACCGCAACATGCCCGCGGGCTTCATTCCTGAGGCAATCGCCTCCACGGCGATGGAGATCAAGGGCAAGCAGGGGCTCACGGTTCTCAACGACCGCCCCGTCAACGCCGAGACGCCGGCACATCTGCTCGACGACGACGTGACCCCGACGGCGCGTCATTTCATCCGCAACAACGGCATTCCGCCGGTGGACATGAACCCGGATGGCTGGATGCTGACCATCGACGGCCTGGTCGACAAGCCGCTCAAGCTCTCCATCGCGGATTTGAAGAACAAGTTCGAGGTCGTCACCCGCAAGATCTGCCTCGAGTGCGGCGGCAACGGGCGTGCCTTTTTCAATCCCAAGGCCAAAGGCAATCAATGGTCTCTCGGTGCGGTGGCCTGCGCCGAGTGGACCGGTGTCCGCCTGGCCGACGTTCTCAAGGCGGCCGGGGTGAAGAGCTCCGCCGTCTACACCGCTCATTACGGGGCGGACACGCATCTTTCCGGGGATCCCGCCAAGCTGCCGATCTCCAGGGGCGTGCCGATCAAGAAGGCGCTCGATGCGAACAACCTCATCACGTTCGCCATGAACGGCGAGCCCATTCATCCGATGAACGGCGCGCCGCTGAGACTGCACGTGCCGGGCTGGCCGGGCTCTTTCTCGCACAAGTGGTTCAACCGTCTGCAGCTTCGCGACGTGGTGCACGACGGGCCGAAGATGACGGGTGCAGCCTACCGGATGCCGCCGCACCCGGTGGCACCGGGCACCAAAGTTGACTCCAAGACGATGGTGTTCATCGAGTCGATGCCGGTGAAATCGCTGATCACGTCGCCGCAGACCGGCGTCAACCTGGCCAAGGGCGAGCGCTCGGTGACGGTGCGCGGGCACGCCTGGGCGGGTGACAACACGGTTTCCCGTGTCGACGTCTCCATCGACTTCGGCGCCACCTGGATGCAGGCGAAGCTCGACAAGGCGCCCAACCCGTATGCGTGGCAGCGCTTCTCGCACACCGTGCGCCTTCCCCAGGAGGGCTACTACGAGATCTGGGCGCGGGCCACCGACGATGCGGGCCGTGCGCAGCCGTTCGCACTCGCGTGGAACCCGAAGGGCTACCTGAACAACGCCATGCACCGCATCTCCGTGGTCGCGTCCTGAACGCGACACGGCTCCTGCTCGCGGCCGCCATCGTCGCGGCCGCGCTGAGCAGCCGGGGAGCATTCTCCCCGGCTGCATCGGCCGCCGAGTCCAGTGCTGCCCAAGCCGGGGCGGTCGAGGACTACGGCGGCCTTCCCGAGGGCCCCGGCCGGGCGGCGGTCTACTTCAACTGCACCGCATGCCATTCGCTCAAGCAGTTCTCCCAGCAGCGCATGTCCCGCGACGAGTGGGACAAGCTTCTCGACTGGATGGTGGAGAAGAACAACATGCATCCGATGGAGCCGTGGGCACGCGCGCAGGTGCTGAACTATCTGGCCACCCATTTCGGCGTCGACGAGCAGCTCTGGCAGGGGCTGCCGGCGGGTCCCGGCCGCGAGATGGTGTTCGGACTCTGCCAGGCGTGTCACTCGCTCGCCATCGTCAAGCAGCAGGGCCTCAGCCGGGACAGCTGGGACGAGACATTGGTGTGGATGGTCGAGGAGCAGGGCATGCCGCCGCTGGACCCGGATAACCTGAAGCTGGTGCTCGACTACCTGGCCACGCACTACGGACGCAAGGGTTCCGGAGCGACGACCCGGGCGCCCTAGCGCCGCACCTCGGTAGCAAGCACCCGTTCCCTGGAGTTGCCGGGCACAGCCGGCGAGCCCTCGCCTGCTGGCGCCCCGAATTGTCACGGCCGGGCATTTCATGCACGTCGGCGCGACACTGCGTGTCGCCGCTGCTCGGCCCGATCCTCCATCAATGAAGTTAACCCATTGATAAACAGATAAATCTCTTGCTGGCACGCAACGTGCTTCGCTCTCCTCGCCAACACCCGGATGGTTGCCGAAAGGAGAGCATGCCATGCACACCTCATGCGTTACGCCCGCTGCCGCGAAGGCATCGCCCCAAGGGACCCAGGTCAACGACCATCACTCCGGTTTGAACGAAACGCGCGTGCACCGCATCGCCTATCCGGATTCGCTGCGGTCGTTGCGTGAATGTCTTCGAAACGCCCGCGCCGAGGGGCGTTCGGTCAGCATCGCCGGTGGCCGGCACGCCATGGGCGGCCAGCAGTTCGGCGCCGGCACCCTGCTCCTCGACATGACTCGCATGAGCCGCGTGCTCGGTTTCGACCGCGCGCGTGGCCTCATCGAGGTCGAGGCCGGCATCCGCTGGCCGGAGCTGCTCGGCTACCTGGCCGACGCGCAGCGGGATTGCTGGCCCCAGTGGGGGATCCGGCAGAAACAGACCGGCGCCGATGAGCTGAGCATCGGCGGCGCCCTTTCGGCAAATGCTCACGGAAGAGGGCTTCGGTTCAAACCGATGATCGACGACGTCGAGGCGTTCACGCTGATGAATGCCGATGGCCGGACGCTCACCTGCAGCCGCGCCGAGAACAGCGAGCTCTTCTCGCTGGCCATCGGCGGTTACGGCCTGTTCGGCGTCATCACGAGCGTCCAGATCCGACTGGTCCGGCGAAGGAAGGTGCAACGAAAGGTGAAGGTCATCGAGCTCCATGAGCTCGCCCCCGCGATCGAGGAACGGATATCCGATGGATATCTGTATGGAGACTTTCAGTTCGCTATCGATCCCGAATCCGACGATTTCCTGCGCAAAGGAGTTTTCTCCTGTTATCAACCGCTCGATGACGCTACTCCGATGCCTCGAGTGCAAAAGGAGCTGGTGCCTGAGGACTGGATGCACCTCTTCTATCTTGCTCACCAGAACAAGCGCCGCGCGTTCGAGTTGTACTCGACCTACTACCTCTCGACCGACGGTCAACGCTACTGGTCGGACGGTCATCAGCTCAGTGAATACGTCTATGACTACCATCGGAAGCTCGACGAAGAGCTCGGCGCACCGGGCTGTGGCTCGGAGATGATCACGGAGATTTACGTGCCAAGAGAACGTCTGGTCTCGTTCATGGAGGACGTTCGGGGCGATCTGCGTGAATCTCGCGCGAGCGTCATTTATGGAACGATTCGTTTCATCGAAAAGGATGACGAGTGTTTTCTAGCCTGGGCGAAAGACCGATATGCCTGCATCATCTTCAATCTTCATACCGCGCACACCGACGCAGCGCTTCGGCGCACGGCCGCGGACTTCCGCCGGCTCATCGATCGCGCAATCCAGCACGGCGGCAGCTACTACCTCACCTATCATCGCTGGGCTACCCGCGAGCAGGTGGAGAACTGCTATCCGCAATTCATCCAATTCCTGCGGCTGAAAAAGCGCCACGACCCCGAGGAAGCCTTTCAAAGCGACTGGTACCGACACTACAGGTCGATGTTCGCCGATGCGCTTCGAGCGGCGTAGGCAACCGGGCGGCTAGCTACATGAAGATTCCTAAGCTCTTACCCCACGAATGGCTGTGCTTGGGCTTCATGCTCTCACTCTGGATCCGGCTGGTGTGGGCGACCGGATTCTTCACTCGGGACGCACTGCTGCTCTTGCTCGTGATGGTCTCGAGCGGCGCGATCGTGGCGCTCGCCGCCTGGCGCGAAACCGATCTCCGGTGGCGGCTGAGACTGCTTTTCTACCCGGCGTCGATGAACGCGATCTATTTTCTGCTGGCCACGGCCGTTCCGAGTGTTCACGGGGGGCGCGAGGACGAGGCGCTTCAATCGCTGGATCTCTGGCTGGTCGGTGACCATCCCAGCCTCTGGATGCAGCGCTGGGTAAACCCCGTCGCCACCGAAGTCCTCAGTTTCTGCTACCTCTGGTACCTGTTCTATCTATTCTCGAGCCAGATCGAGTACATGTTCACCGACATCGACGTCTTGAAGCGGCACTACACGGGTCTTTTCAGCATCTACGCCATCGGCTACGCCTGCTATTCACTCGTGCCTGCCGTTGGACCCCATCTGGCCATGGCCGATCAGTTCACAGTGCCTCTGGAGGGCGGCCCGCTCACGCGCCTCACGTCAGACATCGTTCTCGCGGCGAGCAATCGCGTCGATGTCTTCCCGAGCCTGCACGTCGCAGTGTCCGTTTACCTGCTCTTGTTCGACCGTGGCCACAAATACTGGCGATTCCTGCTTTACCTCTTGCCGTGCGCAGGGCTCGTCATCGCAACGATTTATCTGCGTTATCACTACTTGACCGACATCATATGCGGCCTCGGGCTTTCGTTTCTGGCCCTGTGGTTAGCACGCGACCGGAGCCTCGAAGAGAAACATGTATCACGGGAGATTGCGAACCATGGAATCAAAACTCAAGCATGCCCTCATCACAGGCGCGTCCAGCGGTATCGGCTTGGAGCTGGCGAAGCTGTTCGCACGTAGTGGCCACGGCTTGATACTGGTCGCGAGGGAACGCGCGACACTGGAGCATGTCGGCCGCGAATTGAGCCGTGCCCACGACATTCCGGTCAGAGTCATCACGAAGGACCTCTCCCACCAAGGGGCTGCCGACGAGATTTTCGACGAGATCAGCCGGGCCTCGATCCATGTCGATGTCCTCGTGAATAACGCGGGATTCGGAATCTACAGTGACTTCGCCGAGAGCGACCTGAAAACCGACCTCGCGATGATGCAGCTCAACATGGTTTCACTCACCCATCTGACGAAGCTTTTTTTGAAGAAAATGCTCACCCGGGATGAAGGCAAGATACTGAACGTCGCCTCTACTGCAGCGTTCCAGCCCGGACCGCTGATGGCCGTCTACTATGCGACCAAGGCCTACGTCTTGTCGTTCTCCGAGGCCCTCGCGCATGAGCTGAACGACTCGGGCATTGCGGTGAGTGTCCTGTGCCCCGGGCCGACCGCATCCCGATTTCAGCAACGAGCGGGCATGCAGGGGTCGAGAGTCTTCGAGTGGGGCGTCATGGATCCCGGCACGGTAGCGGCAATCGGCTACCGGGGCTTGATGAAGAGGACGACCGTTATCGTGCCAGGGCTCGTCAACAGGCTGCTGGCGCTTTCGGTACGCCTTGCACCGAGGGGCCTCGTGCCTCGCCTCGTGCGGCTGATTCTGGAGAAGCCAGCCGGAGAATCCCTCGCGTGAGTCGGCAGCGTATCCGCGGCTTCGACCCCGCGTGTCCGGGCGCTCAGCCGAGATAGCCGAGCAAGCGCCACCACAGGTAGGTGAGCGGAATGAGCGCCGCTGCGCTCACCAGCAGCAGCGGCAGCATCAGGCGCACGGCGTCGCGAAAACGTTCCCCGCCCAGAATCAGGGCGAAGACGATGGGACCCACCTGATACGGAAATGCCACCAGCGTGTAGCCGTTGACAATGGTCATGAGCACGCTGACGAGCGACAACCCGGTGGCGCCGGCGAGATCGCCGGCAAGCGGCGACATGATCGCGACGATGCCGGGCATGGTCGCGAACAGCCCGATGCTCGCCGAGAGCAGGCTCAGGACCGCGAATGCTTGACCCGGTGACGCGGAGTCGAGTCCTGCATGGGCGAGCACGAACTCGGCGAACACGCCACCCAGGCCGGAGTGGGCAACGACGGCGCCAAGCCCGAGAATGCCCGCCACGTAGATCAACGTCGCCAGGCTCACGTCGCGCTGGAAGCTCTCCGGCGGCACCAGATTCACGCGCGGCAGCAGGCAGATCACCGCCGCGCCGGTGGAGATCCAACCGGGCGCAATGCCGTGCCAGCGATCCGTGATCCACAGCGCCAGGCAACCACACAGCAAAAAGAGCAGCAGACGCCCCTCTCCGGAGAGCTTCTCGCGCACGGCGGCCTTGCGGACATTCGGTCCGACCTGTGCGGGAAACAGCCGACAGACCAGTACCCACAGCAGAACGGCTTTGACCGCCCCGTTGATGGGGAAGTTGAACAGCAGGTACTGCCCATAGGTGATCTGCACGCCGTAAAGGGTGTCGGCGGCACCGAGCAGAACCGCGTTGGGAAGATTCGCCGGCAGAATCGTCGCCGGCACCACGTACCCGCAAACGGCGGTGGCCACCACCATGCCGGTGCGCCCGCGATCGCCACGCGCGAAGCCCAGCTGCTCGGACAGTGCGACGACGATCGGCACGAGAATGACGGCCCGCGCCATGCCCGAGGGCACCAGGAAACCCAGCACCACGTTACCGACGATCACCGCCGCGATGACGCTCGTGTAACGCGCGCCCATGCGATCGACCATGCGCGAAGCGATCCAGCTTCCGAGTCCCGTGCGCTGCACCGCCGCGCCGAGCACGAGGCCCCCGAACACCAGCCACAGGGCACTCGACAGGAAGCCGGACAGCACCACCTCCCCCGGCGCCACCGACAGAACGATGGCGAGCACGAAGAAGGCCACCGCAACGATGTGCTCGGGCAGCGAGTGGGTCGCCCACAGGCCGATGGTGAGAACGGTGAGCGCCGCCGCAACGGCCATCGAGGCATCGCCGCCGAGGGCGGCACCGATGCCGACGCAGGCCGCCGCGCCAGCCACGACCACGCCGCGGGTGCGTGCCGAAGGTAGCGTCACGGCGCCGCAGGGACGCTCTGGGGGCTGTTCATGGGCGCCATGGTGGCGCGGATTCTAGCAAACGCGGCGCCACCACCCGGGCGGGACCCGCGGCCGTCACCGCCCGTCACGCGGCCGTACTCCACGGGGTCGCCACGGAGTCCTCACCCGCGCCGCCGCCCCCCGGCCATGGCAAACGCCCCGGTCAGCGCCGCCAGGCCGTCCCGGGGACCGGCACGCCCACCGTAAGTGTCTGGATTTCGGCCAAAATGGAGAATTCGTCCACAGCACGAGAGGGGCGCCCGACTATAATCCGGTGTCATGGAGATCCCGGGTTTCGAGGTAAAGCGCACCATTGGCCGGGGCGGAATGGCGACCGTTTTTCTCGCCATTCAGAAGTCCCTGCATCGCGAGGTCGTGCTCAAGTGCCTCAACACCGATCAGGACGATTCGGGGGATTTCCTCGAGCGCTTCATGAAGGAAGGCCGCATCATCGCCTCCCTGCGCCATCCCCACATCGTCACCATCTACGATATCGGCAGCACCGGGGAGTACGTCTACATCTCCATGGAGTACGTGGACGGCGGCGACCTGCGCGCCAAGATCGAGAACCGTCTGGCGCCGGTGCGCGCATTGGACATCGTTTACAAGGTTGGCCAGGCGCTCGAATATGCGCACAAGAAGGGCATCATCCACCGCGACGTGAAGCCGGCGAACATCCTGTTTCGCAGTGACGGCACCCCGCTGCTCAGCGATTTCGGCATCGCCAAGGACTATACCGCCGACAGCGAGCTGACCAGCACGGGCACCATCCTCGGCAGCCCCTTTTACATGAGCCCCGAGCAGGCGGAGGGTCTGCGCACGGACGGGCGTACGGATATCTACAGCCTCGGCGTGATCTTCTACGAGATGCTGACGGGCCAGAAGCCCTACGAGGGCGACTCGGCCATCAAGGTCATCATGCAGCACATCCAGTCGCCGGTGCCGCAGCTGCCGCCCGAGCTGGAGCACTTCCAGCCGTTCCTCAACCGGCTCATGGCCAAGGATCGCGACCAGCGCATCGCGGATGCCACCCAGCTTCTCGAGGAAGTCCAGGCGCTGCGCGAGGAGGTCGAGGGCAAAAAGGGTCGCAGCATGATGACGCTGCACACGATGAAGCTGCCGCTCTCGGCAGGCGCGGTGCGCGCGCGACGCGACGCCGTCACCGGAGGAAGACAGAAGCTGCGCCGGCTGGCGACACTCGCCGGCGCGGCCCTGCTCGCCACCGTCGCGCTCGGAATTTATCTCATCAACCAGATAAACACGTCGCCGCCGGTGGTGCTGCTCAATCCCGCTCCAGCGAGGACGCCACCGATGGCCGCCGCGGGCGGCTCGGCGGGCGACAGCGCCGTCAACGGCGCCTCGGTCGACCGGCAGCAAGCCACCAGGGCGCTCGAATGGCTGGCGCGAAACAGCCTGCGCCAGGATCGGCTGATGTCACCGCCGGCCGATAACGCGCACTACTACTTCAGCCGGCTTCTCGAGCTCAATCCCGACAACGAAGCCGCCAGGCAGGGCTTCTCGGCCATCGCCGAGCGCTTCGTGGTGCTCGCTGAGGAGGAATTCTCGCGCAAGAACTATGTCAAGGCGCAGGCCTACATCACGCTCGGCCTGCAGGTGCAACCGGACAACAAGGGCCTTGCAACCCTGCGCTCCATGATCGAGACGCGCGAGAAAACCTTTCTGGAGACCGTCGCCGAGTACTTCAAGGCCGGCTAGGCGGTCGCGGCCGGGGCGCGCTTACTGGGTCGCTGCGTTTGCCGACGACGTCTCCGTGTTTGCCGACTGGCTGGCGGCCTCCCTGCGGGCGGCCTGACCCGCGCGCGGGCCGCTGCTGAGGCGATCGTACTCGGCGATGATGGCCTTCAGGCGGCTGACCTCGTCGGCGCTCAGGGAATCCGGCAGCACCTCCGGCGGCGCCTCGCTGGTATCCGACTGCTCGCGCTTGGCCTGCGCCTTCAAAGCCTCGCGCTCGGCCTGCTCTTGACGTTGCTGCTCGCGTCGGGCGGCCCGCTCGAGGCGCTTGATGGCGTCCAGCTGGCGCTCCTCCTGCAGCTCGCGAAAAGCCAGCTCGCGCATGCTCGCGCTGTCGGCCTCCGAGAGCGGAATGGAGGTGTCGTCGACCAGCTTGCCGCCATCGTAGACGCGCACCCGCGGACCGCCGCCGGGGCTGCGGTACCAGGCGGGCGGCACACCGGAGAACTGCACCGACCTGGTGTGAGGATCCTGCCACTGGTACATGCGCGCACCAGCGGTCGTGGAGACGAGCAGCAGCAGCAGGAAAAACAGTCGCGTCATCGGGGCGGGTCCGATTCCTGGCTTG
>JABAOH010006998.1_pt1 | contig 10537 bp, 4 predicted proteins | sample 7062181 | NCBI WGS metagenome assembly JABAOH01 (sample SAMN14538630, study PRJNA623070) | marine sediment metagenome | biome: marine biome [ENVO:00000428]; feature: marine pelagic biome [ENVO:01000023]; material: deep marine sediment [ENVO:00002113]; isolation source: pool of 5 deep marine... | reverse complement strand
GGATTTCGGTCTCGATGACCACCAGCCTTACCAGGTCCATGATCTGGTCGCCGATGCGCGCTACATCTGGAACGGTCCACGCAATTTTGTGCAGCTAAACCCGCAGGTCATGCCGGCACATATCTTCCGACTGCGCCGCCGCGTCCAGACCGAGCACGACTTCGACTATTACATGTAGCCCGCCTGTGCGCTAACTGTCGATCTCCATGCCTGACCCCAAGCCCTCAGCCCTCCTTGATGATCCGTTGTGGTACAAGGACGCGGTCATCTACCAGCTGCACGTCAAGGCGTTCTTCGACAGCAATGATGACGGCATCGGTGATTTCCGCGGCCTCATCCATAAGCTCGACTACGTGCAGGAGTTGGGCGTCAACACCATCTGGCTGCTGCCGTTTTATCCCTCGCCGATGCGTGACGATGGCTACGATATCGGCGATTACCGCAATATCTATGCCGATTACGGCACGCGCCGCGATTTCCGCGCCTTCGTGCGCCTGGCCCACCGTCGCGGCCTGCGTGTGATCACCGAACTGGTCATCAACCACACCTCGGACCAGCATTCATGGTTTCAGGCGGCGCGGAAAGCGCCCCCCGCGTCGGCAAAGCGAAATTACTACGTCTGGAGTGATACCTATAATAGGTGGCCCGAGACACGCATCATCTTCACCGACACCGAGAAGTCCAACTGGGCCTGGGATGAAGTCGCGCGCGCCTACTATTGGCACCGGTTCTTCTCCCACCAGCCGGATCTCAACTTTAACAATCCGCAGGTAGTGAGAGCCGTGACGCGGGTCATGCGCTTCTGGCTCGACCAGGGCGTAGATGGCCTGCGCCTGGACGCAATCCCTTATTTATGCGAGCGCGATGGCACCAACAACGAAAATCTTCCCGAGACCCATGCGGTGATCAAGGAGATGCGCGCGGTCGTCGATGCTCACTACAAGAATCGCATGTTCCTGGCCGAAGCCAACCAATGGCCGGAGGACGTGCGTGACTACTTCGGCGACGAAGATGAGTGCCACATGGCCTACCACTTTCCGCTCATGCCGCGCATGTATATGGCCATCGCCTTGGAAGACCGTCACCCCATCACCGAGATCATGCAGCAGACCCCGGAAATCCCGAATAGCTGTCAATGGGCGGTTTTTTTGCGCAATCACGACGAGCTCACCCTGGAAATGGTGACTGACAAGGAACGCGATTACATGTACCAGATGTACGCAGCAGACGCGCGCATGCGTATTAACCTCGGCATCCGCCGGCGTCTGGCACCGCTGATGGAAAACAATCCCGATAAGATCAAACTGATGAACAGCCTGCTGCTGTCCATGCCGGGTTCGCCCATCATTTATTACGGTGACGAGATAGGCATGGGCGATAACGTGTTCCTGGGGGACCGCAATGGGGTGCGCACGCCGATGCAGTGGAGCCCGGATCGCAATGCCGGGTTTTCGCGCGCCGATCCGCAGCGCCTGTATTTACCGCCCATTATGGATCCGCTCTATGGCTACGAGGCCGTCAATGTAGAGTCGCAAACTCGGGACACTTCCTCGCTGCTTAACTGGATGAAACGCGTCTTGACCGTGCGTAAGGAGCATCGCGGTTTTGGTCGCGGCACGCTCGAATTTCTGCGCCCCGGCAATCGCAAGATCCTGGCCTATCTGCGCGAGTACGAGAACGAGTCGATCCTATGCGTGGCCAACCTCGCGCGCTCGGCACAACCCGTGGAGCTGGACCTGGCACGCTTTAAGGGGCGCGTGCCGGTGGAGATGATGGGACGCAACCCATTTCCCCCCGTGGGAGACCTGCCCTATCTGCTTACGCTGCCCGGCTACGGCTTCTACTGGTTTCTGCTGGCGAGCGGTGAACAGGTGCCGGCGTGGCACGAAGAGCGCCTGCCGCCGGAGGACCTACCGGTATTGGTGCTCTCCGGCGGCTGGCGCAGTTTTTTCCGCGAGCGGGTGGACCCCTGGCGCGTCGCCGTGGCTGACAAGGCCCGCGCCCAACTCGAGCGTGATGCATTGCCGCGCTTCATGCGGGCGCAGCGCTGGTTTGCCGCCAAGGGTCAGACGATTGAGCGGGTGTCACTCGCTGACCATGTCGAGTGGCGCCAACATGGACAGGACTGGCTCGTAGCACTTTTTGCGATCGAAGGCACAGATCAGAAGTACTTTTTGCCAATGTCGCTGCTGTGGGAGGACCAGGACGAAGCGCGCATGCGGTCTATGCAGCCCTACACCATCGCCAAGGTGCGAGAGAAGGCGCGTGTCGGCGTCCTGGGCGATGCCTTTGCCGATGAGGGTTTTTGTCGCGCCCTGATCGCGTCGATGCGCACTACGGAGGAACTGGCCTGTGAAGCCGGCCGGTTGCGCTTCTCGACGACGCGCGCGTTTGCCGGGCTGGTCGAGGCGGACACCGAGCAGTTGCACACACACGCGCCCGCAGCCTTGGGCAGCAATACCACGGTTGCCCTGGGAGATCGGTTGTTCCTTAAAGGCTATCGCCGTCTACAGGCGGGCATCAACCCGGAGCTCGAGATCGGACGCTTTCTCACGCACGCCCAATTTCCGAACATTGCACCGGTAGCCGGCGCGCTCGAGTACGAGGGTCGCGACGGTACCGTCATGACCCTGGCGTCGCTCCAGGGTTATGTCCAGAATCAGGGTGACGGTTGGACCTATACCGTCGACTACCTGAGCCGTTTTCTCGAAGACCGCCGCACCCAAGGTGCGGAACCCGCGCCCATAGCGGAGTCACCCCACGGCGGCTACCTGACCTTGATGCATACCTTAGGCACGCGCACGGCCGAGCTTCACCGGGTACTTGCCACAGCGACGGGCGATGACGCCTTCGATCCCGTGCCCATGCAGGCAGGCGATCTCAGGGACTGGACGGAGCGGATCCTGAACGAGGCGCGCACAACGATGGAGCTGCTTGAACAGCGCGCCGCGATGCTACCGGCGACGGCCAAGGCCGACGCGAAGGCCGTGCTCGAACGCAGAGCCGACCTCGAGCAGCAACTCGGCACCATGGTACCGGCGGACGTCCGTGCGTTAAAGACGCGTTACCATGGCGATTACCATCTGGCACAGGTGCTGCTCGCCCAGAACGATTTCGTCATCATTGACTTTGAAGGTGAACCGGCGCGGCCGCTGGCCGAACGGCGCATCAAGCATTCGCCGCTGAAGGACGTCGCCGGGATGTTGCGCTCCTTTAACTATGCTGCCTACACCGCGCTGTTCAATGCGACCTCGGCGCATCCTGCGGATGTGGCGAGACTAGAATCGTCGGTGCGCAAATGGGAAGAGGACTCGCGTGCCGCATTCCTCGCGGGCTACGAAGAGAGCATCCGAGGCTGCGCAGTTTACCCGAGCGACGCTGCCCATGCGCGCGGATTGATCAATCTGTTCACGCTGGAGAAGGCCTTGTATGAGCTTCGCTATGAGCTCAACAACCGTCCCGATTGGGTTGCCATTCCCCTCAGAGGCATCCTCGCGCTAACAAGTCCGACCGAGGACGCCGGACCGCCGCCTCAGACACCGGCGCCGTGAAGACCCCGGCTACGGCCACGGCGCACGCAAATTGCCGGCGTGTTCCGCTCAAGACGCGGTTGTGCCGAGCGAGGTTTTGCCGCATGATCGCGCCGTGCCCAAGAACATAATAAGCTGAGCGATCACGCGCATTATGGTTACTAAAGAACTGCGCGTCTGGCCGGGCGAACCTTATCCTTTGGGAGCAACCTGGGACGGCAAGGGCGTCAATATCGCGCTCTTTTCCGAGCATGCCGAGCAGGTCGAGCTCTGTCTTTTCGATAAGTCGGGCCAGCGCGAGCTGCGCCGCGTGCGCCTACCCGAGTACACGAACGAGGTCTGGCACGCCTACCTGCCGGACATCAGGCCCGGACAACTCTACGGCTACCGTGTGTACGGCCCCTACGAGCCCGAACGCGGCCATCGCTTCAATCACCACAAGCTCCTGCTCGACCCTTACGCCAAGGCGTTCGACGGTACACTCGAATGGAACGATACCCACTTTGGCTATGTAGTCGGTGACGAAAAGCAGGACTTGTCATTTGATACACGCAACAATGCGCGCTGGATGCCGAAGTGCAAGGTCGTAGACACTGCATTCACCTGGGGCGAAGACCGCCCGCCGCGCAGCGAATGGCACAGCAGCATTATTTACGAAATGCATGTTCGTGGATTTACCATTCGCCACCCGGAGCTTAGTGATGAGGTGCGCGGCACGTTCGCCGGTTTGGCTGCACCGCAGATCATTGAATATCTCTCCAGTTTGGGCATTACGGCAGTTGAGTTGTTGCCGATCCACGCGTTTGTGGATGAACGCGTGCTGTCGGATAAAGGGCTGCGAAACTACTGGGGCTACAATCCGATCGCGTTCTTTGCGCCCGAGCCACGCTACCTGAGCAGCGGAGCGCTCGGTGAATTCAAGACGATGGTGCAGTTGCTGCACGATGCCGGCATCGAGGTGATTCTCGACGTGGTCTACAACCACACGGCCGAGGGCAATCACATGGGCCCGACGCTGAGCTTTCGCGGCATCGACAATGTCTCCTATTACCGCCTGGTGAGCGGTGACGAACGGCACTACGTCGACTTCACCGGCACGGGTAACGCGTTGAACCTGCATCATCCGCGCGTGCTACAACTGGTGATGGACTCGCTGCGCTATTGGGTCGAGGAGATGCACGTCGATGGTTTTCGTTTCGATCTCGCCGTGACGGTGGCGCGTGAGCGGACCGCTTTTGACCGGCAGTCTGGCTTTCTCGATGCCGTGCGCCAGGATCCCGTGCTCTCGCGCGTCAAGCTCATCGCCGAGCCGTGGGACGTGGGCGAGGGCGGTTATCAGCTCGGCAGCTTCCCGCCCGGGTGGGCCGAGTGGAATGACCGCTACCGCGACGTGGTGCGCCGCTTCTGGAAAGGCGACACCGGTCTTCTCGGCGAGTTCGCCTCGCGCATGACGGGCTCCAGCGACATCTTCGACCGTAAAGGGCGCCGTACCTGGGCCAGCATCAACTTCGTCACCGCCCACGACGGCTTCACGCTGCACGACCTCGTCAGCTACAACGACAAGCACAACGAGGCCAACGGCGAAGACAACCGCGACGGCAGCGACGCCAATCACAGTTGGAATTGCGGCGTAGAAGGACCGACCGACGATGCCGCTATAAATCGCTTACGCCAGCAACAGAAACGCAACCTGCTGGCCACCTTGCTGCTGTCGCAGGGCATCCCGATGCTGGTTGCCGGCGACGAATTCGGCCGCAGCCAAAACGGAAACAACAATGCCTACTGTCAGGACAACGAGATCAGCTGGATCCATTGGGAGAAAATCGGGCCGGCGGAATCAGAACTGCTAGAGTTCGTGCGCGACCTCATCGAGCTACGCCGCAAGCATGTCGTCTTTCATCGCAACCGCTTTTTCCATGGCCGCCTGATTCCGGGAACCGAGCTTTGCGACATCACTTGGCTGCGGCGAGACGGCGCCCAGCTCGACAACGAAGACTGGCATGCGTCCGAGCAGCGCTTTTTAAGTTTTTTGCTTTGCGGCGAGGCCGGCAATTATCACCTCACGGCGCTTGGCGAGCCCCAGCCAGACGATACCTTTCTGGTCGCACTCAATGCCGATCCGGAAAGCCTGGCGTATACCCTGCCGCCGCTCGCCGGTGAGGCGGCGTGGCAGCTGCTGCTCGACACCAGCCAGCCCGACGGCATTGCAGACGGCCCGCTTCTGCACGGCCAGCAAGTCTACAACGTCGCAGCACGATCGTTCGTCCTGTTCGTGCAACGCGAACAGGGGCAAAACAACCGCACAACATGAAACGCGCCCATGCGATGCCTTTCGGCGCCCAATTCGAGGCGGCGGGCGTGCGTTTCGCGCTATGGGCACCGGGCGCCCGAGCTGTGGCGCTATGCCTGGAAGGCCACGGTGCCAAACAGCAAATAGACCTGTCCCGTCGCCCGGACGGCTGGTACGAGGTACAGCTTGCCGACGCCGGCACCGGAACGCGCTATGCCTACCTGATCGACGGCGAGATTCGCGTGCCCGATCCGGCGTCACGCTTTCAAGCGGACGACGTCCACGGCGCTAGCGAGGTCATCGATCCGCGGTCATTCGACTGGCGCGACGCTACCTGGACGGGTCGGCCGTGGGAAGAGGTCGTGCTTTACGAATTGCACGTCGGCACCTTCACGCCATCGGGTGCCTTCGTCGGTGTAAAGGATCATCTGGATTATCTCGTCGACCTCGGCATCACCGCCATCGAGCTCATGCCCATCGCCGACTTCCCGGGCAAGCGCAACTGGGGCTACGACGGCGTGTTGCCCTTTGCCCCCGACAGCAGTTACGGGCGCCCGGAAGACCTCAAGGACCTCGTGCAGAGCGCGCACGCCCACGGGCTCATGGTCTTTCTCGATGTGGTGTACAACCACTTCGGTCCGGAGGGCAATTACTTGCACGCCTACGCGCCATCTTTCTTCACTGAGCGGCACCATACCCCTTGGGGGGCGGCCATTAATTTCGACGGCGTCGACAGTGCCACCGTACGTCAGTTCTTTATCGACAACGCGCTCTACTGGCTTGAAGAATATCATTTGGACGGGTTGCGCCTGGACGCCGTGCACGCCATCTGCGATGACTCGCAACCCGACATCCTCGAAGAGCTGGCACAGGCCGTGGCTGAGGGGCCCGGTAGCAAGCGACACGTGCACTTAGTGCTGGAGAACGACCATAACGCGGCGCACTATCTCAAGCCCAGCACAGCAGATAGGAGCGCGGCCTACGCCGCCCAGTGGAATGATGACATTCATCACGCATTGCACGTGCTGGCGACGGGCGACACCGGCGGTTACTACGAGGACTATGCCGAGCAGCCGGCGATGCACCTGGCGCGCTGCCTGACGGCGGGCTTTGCCTATCAAGGGGAACCGTCCAAACACCGCCATGGCGCGGCGCGCGGTGAATCGACCCAAGACATACCGCTGACCGCTTTTGTCTCGTTTCTGCAAAACCACGATCAAGTCGGCAATCGCGCCCACGGCGAACGTATTACCGAGCTCGCTCCGCAGCAGGTCGTGCGCGCCCTGACCGCGCTGATGCTGTTGGCGCCGTCACCGCCACTGCTGTTCATGGGTCAGGAGTGGGCGGCATCGCAGCCTTTTCTATTCTTTTGCGACTTCGGGCCCGAGCTGGCAAAAGCGGTCACCGAAGGCAGGCGTCGCGAGTTTGCGCGCTTTGCTGAATTTAGCCATCCCGAAGCGCGCGAGCGTATCCCCAACCCCAACGATGTCGCTACCTACCGTTTGGCCATGCTCGATTGGAACCAATGCAGTGACAGCGTCCACACGCCCTGGTTGGCTTTTCACCGCGAGCTGCTACAACTACGTCAGTCGGAGATCGCGCCGCGCTTGCGTGGCATCGAACCGGGCAGCACACGCTTGCGCTGGCTCGCTGAGCGGGCATTCGAGATCCAATGGCGGCTCGGCGACGAATCGCTGCTGACGCTGCTCGCCAACCTGAGCGACAGCGTGGTTGCCGGGGTCGCCTTGCCGACGGCCCGCAAGCTGTACTCGCTGCTAAGCGAGAGACAGGCAGCGGATGTGCTGGCGCCTTGGGCGGTGGCGTGGTTTCTCGAGGAGCCAGCTTGAACTGGAACGGCCAGACCTGATGCGGGAGGCACACACCATGGCACGCGCATGAGCGAAAACGCTTTCACCGGGAAGCCGCTCATTCGATGAGCGGCTCGAGACACCGCATCCCTAGGTCTTAAATAGCGAGGAATAGATGATTCACCCTGATACAGAACTCAGGTTCGTTAACAAACACATCGGCTACGGCGTTTTCGCGACCGCATCGATGCCGGCCGGGACGATCGTTTACGTCAAGGACCCGCTCGAGATCGAGCTCACGCAGAAAGAGTTTGCAACGCTGATCGAACCTTACCGCAGCATTGCCGAAAAGTATTCCTACATCGATCAGCGCGGAGTTCGCATCATCAGCTGGGACCACGCAAAGTACGTCAATCATCGCTGCGACTGCAATACCATCAGCACCGGCTACGGCTTCGAAATCGCCGTTCGCGACATTCGGCCCGGCGAGGAAATAACCGACGAATACGGCCTGTTTAATATCGAGCACGAGATTCCGCTGGCCTGCCGTTGCCCGGGTTGCCGTCACGTGCTGCGTCCGAGCGATATCGACATGTACCATGAGTTGTGGGATGCCTGGGTGGTCGAGGCGTTGCATCACGCAGCCGGCGTGGCGCAGCCGCTGTGGGACTTTATGGACCCGCTGACGAGGCAAGACTTGATGGGCTACTTAAACGACCATACAGCCTATCGCTCGGTACGCGCGCTCAAGTGGGAACGCCGAGTCGGCATTCGCGGCTCGAGTCGTGTCAACGGGCGCGGCAAACGCCGGGCCGCCTAAGCCAACATACGGTCAGTTTATTGGCACTCAAGGATATAGCGGCAATTCTCACGCGTGGGCGTTGCTATAGGAAACCCCGTAGGGAACTCGCTGGTCGCTTGCACCGCGCTGAGTCACAGGAGTTTCGGTCTAGGGTCGAGCGACAACTCGCGAGCTGGCGCAGCGCAGGTTGCGCTTAGCGCCGGGCAAACGACACAATTCACGCAATGAGCAAAACCGCTGTTCTGGATGAGCTTGCCCACCTCTGTGGCATCGAGCCCCGTTACACGGATATCTGGGGAAAGACCAACGCAATCAGCGGTGAAAACCAACGATCGCTGTTGGCCGCAATGGGCATGGCGGTCGATGACGACACCGCGGCGCGGCGCACCTTACTTGAGCGCAAGCGCCTCGCCTGGCAACGTCGGCTGCCGCCCGTGCAGGTCCTGCGCGAGGACGATCGCAATGCCCGTATTGTCATCACCCTGGCGGCACCGCCGGCTAGCCCCCGCATCGCCTGGGAGTTGATCGCAGAGGACGGTCAGATTGTCCAAGGCGTCTTCCATACCCAAGCGCTCGAGATCATCGAACGCGCCCAGTTCGATGGCGTCGAGTTGGCGCGTTACGCGCTGCCGTTACCGCAAGACCTGGGCTGCGGCTACCATCGCTTCGTAATTCACCCCGCGGGCGAAGCGGCGGCCGAAACCACCCTCATCATCGCCCCGCAGACATGCTATCAGCCCCCGATCCTTGCTGACGGCACACGCGTGTGGGGATTGGCCGTCCAGCTTTACGGGCTGCGCTCTTCGCGCAATTGGGGCATCGGCGACTTTAGCGACCTGCGAACGCTGATCGAGCGCTGCGCCGCGCTCGGTGCGAGCGTGCTCGGGGTAAACCCTTTGCATGCGCTGTTTCCGCATAATCCCGAGCACGTCAGCCCCTACAGCCCCTCCAGTCGACTGTTCCTCAATGTGCTCTACATTGATGTGGAAGCGGTGCCGGAGTTCGCCGCTTGCGGGCCCGCAAAAACGCTCGTCGCCACAGCGCAGTTTCAGCAACGTCTGCGCGCCGTGCGCGAAGCCGATCTCGTGCAGTACGCGGAGGTCGCCGGGCTGAAACTGGCCGTGCTCGAGCTGCTCTACACGCACTTCCGAGAGCATCATCTGCGAGCGGATAGCGAGCGGGCGCGCGCCTTTCGTGAGTTTAAGGAACTGGAGGGCGACACCCTATACCGGCACGCGCTCTATGAAGCCCTGCAAGAGCACTTTCACCAACAGGATACAAGCGTGTGGGGGTGGCCCGCGTGGCCGTCCGAGTATCGCCATTTCGAGTCGCCGCGGGTCAAGGCGTTCGCCTCGGCGCAGCGCGAGCGTTTGGAATTTTTCGAGTACTTGCAATGGTTGGCGAACAGCCAGCTCGCTGCCGTGGGCACGCGGGCGCTCGAACTTCAGCTGGGCGTGGGTTTGTACCAGGATCTTGCCGTCGCTGTTGATCGTGCCGGCGCCGAGGCCTGGGCCCATCATGAGCTCTACGCACTCGAGGCAAGCATTGGCTCGCCGCCCGACGATTACAGTTTGAGCGGGCAGGACTGGGGGCTACCCCCGCTGATCCCTGACGCACTAGTCGAAAGCAGCTACGCGCCTTTCATCCACACCTTGCGCGCCAATATGCGCCACGCCGGCGCGCTGCGTATCGATCACGTGATGGGCTTGATGCGTTTGTTCTGGGTCCCGCCGGGCGGCAGGCCTGCTGACGGCGGCTACGTGCACTATGAATTCGAGGACCTGCTGGGCATTCTGGCGCTCGAGAGCGTACGCAACCGTTGCATGATCATCGGTGAGGACCTGGGAACCGTGCCGCCCGAGGTACCGGCGGCATTGAAGCCCCTCGGCGTGCTTTCCTATCGGCTGTTCTACTTCGAAAAGGACGCCAAGGGCGAGCTCAAGGTCCCGGATGCCTACCTGCCGCAGGCGGTGGTTGCCGTCTCCACACACGATCTGCCCACGCTCGTCGGATTCTGGCAAGGCCAGGAGCTGCTGGAGCGCACGGAACTGCAACTGTTTCCGTCAGAAGAGGCCCGTGAACAACAGCTGCTGGCACGCACGCAAGA
>JABAOH010044393.1_pt1 | contig 10538 bp, 9 predicted proteins | sample 7062181 | NCBI WGS metagenome assembly JABAOH01 (sample SAMN14538630, study PRJNA623070) | marine sediment metagenome | biome: marine biome [ENVO:00000428]; feature: marine pelagic biome [ENVO:01000023]; material: deep marine sediment [ENVO:00002113]; isolation source: pool of 5 deep marine... | reverse complement strand
CTGCTCCCGAGCACGAGCTGGATGTGGAAGGATACGTTCAAGCACACGGCTACTATACTGAAGACATCGTCTTCCGAAAAGGTAACCAGAGTTTGTGGAGGATGTTCGAGGAGGAAGATGGCTTGTATCTGGAGAATCTGAAAACCGGCAAGATCTACAAGTTTCTTCTGCAGGAGGTAGCAGAGGAATAAAGACGGGCCAAGTGTATTAATGGTTTTCGAATCTTCTTTCCCCGATGCTCGGAGGGTCGCATGTCAGCCAGAGGGGCATCTGGCTATGGCAGAAATGCAACCCCTACTTTAGTAGTACCATCTTCCGTATTCCCTGACCAGAACCCGCCGTCAGCCTACAAAAATATATCCCGCTTGCCAGTGCCTGTCCCCTACCGTCTTTTCCATCCCATGCGATCTGATAACTTCCGGGCACCAGCTCCTCATCCACCAGAGTCCTCACCAGCTGCCCTCGAACGTTGTAGATTCTAAGACACACCTCAGCTGGTTTTCCCGGGCTGTCGCCGACCGTGAACTCAATATTGGTTACTGGATTAAACGGGTTGGGATAGTTCTGGAACAGAGTAATCCGTTCCGGTCTTTCGGCGTCACTCCATTGGACGGAAGTAGTGGTGTCCAGACACAGGGTCAGCGGCACAACTTTCGTCTCCAACCGGTGATTCTTGTCCCAGCTATCTATCAGAAGGTTAGCGTGGTATATGCCCCGCGGATAAGAGACTGGGTCAAAGGTCAAATTCAAAGTTTTGGTCTCACCCGGCTCTATCCATCCCCTCATCGAATCCAATCTGACCCAGCTCGGCCTTATCCTTATCGCCAGCAAGTCGTGCAGATTCTTCTCATCGTAATGGACTTCCAGCCCCGCTGTGCCATCCCTGTTCTGTATCCCGACTGTAGAGCCGTAAAGGGTATCGGGAATATCCAGATATTGAAAGGTTATCTCTCCATCCAGCGTGACAATCGTCTGGAAAGTGTAAGGACCTCCGTTGCCATACCGATAGGCGTTAAAGAACGATGTAACAGCAGAATCGCCATTTGAGTAGAAGTAGATGGCGGAACTATCAACAAGTTTCAAATCTTCCCAGAGTGGTGCCACGAGATAATAGGGACCCCATAACCAGGGAAGTGGACGGTTAATGAAGCATTTGAACGTGTCAGTGTAGCAGGGAAGCACGTGGGAGAAACTGAGCCATCCGTCTGAGGAGATCCTTAAGCTGTCAAAGCAGTCATCGTAGAAAGGAAACGAGAATCCCAGCTTGAAGAATCCGTAATCTTCGTTATCGTTTCCACTTCCTCCGATTTGGATTCCACTGCTTTCAATATCCACCCAAGCAAACTCCAAATCGGGACTACGAGTGTTGTCCGTCCACGTATAACCGAAAGGATCTGAGCCACCCATCCAGTCTGCGTCGTCCATATCAATTTGAATCCCGAAGCTCAAAGGTAGTCCCCCGGAGTTAGTCAGAGTCAGATCATCAAGAACCATCTCACCTGGAGTTGAGTAAACCAGAAAAGTCTGTTTATTTAAATCGAGCTTGGCTCCTCTTTTAGGCGTTGCCTGCGCCAGGTTAGATGCTTCGCTCTGCCCAAGCGAATCAAGGGATGTCACCCCGTAGAAGTAAGTCTGCTGTTCGACGACCTGCCAGTCTGTATAGTGAAACTGCAAACCGGGAACTACGTCGATGACGTTGCTCTGGGATATCAACGAATCCGGATCGTCAGAACGATAAACCCGAAAGCTGTCTGCATCTGACGGCTTATCACCATTCATGGCAATCTGCGCCCGGATCATGAGATTGCGGTAGGTCTGACGCCATTCGAAATGAAAAAAGGTTCTCTTGCCCCAGTAGGAGCGGCCGGAATTCCACAGAGTGTCCTCTCCTACCAGAGGAGACATGGGGGAATCCTCTTGCCAATGGAAGACGACCCAGAAAACTGAATCCTGCATCAGGAGATTATGCTCTACCTCAAGCCACCCTCCGTGCGACAGGCTGTCTTCTCCATCCGCACAGACGGTGACCGAATCCAGAAACGCGTTCCCGGGGAGACCTGCAGAGTCTTGGTTGACCGTCACAAAGAACGTGGCTCCGGAATCATAATCTGTGTCGATGGTGGCTCCTTGACGGCAGATGTAAATCTCCGAGTTCAATAGATAGAATGGAACCAATGGTGAACTCATCTTTACGGCAACGCAGTTTTCCCTCCAGGGTAAAGTTACATACACTCCATCCAGCACCTGCTCTCCATCATAAGCTATCTTCAAAGTCTCCGGATGCGGACAAAACCAGAAAAGGGGAACATTTCCATCCTGATCATCGAGAGCCGTCAAAAAGGTCGGCGGGTGCAGCTCATCGGCAAAAGTAACCGACCCTGACAGGAGAGGGACACAGACCAGAACCAACACAATCGGAGTACACCTGTGACAAAAAGGGAACCAGAAAGGATTTGCTTTCACCATCCCACCCCAGTGAAATCCAAAAGGTTGTTGGTGAGCTCTCTTAAGTTATACTTCCCACAACCACATGTCAAGATAATTTTACAACTTTATTGCCCCCCTGACAGGTGAGACCCCGACAGCCCTCCCTGAAAACAACACCTGGAGTGTTCACCTTCAGATGAACGGAATCGAAGCTGTCTATTTGCAGGCATTTCCTAAGTCAAGCTAAAGTCGAAGATTCCGCTTCAGCGGGGCTTGACACTGCAAACAAACTTGGTTTTATTGGAGCAACGCGGCGGAATCGACAGCAGTGGTTGCAGCCGAACCTCAGGCACCGGCGATGACATGAACGAAGTCAAACTGTACAATGAATTAGCATGGACCTGGGAGATTCTGGTCTCGGAGGAAGAGTACGTTCCGGAGGCGAGGTTCATCCAAAAAATGGTTAAAAAACACAAGAAAACATCAGGAAACCAGCTTCTGGATGTCGGCTGTGGTGCGGGACATCACGACCTTTTTCTAAAAGATCAGTACCAGATCGTGGGAGTTGACGCCGGCGACAAAATGCTCGACTTAGCCCGGAAGCGCAACCCTGAGCTTGACTATCGTAAAGGAGACATGCGAGAGTTTCAGCTGAACAGAAAGTTCGACGTGGTCATGGCCATGGATATGCTCATGTATAACCGGAGCTACGCCGATCTGGAGGTGACTCTCACGAATTTCTCGGAGCACCTGAAAACAGGCGGGGTTCTCATGTTCTATGTCGAAAACATGAAGGAAAAGTTTGAACAAAACAAAACCAGATTCAAAAGACACAAAAAGGGGGATATCGACATCGTTTTGGTGGAAAACGATTATGACCCCGACCCCAATGATACCGAGTTTGAATGCCATCTGATCTTTTTGATCCGCAAGCTGGGGAAATTCGAAATCCAAGTTGACAGGCATCGCATGGGACTGTTTGAGATAGGCAAAATGATGCAGATTCTGCAGAATCTGGATTTCAAAACTTACCTTTATGAACTGGATTTCTCGGGAAGGAAATACGTTAAAGAGGGTCCATTCTTTGCCTGCGTGAAGCTGTCTTGAAGGTCACCGGATGAGCGGACCAGCCTGAGGGCAGATTTTCGTTTGACAAACTGAGAGTTATTCCCTTTATTGGGTGCTCTAAAGAATCGATGTCCCAAATAAGCTTGAACACCAGCCACGAGTGGCGGCTCAAAGAGGCAAGAGTGTCTGAACTAGGCGATAGAGGTGGTTTCAATGAACAGAAATAATTCCGGCGATGTTGCCCGAAGTCTCTTTTTGATTTTGACAATTCTGGCGCTGGTTTCTTGGCCACAGCGCGTATTCACGGCTCTCAGAGCTTCGGGGGAATCATACACAGAACCTTTTTTCCCAGGCGGAACCTATGACGGTGACGTTCCCACGCCCGAGGGGATCTTGGGTTATTCAATCGGCTCGCGACCTTGTGGCTACGAAGACGTCGTCTCCTATTTCAAAGCACTTGACCAAACAAGTCGCCGGGCCAGGCTGTTTGATTGTGGCAAGACGCACGAGGGGCGAGTCCTCTACTACCTGGTCGTCAGCTCGGAGAAGAACGTGAGCAGATTCCAGGGGATAAGAACAGCAATGTCTAGGCTGGCGGACCCACGTAAACTGGAGAAGGAATCGGAAGCTTTTTCCCTGATTGAAAGCACGCCTGGGGTCGCCTGGATGGGTTACTCTGTTCACGGCGACGAGCTTTCTTCGACGGATGCCGCGCTTCAGGTGGCATACCAGCTGGTGGCAGGAACCGACTCGCTAACGGTGAAGATAAGAGATCGGGTAGCAACGCTCATCGACCCGCTGCAAAATCCAGATGGGAGAGAACGATACCTGAAACAACTGGAGATGTCGACGGGAGCAGTCCCGAATTACGACGATCAAAGCCTTCAGCACGGTGGGTTCTGGCCCTGGGGGCGAACAAATCACTACCTTTTCGACCTTAATCGGGACTGGTTCGCCTTGACCCAACCTGAGACTCGGGGCAAAGTGGAAACCATGCTCCTGTGGAACCCTCAACTGGTGGTGGACGCCCATGAGATGGGCCCCTTGGACACTTATCTGTTCTCTCCTCCTCGGGAACCGTACCTTCCCCCTCTGTCCAGCACACTTAAGAAGTGGTGGGACATCTTTGCCCGTGACCAGGCTCAGGCATTTAACCGGTATGGATGGAGTTATTATACCCGTGACTGGCTGGAGATGTGGTTTCCGGGATACCTGAACTCGTGGGCACTATATACCGGAGCACTGGGGATTCTGTATGAGCAGGCGGGTGTGGGCGGGTCTGCCATAAAGCGAACAGATGGGAGACTGCTCACCTACCGGGAGTCGGTGCATCACCATTTTGTGAGCTCGATGGCCAATTTGACGACTTTGGCCAGGAATCGAGCAGCCATCCTGACCGACTTCTACAAGGAAAAGAAAAGCGCGCTCGAAGGAGGAAGCAGTTCGATCAAGACCTTCCTTTTCGTGCCAGGGAAGAATCAATCCCGAGCAGATCGGTTGATTAAGGCCCTGACGCTTCAAGGGATCGAGGTGCACGAAGCGAAAGAGGATTTCACAGCCAAGAAAGTCCAAGATTCCGGGGGCGAGTCTTTCTCAGGGAAAACATTTCCGGAAGGGACCTACATGATCCATCTTGACCAGCCGATGAGCCCTCTTATCCGTGCGATCCTGGGATTCGATCACCGAATGTCCGAGTCCTTTTTAAGCGAGGAAAGAAAGGAATTGGAAGGGAAACAAAGGACCCGGATGTACGAAATCTCTGCCTGGTCTGTCCCCTTGGCTTACGACCTTGAAGCCTACTGGTCTGACAGCAAGGTGAGAGTAAAGGCTGAAAAGGTTAGCCGGATCGATGCACGACGAGGAGAGGTTGTCGATCAAAAGCCAAAGTATGGGTACCTCCTCGACTACTCTGACGATAAGGTCGCAAATGCCTTAGTTCCTCTACTCGAAGAAGCTTTCAAAGCCAGAGCGGCAGTTAGGGCTTTCAAGATACAAGGGACGAGGTTTTCGCGTGGAACCATTCTCCTCAGATGCGGCGAGAATCCCGAAACCCTTCATGACTTTGTGAGCCAGGTGGCTCAAGAAACGGGGATGAGCGTCTACGGGCTCAATACGGCACTCACCGAAGAGGGACCGGATCTGGGGGGACAACACTTCATACTTCTGGAGGTCCCCCGGATCGGTCTCTTCGCAGGTTCTCCCATAGATTTCGCCAGCTACGGGAGCATCTGGCATCTTCTGGATCAGAGATTGGGCGTCCGCTTCTCTTCTTTGGACATCGGCGGCCTCTGGCGGATTGATCTTGATAAGTATAATACCCTGGTTTTGCCTGAAGTCTGGGGAGGATCGGAAGCACTGGTGCACGTTCTAGGCAAACCGGGAATTCAAAAACTGAGGAAATGGATTGAAGCAGGCGGAACCTTTATTGCCGTCGGGACGGCAGCCGCCTTTGCCGCCGACACAACCGTGAAGCTGAGCCACGTCAGACTCCGCAGACAGGTGCTGGATAACCTAGCCGAATATGAGCAGGCGGTAGAACTGGAAAAGCAGGCCCAGAAGCCCGCATTTGACGCCTCCATGATCTGGGACTACTCTTCGGAAAACAAGGAAGAACCGGAAGAGTCGAAGAAAGCCGGAGAAAGAAAGGTGTCGGAGCGAATCAAGGCAGAGGACGAGCGGCTTCGAAATTTCTTCCCGCGTGGGGTTATTTTGCGGGCGAATCTCGATCAAGACCATTGGCTCACATCGGGAATGGGTGACAGAGTTCCGGTTATCTTGTATACGGAGTTCGCTTTTATGTCCAAAACCCCGGTCCAGACTCCGGTCCGCCTGGGTGAAGCCGAAAACCTCAGGCTTAGCGGGCTTCTCTGGCCCGAAGCCAGAGAAAGGTGGGCCAACACGGCTTATCTGACCCGTGAGCGCTCAGGCAAGGGCCAGGTGATTCTGTTCGCGTTTCAGCCGGATTTCAGGGGCTACTTCCACGGGTCGGAAAGACTCTTGATCAACGCACTCCTATTGGGACCGGGACTTGGCGTAGATAGACCGGCGCCGTGGTGAAGTAGTCGATGAAAACTAGGCTCAGAAACAAAGGAAATTCAAGGAAGGTGAATTATGTCAATCGACGGGTATGTTGATTACAAGCGTAGAGAGTTCTGCAAAGAGGTGAAGTGTCCGATTCAAGTGGAACTGGGCTGCAAAAAAGAGGGTTCTGACGAATATGAAAAGATAAGACAGATCTGTAAAGCAGATTGCAGATACACCACCCACCAGTTTCATCACTGGTTGATAGACAAGGGCTACTTGATTGTAAAACCCAAGAAATAGTAATCGCTCTGAATGCTCTTACCTGGCGAGCATAGGTTAATCAACTGTGCTTGAAGGAGGTACTGAATATGGATTGGGGAATGCAGAATCGATTGAATCGGTTAATTCAGCCTGATGGACATTGTTTCTTTTTGCCTATAGACCACGGTTACTTTCAAGGACCGACCCGGTGTTTGGAAAAACCCGGAGAGACCATCGAGCCGCTTCTTCCTTATTGTGACGCGCTCTTCGTTACCCGGGGGGTATTGCGCTCAGCAGTAGACCCCGGTATGGACAAGCCGGTTATCCTGAGGGTCTCTGGTGGCACCAGCATGGTGGGCAAGGACTTGGCAAATGAGGAAATCACCACATCGATGCGAGAGATACTCCGGCTCAACGTTGCGGCGGTGGGCGTTTCGATTTTCGTCGGTACTGAGTACGAACGACAGACGCTTTCCAACCTGGCTAACCTGGTCAACCAGTGCGAAGACTATGGCATTCCAGTGATGGCGGTCACGGCGGTGGGAAAAGAGGTGGGGCAAAAGGATGCCAGATATCTGGCGTTGGCTTGCCGGATTGCAGCAGAGCTGGGCGCCAAGGTCGTAAAGACTTATTGGTGTGAAAAAGACTTCGACAAGGTCGTCGAGGGTTGCCCGGTTCCCATAGTGATGGCGGGTGGACCCAAATGTGAAACCGAGCTGGAGGTGTTTGAATTCGTCTACGACGGCATGCAAAAGGGTGCCATTGGAATAAACTTGGGAAGAAATGTCTGGCAGAATCCTCATCCTGTAGCGGTGGCGAAAGCTTTGCGCTCCATCGTCCACGAGAATGCTACACCCAAAAAGGCACACCAGATATTCAACGAGACGAAGCGCAAATAACCTCACCCCCTATATCCCCCTCTCCATAAAATGGAGAGGGGGACGAAAGGGGGAGAGGCTATCAAACATGCCTTGGGTCAAGCTGAAGTGGAAGATCCCGCCACGGGCGGGACTTGACACTCCAAAGCAAGTTTTTTTGGAGTGTCTGCCTTCAGGCAGACTCAAAAAGTTCACGAAGCGGGTAGCCGCGGGCTTTCCGCCAAAGGCGGATCTGCCTATGGCAGACAGCCCGCGAAGATTTTTCTAACACGGCCGCATACCTTAGTTAGCGGCAAAATCGTGTGTTGGAGGAGGGATACCATGCGCGTGGCAATGTATTACAACAACAGGGACGTGAGAATAGAAGAGATGCCAGTGCCGAAGATTGGTCCCGGCGAGTTGCTGGTTAAAGTCGTGGCCAGCGGCATCTGCGGCAGTGATGTGATGGAATGGTACCGTATTAAAAAGGCTCCAATAGTGTTGGGACATGAGATCGCAGGCCAGGTCGTGGAAGTGGGTGAGGGAGTAGAGAAGTACAAGGTTGGCGATCGCGTTTTTGTCTCCCATCACATCCCCTGTAATACCTGCCGTTACTGCCTGAACGGTTACAATACCGTATGTGACACCTTGCACACCACGAATTTCGATCCCGGAGGCTTCGCTGAGTATTTGCGTGCACCTCAACTGAACGTGGATCGGGGCACGTTTCCGCTGCCAGGCGAAGTCTCTTTCGAAGAGGGATCGTTTGTTGAACCCTTGGGTTGCGTAGTACGCGGACAGAGAATGGCAGGACTCGAGCCAGGTCAGAGTGTGCTCATCCTGGGAAGCGGCATTTCTGGACTGCTCCATCTCATCCTTGCTCGAGCCCTGGGAGTCGGAAGAATCATTGTTACGGATATCAACGATTATCGTATGAAGGCGGCAAAAGACTTTGGCGCAGAGGTGGTGCTGCACGCTAACGAAGACATTCCCGCGCGCGTGCGGGAAGCCAACGATGGCAGACCGGTTGACCTGGTGATCATATGCGTTGGGATTCTGTCAGTTTTCTCTCAGGCACTGAAATGTGTGGATCGCGGAGGCACGGTTTTGTTCTTCGCCCCTACAAATCCAGGTGTTGAGTTGCCCGTCCCTGTAAATGACTTCTGGAGAAATGGAATCACACTACTACCTTCATACGGTGCAGCGCCTCTAGATTGCATGCAAGCAATAGAGCTGATTCGTTCCCGCCGAGTTCCGGTCGGCAAAATGATCACCCATCGCTTGCCTCTGGAACACACGGCTCTGGGATTCAAGCTGGTGGGAGAGGCTAAGGAATGCATCAAGGTGATCATTGAGCCTCATAGGCATTAAGAATCCGGGATCAGCCCAAGTTCCGAGGCATCTCCAACAGAGCCAGCTACGCCTCCGGCCATACCTTCCTGACAGGAAACAAAAACCCCGCGAAAGAGAATTTGCGTCTTGAGTTTTTCAAGAAATACGTTATTTCACTAATCAAAGAAAGGGAACTTTCAGAGGCTTTCAGAGAGCTCACTACCAGATTATACTTTTAGGACCGCCATTTCTGCCGACAGCATATTCAGATTTACTGTCCATGATGACACCAGAACTCAACCTGATAGTCATCTGGCCGTCGTGGAGACAATCGTGGCGCTGGATCTGTATTTTGGCCTTCATGCTGGGGATCTGGTTGCGAAAGGCTTCTGTGAGAGCCATTAGTCCGTGTATTTCTCCGCCGTATGTTCCGGCGCGGCTTGTGCACAAGAAATTCCCCTTTATTACGCCTTAGGAAACCACGAAGGCGAAAGCCCTCTATACAACGGTTACTTCTACCTTCCCCACAGTAACCCGGACAGCACAGAAGCCTACTATTCGTTCGGTTACGGAAACTCACATTCCATCAGCCTAGATAGCGAAATACCCTATGGGGCATCCAGTCCCCAATACCAGTGGCTGGTCAAGGATCTTCGCAATTCGTGCAATAAGACCTTCGTGTTTGTATTCATGTACCAGCGTCCCCATTGTGCCGGGGGACACAAGAGCAACCTGGCTTTAAGGAATGCGCTCTGTCCATTGTTCGAAGACTACGAGGTAGACATGATCTTCAATGGCCACTGTCACTTTTACCAGAGAAATGGGCCCATAAATGGAGTCACCCACTTGATAACGGTGGAAGGAGGAGCACCGCTTTACACTCCGGCAGAGAGCAGCTGGACTCAATATTCTGAAGAATCTCATCATTGTGTCCATTTAATCGTGTGGCCGGATTGACTGAAATTCGCAATGGTTCGTACGGATGGCACTATTGGGGATAGCCTCGTTTACCGTGCTCAGGCGAAGCCGCCGGCAGCCTGCGGCGACGCCGTCGGGGATCTGTTGATAGGTCTGAGCGATGTGTTCTATCTGCTGAACTACCTGTTTGCGTGGGGCGACCCTCCTTCTCCTTTATGGACCGGGGGTGTGAGCTGTGACGGGGTCGTTGACCTGCGTGACGTGGTTTACTTCATAAACTACGTTTCCAGGGACAGACCGCCGCCCTGCGGGCGACGGCCGACGATTCTCGAAACCTATCGCCCGCCAAATACGTAGTGTAAAAAGGGGTATGTAAATTGTGTCCTGATCCCTTATCAGGATCTTCAGCCTGCAAACGGCCGCCAATGGAAACGTGCTTGCCGTCCGAATTGGAGGTTAAAATGAAAAACGCTATGGTACCATTTCTCGTCGCGATGGCCCTTACCACCATCCCCCTTTCTGCTGCTGAAAGGTATTCGCTGTTCGAAGCAGCCAATTTGATTGAACTGGAGTATCAGGAGAACAAACTGAGCCTGGACCAGAAATGCCTGTATCTGGCCTTTGCCCTCAGGAACAAAGCAGAGCTTCCGG
>JABAOH010151261.1_pt1 | contig 10540 bp, 8 predicted proteins | sample 7062181 | NCBI WGS metagenome assembly JABAOH01 (sample SAMN14538630, study PRJNA623070) | marine sediment metagenome | biome: marine biome [ENVO:00000428]; feature: marine pelagic biome [ENVO:01000023]; material: deep marine sediment [ENVO:00002113]; isolation source: pool of 5 deep marine... | reverse complement strand
ATGTTGTCTTCCTTTCTTCCCATGGTTCACCGCCTTGGAAGGCAGTCCGTCAAAACAGCGACCCTCAATATGTAAACCTTTGCTGGAGAGAGGGCGGGAGTGAAACTACTCCGAGGTTCAGCGGGAGAATGCCGCTCAGAGGCTCGCCACGTAGGCTCGGGCTCTCCCCCACTCCTCCTCCAATCTACGCCGGGCACCTGCGCTTTCCCAGAGGTCAGCGAAGTCGGGGCGGGCCTCCTGGCAGATTCTCAGTAGTTCATCCACGGTGAGGGAGTCCATGGTCTCCAGGACGACATCCCTCCATGCCCGAATCTCGTTCTCGTGCTTTCGCGCCATACGATCCACGATGGAGAATTCCCCGCTAATCCAGCCTTCTACGTAGCCCCGAGAGAGCGAGCTGACCCGCCGCGATACTTTGGCTAGGACTGCCTCACGAGCCATGTCAATGAGCAGGGTCATGCATGCTCCTGGGTTCGTGGGACATGTTACTGGAGGCTCTCTGGACCCCTAGCGTGCGGAGGCGGCAACCCTCTCCAGCTCCTCCTTCTTCCCGATGGCGTAGGAGTTCATGTCGCCCTTCGCCGCCATGAGAATTTCGTCCGCCAGGCACTCGTAGATGGGCTTCCGGTTCTTGTAGGTCGCTTGGACGGCGCCCTTGCAGATGTGGCGAAGGGCCAGGTCCAGACGGCGGGAGGGGGCAATATCCACCGCTCGGGGGACCGAGATGCCTCCGAACCTCAGACGCGTAATCTCCTCCCTAGGAGCGCTGTTTTCTAGGGCGTCCACCAGTCCCTGTACGGGGTTCCTCTTCGTCCGCTTCTCGACTATCTCGAAGGCCCTCTTCACGACTTGGATGGTCTTGGACTTCTTCCCCGTGTACTGCTCCGTCCGCATCATGTTGTTGGTGAGCCGCTCCACGAGGTTCACCCTCCCCTTAGCGAAGGGCTTATTGGCCCATCGCCCACCGGTGTGCGGGAGGAATGTTGGGGAGAGGTTCATGTAACGGGCCAGGCCCGGGTCCCCAACCTTCACATCGGACAGGTCCCATTGACCGAAGAGCAGGAGGGTCGGTCCAGGGCCCTCGGGCGCCCCCTTCTTGGCCCCCTTCTTGGCCCCCTTCTTCCCCTTCTTCTCTGACTTCGCCTTTTCCGCAGGCTTCCCCTTCTTCTTGGGTGCCTCTCCCTTGCTCCCCTTCGTCGTCTTCTTCTCAGCAGCGGCCATGGGACTACCTCACGGGCTTCTCCTTCCGACCTCGGACGAGTTCTGGGAGGGATACGTTGTTCACTTGGATCACCTTGTACCGCACGCCCGGGATGTCCCCGTAGGACCGGCCCATACGGCCGCCGATGCCCTCCACCAGGACCTCGTCGTGCTCATCGATGTAGTTGATGGCACCGTCGCCGGGGGCGAAGGCGGTGATCTGGCGTCCGTTCTTAATCAGCTGGATCTTGACGCACTTGCGGATGGCAGAGTTGGGCTGCTTGGCCTCGATGCCTACCTTCTCTATGACGATTCCACGTGCCTGAGACGCGCCCTCCAGTGGGTCGCTTTTCTCCTTCGACTTCAGGGTGTGGCGCTTGTAGTAGCGGTCGCTCCAGCGGTACCGCTTGCGATCCTTCTTGAGCTTCCGCGCTGCATGGAGGCCACGGGCCATGGTGATTCTCTCGCCTTTGTAAAAAGGGGCGGTATATAAGAATAGTCGCAGCAACATCTGCCCGGGACCACAGAGGGTCATTCGTGGAAGAATGGTCTTCTAGGGAAAGTAAAAAAAGGATTGGGAAAGGAAGGGCCAGGTCTGGCTACTGCCACTAGGTGCAGATCGAGAAGCCATGGTGGCTACCGGGCTTGTGCCCTCCTTCTCCCATACCGCCGGCCTTTGCCAAAGGCACGATGTGATGCTGTGCGTATTCTCGTCCGCTCGGTGAGCCGTCGCCGTCTGCATCGTTGCAGGGTCCCAAGTTATGCTCGGCAGCTGCCGGCTGCACGCCTACGATGAAGAAGGTCAGCGCGAGGCCCAGAACCATGAACAGTGCTAGAACTCTCTTCACTTCATTTCACCTCCCTCCTCTTTTGGGTACTTCTATGGCGCCCCTCCTCGGCGCACTCTGATCAGGATTATGTCACCGTCCCCGCTGGAGCAACTGGAAAGGAGCTTCTTGATGATAACGCTATCGCGAATTCTCATTGATGAGAGCGTCATTGAGCCCCTGTTGCAGCTAGGAGAGTAGTTAATGGTTTTCCCAAATGAATACCAAATGATGCGGTGCGGCTGTCCTGAAGATAGCGAGATTGGTTCTAGAGGAGGAAATTCGACAAGCTATCCCAGCCTAGCCGCCTATCTGAATCACTCTTCCTCGTAGTCTGCCAAGGAAGCTTGCTTGCGACGTGACGGTCGGGTGGGCCAGGAACTCTCCTTCTCTGTGACTGCAAGCAGCCGGGTGCTGTCGTCTGACAGCCTTGGCGCGGCGAAGAACCCACCCCCGGGTTTCCCTACCAGTATTCGTTGCTTCAGCAGTTCCCTGAGCCTATCCAGCTCTTCGTGCATCTTCCTCTCCTTCCGCTTTGCAGAGTAGAGGTAGGCCTCATCCCTGCTGTCCCTGGTCACGAGGACCACTACGCGGCCGGGGCGATTCCGCCCTGTCCTGCCCCGCCGCTGGATCGTCCGGATCTCCGACGGGATGGGTTCGTAGAAGACGACCAGGTCTGTCGAGGGAATATCTAGGCCCTCCTCCGCCACGGAGGTAGCCACCATGGTGTTGTACTCCCCGGCCTTGAACTTCTCCACCAGCTCCACCTGTTCCCTCTGCTTCAGTCCCAGATCGCCCTCCCGGTCTGCCTGGCCCACGAAGCGGAAGGGCCTGGCCCACGACCTCTGCCTGAGTTCGCGCGCCATCAGCTCCGACGTGTCCCTGTAGTGGGTGAACACGATCACCTTGGAGTCCTCCTTTCGGAGGAACTGCTCCTCAAGAACCTCGACGACCTTGGGCCGTTTCGGGTCTTCGGGCTCCGTCACGCGGGCCTGCTTGAGGGCCTCCCGCACTTTGGGCATTTTGAGGATGGCTCTGGAGGCTTTGGTGCTCCCCTCCTCCTTGGCCTCGTCCTCCAGTTTCCCCATGTAACTCCGGAGGGCCACCAAGCCCTGGGTTTCCACCAGCTCGAGGGCATGGTTGATCTTCAAGGCCATGGCCAAGGACGAAGCCGCCCGGTAGAGGTGGTAGTTCTTCTCCCCCCGGTTCAAACGGCCCTGCACCCGCTTCTGGGCGGCGAGGACGTCCCTGACGGTGGTCCGCCTCCTCTCGGGCAGGAACCCCGCCTCCCGCAGCTTCGAGGCGATCTCCTCGAAGACGGATCGCAGCAGGTCCCGGATGCGACGGGTACTGGCGGGCATGTCCACCAGGAGCCTCTCCACCTTCACGTCGTGGATGTAGTTGACCACATCCGGATCGAACTCCGTGCGAATCTCCACACCTTCTATCCCCAGGTTCCTACAGACCTCTAGGATCCTCTCAGGGTCGCTTCCGGGAGAGGCCGTCATGCCCACGACGAGCCCTCCCCGATCTTTGTAGAGCTCGCCCACATTCACGTAGGCGTAGTCCCCCACGGCCCGGTGGGCCTCGTCGAAGACCACGAAGGCCACCTCATCGAGGGAGCCCCTCTCGTACCTCAGGTCGTTCTTGACCACCTGGGGGGTGGAGACGATGACATCATTGTGGTACCAGATCCACTCCCGGTCTGCAGGTGGCACCTCCCCGGTCATCAGGTCGACCTTTGCCTCCACATGATCCCTGACGAAGGCCGCGTGCTGCTCCACCAGGGGCTTGGTAGGAGCCATGAGAAGCACCCTGCCCTTGCGCCGCCTAAGGACCTCGGCCAGTACGAGAAGCGCGACCACCGTCTTCCCCATCCCCGTGGGCAAAACGACGAGGGTGCTTCTATCCAGGCACGAGCGGGCGATGTTCACCTGGTAGGCCCTCTCCTCCAGTATGCCAGGTACGAGGAGGGGATTGTCCAGGAGCACGTGAACCAATGGCCTGTCCGTCACTTAACTGTTAGTACTGCTCCTTCCTCCTAAGGGCCGTAAGGACGACGGCGATGGCCAGCATGACGCCCCCGATGATGAAGGCGACAACCAGCGTCCTGCCTGACAAGCTCAAGCCGAAGCCCAAGGGCACCTGCACGATGAAGGTGAAGCTCGCGCGCACCACCTCGTCCGAGCTCCGGGCCTGCAGTGCCCCCTCGACTGGGACGCCCCTCTCGGCCAGGATGGAGGAGCGGACGACGAGGGTGAGGAAGATCTGCTCGTCCACGTTCAGGCTGACGTTGTAGTTCCCAACGGGGACCGCGGAGGTCTCGTTGCTGCCTATGAAGGCCTGCCAGTCGGTGGGCAGGCCCTCGACCCTAAAGTGGAACTCGTCGTCCAGGTCCCCGATGTTGGCCAGCAGGAAGATGAACTCGGCACTGCCCCCTGCGATGACGTCCTTCTTGCTCTCCAACGGCCTGGCCAGTGCGGCCTTCTCCAAGGGCTTTGTGAGGACTACGATCTCATCGATCCACCACCCCCCGTCCTCTGGCATGACCCTGGCGGTGGCGTTGAACCTGACGGCCATGCTGACAGCCCCCGAGGAGTAGGGGGCGAGGTCGACATAGGCCCTCTTCCATGTCATCTGGACCCCTCTGAAGCTAGCCACAGGAGTCCAGTTGCCGCCATCGAAGGAGATCTCCACAGTGGCCACATCGGAGTCCAGGGGCTGCAGGGCAATGCCCTCAGTCTTCCTCGTGAGTTCGTAGCGTTGATAGAAGACCAGCCTGGGCGTCTCTCCCTGGAGAGGTATGCTCGGGCTCTCCAGGTAGTGGTACTCGTACGTCACCCCGGGACCGACGACCCCGAAGTAGCCAAACCTCCAGCTTCTGGTGGGGCTGTAGGCCTGACCGAAGCCATCACCGTCCTGAACCACCTCCCAGCGATGGGCAGACTGGAAGTTGGTTGGGGTGTCCCAGGTGGGGGGACTTCCCTCCAGGTCTTCCATCAGAAGGAAGGAGCCCGCCAGTATGTGGACGATCCGGTAGTTGTCCTCGGGCACCTCGTCCCCGACCACCTCCGCGAAGGCCTCGATGACGTAGCGCTCTTCCAGCGTGGGAGTGAAGCTGAAGGAGAAGGCCGCTATGCCGTCGGCGGGCAGGGGTGGGAGGGGCTCCCGAGCGCTGAAGACCGTGGCCGTCTCATCCGAAGCCCGGTAGACGTCGAGGTTGAGGGAGCCGTTGGTGACCTCAGCTAGGCCTTTGTTGATGACCTGCACGCCCAAGCCAGCGCTCGTGTTGACGGGCACGAAGTCCCGCTTCTGGACGCTGAGGATGGCGATGTCGACGGCGACCCCCTTGCTGATGTTGGCGGTCATGAGGGGTCCGGAGGGCCCGATGGACGTCGCCTTCCAGCCAGTCCGGGCACCGCTGTTGTCGTTACTGTTGGGCGTGGAGGTGGGTGAGAAACCCGTCGAACTGTCATGCCATGGGTCCGACCCCTCGGTGGGGTTGTCGGGGTCGAAGAGGCTAGCCGCTTCATCAGCTTCCTCCAGATCCACGATGCGGCGGCTGGCGATGTCGTTGTTGTTGCGGGTCTCATCGACGTGCCATATGAGGATTCCGCTACCGGGTAGAGAGGCGTCGAACCCAACTCTCTGTCTGTTCTCCACCACGAAGTACTCATCCCCTTGGATGGAACTCTTTATCGGGAGCCTCAGGGCGACGGCACTGGTCTCCACCTGAGGGAGGCTGGCTGGTAGTAGCGGCGAGCTCACCTCCGTGAGGTCAAGCCACCCCAGCTTCGCCTTCGACCAGGCAGTGAAGTGGGCGGGTTGAGACCCACTCGGGGCGCCATTCCACGACCCCGTTCCCATAATCCCCCAAACCCCGATTCCCAGGGTCAGTCCCGTCGTATCGTAGAGGTCTGGAAGGCCGAAGTCGTGGCCCAGTTCGTGGGCGAAGACGCCCATGGGCGAGTTCTCAGACGTCATGAAGTAGCCGTAGATGCGAACGCCGTCCACGATCAGCTGACGATTGGGACGCCCGCAATCCCTGGCGTCTACTACAGCCCAACGGTGGGACCAGATCAGGTTGGTCTGAGCAGCGGTCTCCTGGCCCTCTCCCGCGTGGATGATGACGAGGTGGTCCACTGTCCCGTCCCCGTTCCCGTCGTATTGAGAGAAGTCGATGGCGGAGTCCGCCAGCATGACGGCCTCTACCGTCAGGCAGTAGATGGGCCCGTTTGCGTCGTCAATCCCGCTCCCGTCCGACCCGTAGTAGGCCATGGACCTGCTGCTCCGATACCATTGGCTGGAAACCTGGCCCCGCACCTCCGTCTGGCCGTAGCTGTTCTCCAGGTAGAAGTTGTGCAGGCTGGCATCTCCCACGGTCTCACTGAACAGCAGGTCGTCGAAGTAAGCCGGGCTGTTGCTTCCCCCCTCATCCGTGAACTCCACCAGCACCACGACGAGTTCTTCCTGAGGAGCGGCAGGCTGGATGGATACCGGCTGGGCGGTGGGCTGGAGGACGAAGGGCATGGTGGAGTAGACGCTGGGGTTGGGGGGCGTGAGGAGAGGCCCGACGACGACCTTCGGTCCGGTATCTCCGACTTCGTCTGAAGCATGGGGGAAGGGTATGAGGCCCAAGACCAGCACGGGAATGAGAAGGAGGGCCAATCGCATGACGCTCTATCCATGATGGCGCCCTTATTTTAAAGTGCGGAGCCGCTTCTCACCGAGTGATAATGTTTTCAAAGGGTTGGCCTGTCGAACTCCGGATGACCCAGGGGCTTCGTCGCGTCGAGCCCCATCTTGGATGTTGTCTCCCCCGCGCTCGGATCGATGGAGCTCCCCTTCGCACCGTGAACAAGGACTAGGTCGCTCTCCGCCTGGAACCGAGTGGCCACGGCCCACTCGACCGCGCGGTCATCGTAGATATCGATGTCCTCGTCCACCACGATGACCATCTTCATGGAGGTGTGACCGGTGAAGGCTGCCATTATGGCGTTCTTGCCGTCTCCCTCGTGCTGCTTCCGTATTGAAACCACGCCGTGGAGCCAGGAGCTGCCCCCTTCCGTCAGGCGGACGCCCTGAACGTGAGGGACGACGCGCTGGACCGCCTCGTAGATGAGGGGTTCGCGAGGCATGCCCATGAGGTTGTGGTGCTCCTGCCCGCCGGACAGTATGAGGTGGTAGACGGCCCGAGGCCGGCGATAAAGGCGGTCCACCTCGAACACGGGCTCCTCCCGGACCTTGTCGTAGGTCCCCGTGCCGTCTACGAAGGGACCCTCCTCGTGGGTTCCAGCTGTGATCCGTGCCTCCATGACGTACTCACAGTCCGCTGGAACCACGATGCCGTTTTCCAGACGCACGGCCTCCAGGGGCTGCCCGCGGGTGCCTTCGGTCAAGGCAGCGGCGATGCGGAGCTCGTCGGAGGCGTACTCCAGGGAGATGGCCCCTGCCAAGAGGACGGGGAGGGGGGCGCCTATGAAGATGGCCATGGGGAGGTCCTGGCCTCGATCCAGCGCGGCACTGGCCATGGCACGCAGGTGGCGAGGGACGAGGCGGGCCACCATACGATGTCCGTCCAGGATGAGCATTCGATGATAGGACAGGTTCCGCTTGCCCTCCCACTCTGCCGCGACGATGGCGGAGGTGAGGTAGCGACCTGGTTCCTTGGGGTACCACTTGGGGGCTGGAAGATCCCTCCGAAGGTCGAAGTCCTCCACCTCCCCTTTAAGGAAGTCCGCCCGGGCCACGAGTTTCTCCTGGATCGGGTGTCGGATGGCCTCCAGGATGGCAAAGGGGAGCTTCTCTCGCGTCATCCCCAGGCCTTGACAGATGCGCTCTCGGGTGGACCAAAGGTTCCCCACCGCCTCAAATCCCTCCAGATCATCGAAGTAGACGACCCGCTCCTCGTCTTGCCGCAGAATTCGGGTAGCCTCGTACTCGAGGGCCGTCCGTTCTTTGACCCTCGTGGCATCAGGAAGGAGGGCTAGTTCCTCGCGGAGTGACAATGGAGTCGGGGCAGGTATACGGGGACGTCCTCTTTACCTCTTCGCTCGCGCCCGCCCAGGACCCCACACCCTTCACCTTGGCCCCGGAGCGTTCCTTTATACCGTTCCGAACATTGAACCACCTCGTTGAAGGACCTGGTCAGGAAGTTCGCCCTCCACAACGCCGTCCTCTACGGCGGCCGGGCGCAGGTGAAGGCCGTGGTCGGGAAGGTACTGGCGGAAGAGCCAGCTCTTCGCCAAAGGTCGAGGGAGGTAGCGGCCCTGGCGGCAGAGGTAGTGGCCGAGGTCAACCGCCTCGGTCCAGATGAGCAGCGGCGCCTCCTGGAGGAGCTCGCACCCGATCTGCTGAAGAAGGAGAGGGAGTCCCGACCCTCCGAACTCCCCGACCTGCCTGATGCGGAGGGCGAGGTGGTTATGAGGCTGGCCCCCTACCCCTCCGGCCCCCTTCACATCGGCAACGCCCGGATGGTCCTCCTGAACGACGAGTACGTGAAGAGGTATGGAGGTCGCCTGCTGCTTGTGCACGACGACACCATCGGCTCCAAGGAGAAGCTGCCCGTGGCCCAGGCCTACGGCCTGGTGGAGGAGGGCCTCCGATGGCTAGGAGTGGAGTTCCACGAGGTGCTCTACAAGTCCGACCGCCTCGAACTCTTCTACGAGTGGGGCCGGCGCGTTTTGGAGACGGGCGGCGCCTACGCTTGCCTTTGCAGCGCTGAGGAGCTGCGACGTAACCGGCAGGCAGGCATAGCGTGCGATCACCGCGCCTACGGGGTGGAGGAAAACCTGGAGCACTGGGACCATATGCTAGCGGGCGACTATGCTGAGGGGGAAGCCATCATCCGCCTGAAGACGGACATGCAGCACCCGAATCCCGCCTTTCGGGACAGGGTCCTCTTTCGTATTAGCGATCGGGTCCATCCCCGCGCCGGATCCAGATACAGGGTGTGGCCCCTCTTGGAGTTCTCCTGGGCCGTGGACGACCACCTGCTGGGGATCACCCACGTGCTGAGGGGCAAGGACCTGGTGATGGAGGATGACATGGAGAGGGCCATCTGGTCGCATCTCGGGGTGGAGGGCCCCGCTTTCGTCCACCACGGGCTGCTGAACCTGAGGGAGGCGGAGCTGAGCAAGAGCCTCCAGAGGAGGCTCATCGAGGCGGGGGAGCTGACGGGGCCCGACGATCCTCGGACTTGGAGCCTTCAGAGCCTGGAGAGGCGAGGGATAGTGCCAGACGCCCTCAGGACCTTCATTCTCAGCTTCGGGCTCAGCCTCACGGACGTGGAGGTACCAGCGGAGACCCTGTACGCCGAGAACCGTCGTCTCATAGACCCTCTGGCCAACCGCTACTTCTTCGTCCCCAACCCCGTGCCAGTGAGTATCGATGGGCTGCCGGAGGAGCGTGCAGCCCAGGTCCCAGTCCACCCGGACTTCCCCGAGAGAGGCTCTAGGACCATACCGGGAGCCCGAAGGGTTTTCATCCCCAGGGAGGACCTGGAGGCCCATCAGGGGAGGGAGATCAGGTTGAAGGACTGGTGCAACGTCCTCCTGGAAGAGCCGCCCCAGTTTACCTCTTGGCAGGTGAAGGATATACCCAAGGTCCAGTGGCTGCCGGGAGGTATGCCCACCAAGGTCCTCATGCCGGACGGGAGCTGGGTAGAGGGGTTGGGCGAGGAGCCCCTATCCCGGCTGCAGGCCGGAGCCACAGTGCAGTTCGAACGCTTCGGCTTCGTCCGGCTGCAGAGTGTTGAGGGGGAGGTTGTCGCAAACTTCGCCCACAAGTAGCCCGTATAAGCACATCTTTTTACCCCCGGCGAATTACCTTGTCAATTCTATGGTAGCGGAGAGGATGCGGGGGGTGGAGGGCTCCCCAACGGTGAGGCTTTCTGGCATGGTGGCTGAGATGAGGGCTCGCGGAGAGGAAGTCGTCTCCCTGGCAATCGGAGAACCGGACTTCCCCACCCCAGCTCACATCGTCGAGGCGGCCAAGGCGGCCTTGGACGAGGGGTTCACCAAGTACACCCCCGCAAAGGGCATTCCCGAGCTTAGGGCGGCCGTCGCCGAGAAGAGCAGGCTGGAGAACGGCATCCCGTGCGGGCCAGAGAACGTCATGGTCAGCTCCACGAAGCATGCCCTCTTCGCCACAACTCTGGCCTTTTCAGGGCCGGGGGACGACGTCTTGCTGCCGGATCCCGGTTGGGTATCCTACATGCCTATGGTGCAGCTGGCGGGCGCCAACCCCGTACTGGTCCCCTGCGCTGAAGAGGATGGCTTCCAGATGACGCCGGAGGCTGTGGCGAATCTCGTCACCCCCAGGTCCAGGGCGATTATTGTGAACACCCCCAACAACCCCACGGGGAGCGTGTACGGCCGGGAGGCCACGAAGGGACTCGCTGACCTGGCGGAGGACCACGACCTGTTCGTGGTTACCGATGAGATCTACGAGAGGATCATCTACGAAGGAAGGCACTACTCCATCGCCTCCTTCCCGGGAGCCTTCGAGCGGAC
>JABAOH010015139.1_pt1 | contig 10540 bp, 11 predicted proteins | sample 7062181 | NCBI WGS metagenome assembly JABAOH01 (sample SAMN14538630, study PRJNA623070) | marine sediment metagenome | biome: marine biome [ENVO:00000428]; feature: marine pelagic biome [ENVO:01000023]; material: deep marine sediment [ENVO:00002113]; isolation source: pool of 5 deep marine... | reverse complement strand
AAGTGTCCCTCATGCGCCAAGACATACCCGATACCAAGAACCGACTATTCAAAGATACGGAATGAGAGGTAATGCCAAGGTGAAACGCGAGATACCCGTAGCGAAACCGGTTTTGGGGCGAGAGGAAGAGGACGCCGTGAAAAGAGTGCTCCAATCCGGCATACTAACCCAAGGCGAAAACGTGAAACGATTCGAAGAAACATTCGCAAGCTACATAGGCGTGGACTACGCGATCGCTATAGCCAACGGAACTATGGCTCTCGACGTAGCCCTAAAGGCGCTCAGCATCGGTCCGGGCGATGAGGTGATCGTTCCAGCGTTCTCCTTCATAGCCACGAGCAACTGTGTGCTATTTCAAGGGGCAAAACCTGTCTTCGCTGACATCGACCCGAGAAGCTTCAATCTAGATCCCTCTGATGTGGGCGAAAAGGTCACCCCGGAAACAAGGGCGATAATTGCCGTGCACCTTTTTGGACAACCAGCAAATATGGACGCGCTGACAGAAATCGCCCAAAACCACCGACTCCTGTTGATAGAAGACGCAGCTCAAGCACACGGTGCAGAGTACAGAGGAAAAAAAGTGGGAGCCTTAAGCCACATCGGCTGCTTCAGCTTCTACGCCACAAAAAACATGACCACCGGAGAGGGCGGCATGCTCACTACAGACAACACTGAGTTCGCGAGAAAAGCCTACCTCCTGAGAGACCACGGACAGACCGCAAAATACCATCACACAACTCTGGGATACAATTACCGCATGACAGAACTCTCGGCCGCAGTTGGAACAGTCCAGCTCAAGAAACTCCCCACATTCAATCGGAGACGAAGAGAGAACGCACAGCTACTCAACAAAGGAGTTGCAGAGATTCCAGGGTTGACGCCGCCCCACACAGAGAACCACGTAAAACACGTCTTCTACCAATACGTCGTCAGGGTCGAGGACGACTACCCGCTGGGACGAGACGAAGTCGCTGAACGCTTGAAGGCAGCAGGTATCGGCGTGGCAATACACTACCCCACGCCCATCTACAAGCAACCGCTGTACCAGCAGTTGGGCTTTAGCAAGACCCGCTGCCCAACAGCTGAAGAAGCGTGCAACCGCGTTCTGAGTCTACCCGTACATCCGTCCGTCACAGAAGCAGACATTCAATATACAACAGACGCTCTGAAGAGACTGAGCGTGGCATCGTAGCAGCAAACGCGAACCCATATTAACAAGCCTATCTACTCACCAGAAACAATCCGCTTACCGAGAAATTGAGAGGTGATGAACGTGGAGATCGTGGTCATAGGCATGGGATACACCGGCATCCCCGTGGCGGCACTCCTCGCCGACGTCGAAGGCTTCCACGTCACGGGCGTGCAGCGAAGATCCAAGCGATCAGGATGGAAGATCGACTATCTCAACGCAGGGAAATGCCCCATCGGAGGCGACGAACCAGGACTGGCCGAGCTCATCAAGAAAGTAGTAACGAAGGGCAGCTTCAAGGTCACAGACGACATCTCTGTGTGCAAGAAAGCGGACGTCATCCTCATCGATGTTCAAACGCCGGTCGACGAAANNCCTCAGAGAAGTATCCGAAGCCGTTGGACGCCACGTGAAACACGGCGCCATGATCATTCTAGAATCCACCGTCGCTCCAGGAACCACCACCCACATCGTTAAACCAATCCTCGAAGAGAAATCAGGGATGAAAGCAGGTACAGACTTCAACCTCGTCTACTCTTACGAACGAGTCATGGTCGGCCGCCTACTACACAACTTGACCACCATGCCACGAATCGTGGGAGGGCTCACCCCGGAATGCACTCGACGCGGCCTCGCATTCTACAAGAACATCACCCAAGCAGAGCTGTATCCCACCACCTGCTTGACAGCAGAAACCGCCAAGGTCACCGAGAACACCTACCGAGACGTCAACATCGCCTTCGCCAACGAAATCGCCCTCATCTGCGAGAGCCTCGGCGTCAACGTTCACGACGTCAGACGATTCGTTAACTCCCTACCCAACGATCCCTCCGACCCTGACAAGAACCCCTACCGAATGATGCATATTCCAGGCGCGGGCACCGGCGGCCACTGCCTTCCCAAAGACCCTTGGCTCCTGAAACACGGCCTCGACGCCTACGGCGACTTCGAGTTCACGCCCACCATCCTCCTGGACAGCAGGACGCTGAACGATTCAATGCCGCACCACATGAAAGATCTGGCCGAAGAGGCATTGCGTGAACACGGGATTCGGCTGCGCGATGCTACGGTGTGTATACTCGGCTTTGCATTCCTGGGAGACTCGGATGACACCAGAAACACTCCCGCATTGCCCCTCTACAACAGCCTCAACACCGTCTGCAAGACAGTCATCGTACATGATCCTTTCGTCAAAGAATTCGGCAACGTAATCCTTACAGACGATTTGGAAAAGGCCCTGAGAAACAGAGACTGCGCGATCATCGTGACCGCGCACAAGCAGTACTTTGACATCCGCTTGGACTGGCTCAAACGCGTTCTTGCTACACCAGTCATCGTCGACGGCAGAAACGTCCTCGACCCCACAGAATGCAAAGCAGCGGGCTTCACCTACAGAGGGGTAGGCGTGGGAACCGCGGAAGCTGGAAAATGATCGCACACGTTCCATGTGGTCGTGCGAAAGACCAGAAGGCCAACCATCTGCCCTCACGTCAAGATAGTATCCTTCCGACGTGCAACGTCGAACCTTTATATTCTTCTCAACTCCACTAACAGAACAAACCGATACAGATGCGATGGTAATGAGCGTCGTTGTAACAGGGGCGAACGGATTCGTAGGGCTGCACACGGTGCGAAAGCTACTCGATGAAGGCTACCGGGTAACCGCAGTGGACATCTCCGACGCGAAGATGCGGAGCGCATTCGACGGAGACGAAAACTGCACTATAGCCTGCTTGGACGTAGTAGATCAAGATATACAACAGGCCATCAAGAAAGACGACAAAGTGCTCCACTTGGCAGCGATCCCGAAATTCGCTGAGGCACGGCAGAACCCGCAAAAGGCAGTGAGAGTAAACGTGGAGGGAACACTGAATATCATTCAAGCATGCATCGAGAAGAAGGCGGAGCGACTAGTCTACAGTTCCACGGGTTCTGTTTATGGTCGTAACGTCCCGGTCCCGATCCGGGAAGATGCCGCGAGAGAACCCAACAGTGTCTACGGTCTGACAAAGAAACAGGCCGAAGACTGGATCTTTCTCTATGGAGACCGACTGCCCTACGTCATCCTGCGATATGCATACGTCTACGGCAAAGACAAAGATTGGGGCGCCGTCGGCGCCTTTCTCAAACGCGTGAAAGAAGGAAAAAGACCAGTAGTCTTTGGAGGCAAGCAGACAAACGACTTCATCTACATCAAAGACATCGTACAAGCCAACCTCCTAGCTCTCGAAACGGACCGCACCCGCCAAGCCTATAACATCGGAACCGGCAGAGCCACAAGCATAAAAGATGTCTGCGAATTGTGCATCAAAGCCAGCAAAACAAACCTAACAATGAAAATCGAGCCAGCCAGAGAATTCGATTTCCCCGTATTCGTCTACGACATCGCAAAGGCCCAAACACTTCTCAGCTTCGATCCCAAATGGAACATAGCAGAAGGCATCGAGGACCTCCTGAAATAAGCTTCACGTCGGTATATCGACACCCTCGCTATCATGTCACCTTCTGCTGGACAAGCCTCTCTTCGCAGTGCTACTTGTCGATCTCAACTGCTGAATTCGTCAAGTCCGCCACCTGCATCTGCATGCGTTTCCAGAAGTCACTTTCGAGCTTGTCCAACGCTTCACGCTTCCGTGTCTCCCTCAGGACGAGGTATGAGCCACCAAACAGCGAAGTGAGATATCCAACTATCATTGATAGTGAGAAAATTCCTTTGCTCCCTCCAGACAAGAACTCCACGGTGAAGTCATTTGGCTGACCCAAAACCTTCACGTCGATCCTCAGCTGTAGGTTTGGGATCTTGCAGACCGCCCTGATGGTATATCCCTTCTTGCTCTCTTCAAAGGTAGTTTCAAAATCCGTCTCATGGAAGAAGGGTTTTACACGTTCAGCAAGAATCCTCAAGTCCACATTTTTCTCAAGCCAGTGATCCTTCACTTTATCAGCCTCTCAGTCAACAGGCTACACGTGTGTCCAATCTTACCATATGCACTCTACGGGACCAAAATAAAGCCTACGGAAAAGTAGTTGTTCTTTCTCAACTCGGAACTTCGGCCTTCAAATCCTTACACCGTTTCCAAACAACCAGGTGCAGTTGATCCCTTAGGGTCTCTCCAATCGGTTTGAAGTTCTGAATGCTTCTGATCGCATGGGCCAACTGCTCGTCTTCCAGCACATCTGCCGCCCATTTCTCAAAGTCCCCGCGGTAGAGATGGAACTCTAACGACTTCACCTCAACTTCTTTGATCTTTCTCACAAATTCTTCCACAGAAGACGCACGTTCACCCGTGTAGTTCCCTATGGATGTGAAAAAATAGAACCCTTTCTCTCTCGGCAATTTTCTCAGCGCTCGGGGAACTGCGTGAGGCGTCAGCGAGCTAGCCCCTCCGTCTGGATTTCATATCGCGTGGTTCTATAAGTAACCTTCGATCACTAGTGATTGCCAATCTCCACTCACTTTCTGATCGAGAATAGCTCATCCTTGTATTTCCGAGTAACAATCGACGTTCGAATTCGCAATACTCCCGGAAGTGGGGCCACCTTTTGCGCGATGAACGCGTGCAGCTTGTCGCGATCTTCCGCTGTAACCTTCGCAATGATCAACAGTTCTTCCGAGAGGGACGTGGAAACCTCCAAGACTTCGTCCGCTTCGGCCAACTTCGCCGCCACCTTTTCACTCTCATGTGGAACCGTGAAGACCGTCATGATCGCCGCGATCGGGTCCATCCCGATCTTCTCCAAGTCAACCAACGCCGTGTACTTCTTTATGACGCCCTGATTCTCCAGCCGTCTAATCCGATCATAGACTGTCGAGTGGGCGACGCCTAAATGGGTGCCCAGCTCTTTGTACGTCTGTCGTGCATTCTGCTGCAACGCGTGGAGGATGCCAATGTCAAGCTCGTCTACGGGGTTCCTCCGCTTTCGCCTTGTCATAGTCTCAGATCCGAGCAAGACTACGTTAGTCATTCTAGGCAATTTATTGTTTCCCATCGGAAAATCGCAGAGGAAACGTTGGAAATCCGAAGATTTTCCGATTCCCGACTGACAGGTTGAAGGGATTTTGACGATAATCTGATGCTTTCCGCGTGGTCTTGACGGAGTTTTGTCACAGAAATCGCTCCTGTGCCTACAATTCTTCCAAAAAACACGCGAAATTACGAAGATTTTGTAGGAATCATGTTAGCTAGCCTTAAATCGTACGAACTAGAACTTACTTCTATAGTTTACTTTCGATTGCAGAGGTTCTTCGATGGCATTGATTATGCCGAAGGTTTGGGACATCCTTGGGCGTTTCAAAGAATACTGTCAGGCGAAGGGGTGGAAGACCTCTGAATCTGAAGACTGGGTCAAAAAAGGGAACCGGTATCACAACTTTTTGTGGACGCAAACCGTCCATCTCTCAACGTTCAAGAAAATCGCAGCGAACCATCGATGCGCTATTGATGAAGGCATCTCCTATCGGGTGGTAGACGTCTCCTACGCTGCGTGGCTCCTTCTGCATACCCCTCCCGATGAACTACTCCACGCCGTGACAGAGGACTCTGACCTCCTACGCAGAAACGCGATCTATGATCTGAGCGGGATGTATGCCGGCAAGCCTACTTGCCTGAAGTTCAACAAAACGCGTAGCGTTGTCTTCCAAGCGTTTGAGCGCTTTCTCGAGGAGCGATGGGGCGTAGACGTCAAACCCTGCCAACATGCCCTTCTCGAAGAAATCTAAGTTCGACAACAAACCCTATCATCTAAGGCGATTCCATTTCCGCATACGGCTTTGCCACCGAAAAAACGTCCAACAGTCGCAAGACGGCCAACCCCGCATACTTACCAAACAGGTCAACACGCAGAATCTTGTCCGGATTTTCGAGACCGACCTTCGCTTCGATGAACTTCGCAAGCTCCACTATGATTTCGGCTTTGTGATACTGTGTGCATCATCACTTCTCCACCGTCATCCGCCACTTCACCCCCAAGGTGATTCGACCGCTCAACTGCTTCGTAGCTGCTTCCATGAATTTCATATCGGACAGTGCCCACAAGTCGATTAGCACCCCCTTCAAGGAATGCTGAAGAACAAGCGAATCCCGGGCAAACAACCGTCAAAGCGCGCGGACGATTTCTCATGGGGCCAAGTTCGTTTGGACGCAAATGATTCCTCGGGCACATGCATGCATGCATATCTCTGACGACGGGATTCTCATCTCCAAGCATCTCTCAAACCTGGATGATCTCCCCCCACGGGCTCATCTATACGCCCCCCCGAACACGAAACGAGGAGGTTGCAGTCGAAAACCTTTGTGTGCACCTGAACACCACGTCTCAAAAGACCGCGTGTACACTTAAGTCTAGTACCAACGTACAACGCCACGGCTAGGAAGCCTTGATAAGGAACGTGCGCTCATCTATGGGAAGGGAGAAGGATGGGAAAAGAAACCGAAGAAGAAAAAGTCAAGAAGGTCGCGAAGCTTAGAACGCGCCTACAGAAACGCATCGCGGATATGGAAGCTGAACAAGAAGAACTGCGGTTCTTACTGACGCTTATGGACGAAAAGTTACTTGAAAAAGGGTTCAAGAGAGCGAAACTAGAAGAACCCGTTCCCACTCCTGCTGAAACCCCCGAAGCAATCTCACCCCCCGCGGAACCTGCCCCTTCCCCAACAGCGGAATACGAGAGAAGTATCCCCATAAAGACCGTGACCGGCAATCTTTTGGCCACCATCCATGCATCGGAAGATAATATGCAAATAGTGCCTGCGGAGGACAAGACTTTCAACGTCAAGACGCCCCCGTTCACGTCGTTTCTTGTCGAGCGCGTTCTGACGAAGATGCAGGAGACCGACCGCGAAGCAGCCAGAAAGGGCGAGCTGACTCCAGAAAAGATGCTATCCTTTAATATTGCACGAGATGGCGACGTGATCCACGAGCTGACAATCAGAAACATTCGACAGGGAAGATTGAGGGAGCTCAAGTCGGCCATACGCTGGACGCTCGAGAAGATGTACGAGAAGACCGAGCAAGAGGATTAGCTAATTTCGCACTGCTTTCTTAGGGCCACCCTACGACCGCCGTCTCAAACACGTCTCGGACGAGTCGGAGAACGTGGTCTAGGTGTCCGGAGTACAATCCGATGATGGCGAAGGTTAAACCTAGAAGCAGCAAGAGGGAACCTATAACCCGCTTTTCAGACATATCCATGGCCACCGTCTCCCTAGTCCAATCATTCACTAACACGCCATCAACTATTTAAAGCGTTTATCGATCCAGAATGAAGTCCATGTGTGCATCGTTGCTCTATACCGAGCGTGCTTGGGAACCGAAGTAGTTTGTCGAGGCTATGCTTCGAATTCGACTAGCTGTTCGCCGATCCAGTTGATTATCGCGATGCCCTCTGATTCCTCGGTGTATTTCAAGGGGGATTCTCCATACAAGTCGGCTTTCATTATCTGCTCGTCATATGGAATGAGATCGAGAAGAGGAATCTCGGTTTCCGATGCAAATTTCTCGATAGCTTCCCGCTCTTCCTCAGTGGCGACCTTGTTTCCGATGATAAAGATTCGCTTGATGCCGGATTCCGCGGCTAAGCTGTGGATTTTCCTCGCTGTCTCCATTGATTTGAAGCTCGGATTCGTGACGATGAGCATAATGTCCACATGCTTTGCGGTTCCTCTGCCCATATGTTCGATCCCGGCTTCCATATCCATGATCACGGCTTCATCGCTTTCAACCATGAGATGACGCAGTAACTCCCGCAGGACGGCGTTTGCTGGGCACGTGCACCCTCCTCCGATCGATCGAACGGTTCCCATGAGAAGGAGGTTCATACCGTAGGGCGACTTGACACTAAGATCCTTGATGATATCATCTACGCGGAACGAAAGGCGATAGACTCCTGAGAAGCCGGTGGTAGTCTTCGATGCTATCAATTCGGTGTTCTCAGAGATGGGAACGATCCGATTCGCTGTCTCCACGGGTATGCCGAGTGTTGTCGCCAGATTCGGGGATGGATCAGCATCGATAGCCAACACTTTGAACCCCTGTTTGACGAAGTAGTCAGCCAGCACTCCGGCGATCAGAGTCTTGCCGACCCCCCCTTTACCTGAAACCGCAATCTTCACATTGGCTCCTCCGTCGCACCTCGTCGGTTGGGCAACCTACTTACTTTTCCCAAGCAATATAAACCTGCATTTTCGTCGCGATCAGTCTACTCTGCAGACGATATCCTCTTCTTCGGCCTATCTTCAAGGAACGACAATGTCTGACATTCACAGGGGTTCCTTCGAAGCTGTCTTGCGCAATTCTTTAAACTAGGATTTAGAATAACGCTCAAAGAGGATGGTGAATACGAATGGGTGCTGAGATCATTAAGCCTTTGGATGTTGCCTTAGAGCAGCTCAAGATCACGGCAGAAAGGATAGACTTGGATTCTGGTATTTATGAGATGCTTAAGCGTCCAAAGCGGTCACTAAGGGTCTCGATCCCCGTGAAGCTTGAGAATGGTGAAGTCAAAGTTTTCATGGGGTGCCGCGTCCAGCATAACGATGCACGGGGGCCTTTCAAAGGCGGTCTGCGGTACCATCCAGATGTGACTCTGGATGAAGTTTCCGCCTTGGCTATGTGGATGACTTGGAAATGCGCCGTGGTGGATATTCCCTACGGGGGCGCCAAAGGTGGAGTATCCTGCAATCCGAAGGCGTTGTCCAAGGACGAGTTGGAGCGCCTAACGCGGCGATACGTCAACTCCATTCTGGATATTATTGGTCCTTTTCGCGATGTCCCTGCTCCTGATGTCTACACAGACGCGCAGGTGATGGCGTGGATTATGGATACCTACAGCCAGTTGAAGGGCTATAGCGTCCCTGAATGTGTCACGGGGAAGCCCATTGTTCTAGGCGGCTCGGAGGGAAGGATCGAGGCGACCTCCCGTGGCGTCGTCTTTTGTGTGAAGGAGACCGCGCAACGCTTGGGCGTGAAGTTGAAAGGCGCAACGGTGGTGGTGCAAGGGTTCGGCAACGTCGGCTGGAATGCGGCCAAGATTGCCCACGATTCGGGGTGCAAGATAGTCGCCGTCTCCGATTCTAAAGGTGGAGTATACTGCGAAAAGGGGTTAAATCCCTACAAGATTCGAGACCACAAGGCGAAGACCGGGTCAGTAGTCGGCTATGAGCGATGCGCAGGCGTAACCAATGAGGAACTTCTGGAATTGGAATGTGATGTCTTAATTCCTGCAGCTTTGGAAAATCAGATAACGAAGACCAATGCAGCGGAGATTGAGGCAAGAATCGTAGCGGAAGCAGCGAACGGACCGACAACCGCCAAAGCCGATGAAATACTTCGTGAAAAGGATGTCGTCGTGATACCCGACATACTTGCCAATGCTGGCGGCGTCACCGTGAGCTACTTGGAATGGGTGCAGAACCTCGAGCGAGAACACTGGTCACTCGAAGAGGTGAATCGAAAGCTAGCGAACAAGCTGCTCACAGCCTTCAATGATATCTACGAACGGGCGAAGAAAGAAGAAGCAGACATGCGGACTGTAGCGTTGGAACAGGGTATTGGACGGGTGGGTGAAGCTATGAAGACACTTGGCATATGGCCATAGCTACCCCCGAATGATTTGGTCTCCGGCGTAGGGTCAAGGAGCGCTTAAGAGGATTCTTTCGAGCCTTTTGTTGCTAGCAAGACCAAACGCTCCGATCCCACATCGATTTCCACAATCTGGCAGTTATCGAATACTTTGGAGACGCCAAGGACATCTTTCGCTGTGACTCTGGAGTCCTCCACCTTTGCGTAGACCACATCTTTGTAGACGGTCTTCCCTTCTTTGATCACCTTGAACTCGCACACAGTCTTCTCCTCACACGCTGAACTTCAACAAACGAGACGGCGATATAAGACTTCTTCACGAACTCTTTAGCCTTAAACAACCCACCTCGCTCTTCAGCTTCAGGTAGGCTTCCTCTGGATCCGTGAGACCAGACGTGAGTTCTTCAAAGGGACAGAGGGCTATCTGCGTGGAATTGAGGATGTGCGGAACAAGATGCTTGTACTCACAGTGAATACCGTTCTTTCTCAGCATCTCTAGTCCTCCCGCGCTTATCGTAAACGCAAATACTGAAGCGATTTTGACATAGGTGCAGAGGAAGGCTGCTGCTCTACCTACAATTCTGTCGGCCACAGAAGCATCGACTAACTTCGTTCCGACGTTCTCGATGGCCAGCAGGAAACCACCTAAACCATGAGCCCCAGTATCGAAAACCACTTCGCCATTCTTAACAATTACAAGATTGAGTTTGTCTTTATGCAACTTGAGCTTGGCAAGTCTCAGATCTGACGTGTCCATTTCAGGTAAGGAAG
>JABAOH010005969.1_pt4 | contig 10540 bp, 9 predicted proteins | sample 7062181 | NCBI WGS metagenome assembly JABAOH01 (sample SAMN14538630, study PRJNA623070) | marine sediment metagenome | biome: marine biome [ENVO:00000428]; feature: marine pelagic biome [ENVO:01000023]; material: deep marine sediment [ENVO:00002113]; isolation source: pool of 5 deep marine... | reverse complement strand
GTGAAATCTACAATTTGTTATCTTATTATCAAAATAATCAGTCAAGAGTTGTTCAAATAAGTGAAGAAAATGATAATTTTAACATGAAAGGACGTAATAATCTATTCATGATTAATCATGTTCGTTATGTTATAATTATGATATGAATGATTAAATCCCCTTGATTAATTTTATTATTCAAACCTAATTTAAAATATGGAGAAGCAACTATGTCAACCAAGCAAGCCATAATCGGGGAAGCCCTACCTAATATGCCCTGGGAAAATAAGCCAGCAGGATACACAGAAGTCCTCTGGCGTTACAGCGGCAATCCTGTTATCGACATCAATCCGATTCCCTGCGCCCACAGTATCTACAACAGCGCCGTTGTTCCCTTTGAGGGCGCTTTTGTCGGGGTATTCAGAGTGGACTATAATTCGTACATGCCATTCCTACATCTTGGCAGCAGCCATGATGGCATAAAATGGGAGATTGAACAGGATCGGATTCAATTCATATCCGACGATCCAGAAATTGGCAAGATGATTTATGCTTATGATCCCCGTGTTTGTAAAATTGATGATATTTTTTATATTACCTGGTGTAATTGTTATCACGGTCCCACGATTGGCGTTGCCAGAACAAAAGATTTTAAAGAATTCCACCAGATGGAAAATGCTTATTTGCCATTTAACCGAAATGACGTTCTTTTTCCAAGAAAAATCAACAGCGAATATTACATGCTAAATCGTCCCAGTGACAATGGTTACACGCCTTTCGGCGATATTTATATCAGCGAGAGCCCCGACATGATCCATTGGGGAAGACATCGATTTATAATGGGAGCAAGTGGACAGTGGTGGTAAGGTACCAAAGTTGGTACAGGACCAATTCCAATTGAGACGACTGAAGGCTGGCTAATGATTTATCATGGCGTTTTGAATCCCTGTAACGGTTTTGTTTACAATATCGGCGCGGCACTGCTGGATATTGATGAGCCGTGGAAAGTGTTGTATCGTACCAACCGCTACCTGTTAAATCCCGAGAGATCTTATGAAACCACGGGAAAAGTACCCAATGTCGTTTTTCCCTATGCTGCACTTTGCGATGCAATGACTGGTAGGATGGCGATTTATTATGGTGGAGTTGATACCTATACCTGTATCGCTTATGTCCAGGTTGATGAATTGATTGATTTTATTAAGGCGAATTCTGAAGTCTTTTAACTATTTCAAACCACGAGGACACAAAAGAACGTTCTTTATCGAAAAATCTTTCAGAAACGCTGTCATTCTGAACGGAGCGAAGCGGGGTGAAGAATCTCTAAGCACTCAGTCAAATTTATATGGTCACAGATTTTTCAGCCGCTAAGTTTATCCTGAGCTTGCCAAAGTACTCCTTCACAATAACAAAGATATTGTCTTAAGTATGATTCGTTGACATAATTAATTAGAACTGAACAGCCCTGTCCCCAGACCGGTTCCAAACATTGACCACATAGCCCGAACTTAAAAATGCCAATATCGAATGATGCTATGGACGGACTGGTTTCGGGGATTATAAACCCTGTTTGCCCTCTGTTGCGTACCATACCGAGTTAATGCGCTGGAATCCAAATTCAAATTATCTTCTCTAAAAACTTACGTATCAATACACCCATCCCGTCCCAGGCGGCAATCGGTTTGTTGGTAAAGTCAATCCAAACTTGATTCACACATAGAATCTCTGCTAAATTGTCACAGTAAATCTTATTCACTTTTTTGTACTCCTTTTGAGTTATCCTGACGATCCCTTAACATGTGTATTTCATTAGATTTAAGTTTTAAAGTCAAGAAAAAAATAAATGCTATTGCATTATTTGGGATTATAACTGAGTGTACCGCGCGTTTTTTCCTATTCTTTCATACAAACATTAAAATTTATTGTCAGAATGTAAATAACATCTTTAAGAAAGCATAAAGTCTGCCATTATCATTCCATTTTAAATACTCGGACCGGTCTGTCCTCCATTGACTGGTCGGCTCCCACATCCCGTGGCTCACAAAACCAGACCAGCTTCCCCTCAAGAGTCAAATTCTGTGGACAACGTACTGCATCGGGATGGGTTTCTATAAATCGCTGCAACATCAGGCTTTGCAACTTTGTAAGGATTTGCTGATTTTCTGGTTTCTTTGACACATCCGTGTGTTCTTTCGGATCTGTCTTTAGATTATACAGCCGATGGACAATGCCTGAAGGCCCACAACCTGTCTGATAACCGATTCCCAAATCACGACTGCCTGTGGTAAAAATATATTTCCACTCTCCATCCGTCACCATCGCCAAATTATCTTCTAAATACTCCGCAAAGACGAATTCCTTATGCCTGGCGTTCACGTTTTTCAGAACATGAGCAAAACTTTCCCCCTGGGCTTCATCCAATGCATCAATGCCGATTACATCCAGAATCGTCGGGACAATATCGATGTATTCAACCAAAGCGTCTGAACGTCTTCCGCCATTGAACTGTCTGCCCAGCCTTACAATCATTGGTTGGTGAATTGCTTCCTGCCATAGTGTGTGTTTTTCAAAGCGCTTGTGGTCATTCAGCAGATAGCCGTTGTCGCTGATATAAATGACCAGACTGTTTTCGGCCAGCTCCATGTCCTCAAGCGCTTTGAGCACAAGCCCGATATTTTTATCCAGATATTCGGTGGAGGTGTAGTAGGAAGCAATGATACCCCGTTTTTGTTCAGCAGTAAGGTTCCTGAACTTCTGGGGAATCCAGCGGTCATCCTCTGGACTGCCTTCGGGGAGCGACATATCATCGGGATGATATTTTCCAGCAAATTCAACCGGAAAGTAATAGGGATGATGCGGTTCTTTAAAAGCCAGCCAGATTAAAAAAGGTTTATCCCTGTTTCTCCTCATGAACTCAATCGCCTGTCGCGCATAAAAAGTCCCTTCGCTGTATTCATCATATACTGGCTGGGGCAAAATCCGGCAATTCATCCATTCAGCAATGCTTTCCTTTGATTTCTCACGATCATAAAATTCGATATTTTTTGGAAATGATAGCATCTTCTGTCCTTCCAGGAATTTTCGGTATTCAGCTCCCTGAATCAATATATCGAATCCATGCTGTGGTAGACCATTTTTATAGAGCGGATACCACACCCAGTTATTGAAATGATTCTTTCCGATCAGCGTGCTCTGGTAACCATAAGCCTCAAGATGTTCGGCAATCGTGGTATTGCCTTCTTCAGGGAAGGGCGTAAATAAAAGATTAACTCCCGTCGCGTGTGGATACTTGCCGGTAAGTAACGATTGTCTTGAAGCGCTGCAAATCGGAGAGTTGCAATAGGCTTGTGTAAACGTAATACCCTGGCCTGCAAGTCTATCGATGTTAGGCGTGCTAATAATGTTATTCCCATGAATTCCGGTAATATACAGGGCATGGTCATCAGACAAAATCACCAGCACATTTTTCAGTTTAGGTAACTCCTGACTGAATGTTATCCGTGCCAAGAGCAAAATAAACACAACGCAAATGCTTAAAATAATATGCATTTTTTGACTCCCTCTGTTATTAAATGAACCGTTTAGAGGAAACAATTTTTTTATTTGACTTTTTTACCGTTCACCCATAGTGTTTTACCAGCAAGACGGCCTTTGGGCTGGACGACAACTTCAGCGCCTTCTGGTGAAAAGTAATCAAGAAATAAATGACTCCCCTCCAGCCGCCATTCGACCACAACCAATCCGAGAGGATGTGGTACCACACCTTTTGCCCAAGAAAGATTCTCGGACTGCGGTGAGATAATGATCTTATTTTTATCAAATTCCTTATGAAATCCAAGATTGACGCCGAGAGCTTCTGTTGTCAGAAAATAGGTGGGATGTCCACTCCAGGCATGACTGAGCGTTCCCTGCCCTCCATCTCCACTATCAAAATTTTCCCAGGCTGTGTCATCACCACCCAGAATCATTCGCGTCCAGTACTGTCTTATGAACCGTTCGGCAATATCGGCTCGTTCATGCTGATATAAGGCAGCCAAAGCATAAAATGAGCTGTAAGGCGTTATTCTGCGATTTCGGGATTCTTCTCCAATATCGCGGAATTGCGCTTCAAGATAATCGATTATTTTTTCTGCTTGATCTTTGGTGGTACAATCATACAACAATGGCCATGCATTTGACGTGGGATAGTATTTTCCGCAAAGTTGACCATCCTTATAACCATCATTAAACAATTGTTTTTGCTGATCCCAGAATTTGGTGCTTACGATCTGCTTCACCATCTCAGCCGATTTTTTGTAGTCAGATGCTTCATGCGTTTTCCCCAAGATTCGGGCATATTCGGCAATAATTTCCAAGGCGCGAGTAAGCAGGGAGTGAGTTGCCGTTAGCTTTGCCGTTTTGTCTATCCGAGTCCACTCGATGAATTGCCGTCCCAGGTAACATATACCGTTCTCATCAGCAGAAGCGAGCCAGCGATCCACTAAATGTTTATAGCCGTCATAAATAAGCTTCACAAATTCTGTATCTCCGCTATAATCGTAATACCACTTTGAGGTCAGAATATTGATCAGGGGGAATTCACCTTCCGCAACCTCTTCATTGCCGAAGTTAACCAGTTTATATTTATCATGGAACACCTTGAGCGAGCGTTTCACCAATCTGGAGTCGCCACTTCCGGCGAGCGTAATCGCATATTCAGGAAGCATATCACCGGCATAGAGTCCCCTTTCCCTGAAAGGTGTATCGATATAGCTGTCTTCTGCACAAACCCGCAGCGATCGCCAGCCCAGCTCCCAGATAGCATTGAACATGGGATCAGAACATTGGAATGAGCCAATCTTTTCAAAGGGATACACCTGTTCAATGACGCCGATTTTTTTCAGGGTTGCGGGACGTGAATGCTCGGTAATATTCACCTGCAAATAACGCAGTCCGTAAGGTTTAAATGTTTCAAAGCGATTTGCTTTTCCATTGCCAACAAAACGTACGCCCGCTGAAATCATTTTTCGTTTAAACAGCCACGGTTTGCCATTATATAATTCTTCACTGAATCCGATATCGATGACCGTACCTTCAGGTGCGTCTACTTCTATAAAAATTCTACCCAACGTTTTCCCACCGATGTCAAATACCACAGATGTGCCCGGTCCAGGCTCTATTTGAATATCCTGCGTCTGCCAGTCGGCATAGTCCAGATTTTTATCACTACATTTCCATACCATATCCAGTGCCGGGTTATTGGTTTGTCCGCCGCGAATTTGACCTTGCCAGGCAAAATTAGCTTCTTTAACCAACTTTTCATGCGAATGGAATGGTCGGTCAAACTTTTTTATTTCCGCGTTTCTTTCCCCGAGAAGAGGACCTGCAGTCATAAAGATAGACTCTGAATCAAATGTCTTTGATGGCGAAACATGCAATCCAGCCGATTTCGGCAATGCCATATAAAAATCCCAGGCACCCCAGATAGCACCATAATGCATATTGAGAAAATTCCAGCCTTTTTTCAGTTTAAAAATCCGCGGATCACGATTGGATCTTGGCGGATTTTCACCCAAACCTTTCAGCGGACCTTCACCGTTTAGATAATATTCGCCCCACCATAAACCAGCCTCGACTTCCTGATCAATCGGTGAGTAAATATAGGTATAGCCAATGATGGATGGTCCTTTGTAATAATCACTTCGCGCTTCATCGGGCGTTTTAATTCGGAAGGAATAGATATCCTCTTTTTCATTGATCTGGTACACACCGACAACATACTTGGCTGTAATTGCTTTCCTGGTCAGGTGGGGAATCGTTCGGGGGGATAATTTATCCCAGGCATCCTGGTCTGCGATAACGACCGGTTTCTGCCAGCCGGAAGCATCAGTTTCAATCCCCTTCCAATCGTATCGTTCGATCCGTGAATCGAATATCTCCATGGCAGCACAGGCAAAAGAAAAGCGGACGGCGTTTTGATCATAGCCGGTTGATTTTTTGCATATCCAACTACCGGGCGTTTCAAGAGATATTTTGCCCCCCGTATGTTTTACTGATCCCCAGGCAATGAATCCAGGACGATTATTGGGAACCTGGAAATTTTCGATACCGTTGTACAACGCCTTTACAGCAATTACGTTTTTACCAATCTGCAAATATTTCGAGATGTCATAGCTATCATATTCAGGGTGTTCCGGGTATGCCCTTGCCGGACCAAAATTAACAAAGATTTCATTCACAAAGAGGTGGTATCTTGAGTCAGCGAAAAGATGAATGACTGCCTCATTTGCAGGTTCGACTAAAGTGAATTCATTGCGGAAATACACGTATTCATTTCGCACTTCCTTCTTCTCATGAATCCAGATATACCGGGCATTATCTTCCCATGCACAGATAACAGAAAAAGCAATCAGAATTATTACTGGAATTATAAGTATGATATTTTTTTTCATCATGCCACCTTTGATATAATTTAAACGTATCAATCCCCGATATAATAACTTTGTGCTTCAATTAAATGTCCATCCACCCTCTGCGCTTCGAATCCAAAGTTGACAACGATCCGCTTGCCGTTCGCAAAAACCGTTTCTTCCACCTGTATGTTATCGTTTACAAATCGGTGAGATATCATTTCTGCCATCCCGATTTGCTCGTGCCACCGGTCAATATGAAAAGTCGATGTAAAGATTTCTTCATCCATCGTGGTCGGCGTAAAACTGGCATTTTCATCTGCCTTTCTATTCCCTATATTGCCAAATTCAGGTCTCATGAAAAACAACAGCAGATATCCCCACAACATATCCTCCAGCCATTTGGGATATGGCTTATCTTCCGAAAATGTGGTGTAACGAGCATTGAATACAGAATCATGAAACACCAGTGACCACAGGGGGATGGTTTCGCCCTCTATGCGCTCATGTCGGTTTTCAAACCAGTCGCAATAAGGCGCACCAAAGTCAGCGCTCTCTTCACTGCCCACCAATAGACTCTGTTCGCGGTAAAACTTGAGAATCTCTGTTTTCAATTCACGATCTTGGAGACGTGTCAGAGTGTTTCCTTTCTCGAATGATTGTAACAGCTTTGCAGCAGTAACTGTATCAGGAAACATTGCATCTGGATTCAATTCTTTTATTTTTTCCCAATTTCGTTTCACATATTTCAGGCTATCCCTTGAGTTCAGCATATAAGCCTGTCCGCCGGCCCATAATCCGCCGGGCATCAAACTTCCATTTGGTCGGCGCAGTACGCCTTTGGGAAAGCTTTCGACATGTTCATAAATATCTTGATAATTATCATGTAGACAAAATGGCAATTTCTGCTTAGAATCCATCAATTCAGCCAGTTTCTTGTAATCGCCAAGCGCCGGTTCCGGCGGCCAGATATCCGGATGTGAATAATCATAACCGCCGTTAATCCAACCTCTAACGTTGACAAGCCCCTTGCTGAAGCCCTTGGATTTAACATACTCGATCGATTTTTTCAATTCGGCATGCGTAAACCGAATTTCCTTTTGTTGTCGTTTCTTTTTTATTTGTGCCGATGTAAAAAGATAATCCTCTGCAGCCCGTTTGTTCAGTGCTGGATAAGCCTGGAAATAACTTAAAATTCTCCCACCGATCATGCGCTGCAGGAGTGGATTCTGCTCAACTTTTTCTTTTAAAGTGACAAATTCACCCTTATCCTTCAGGTAAGCACGATAAGCCTTGGCTATTTCGTTATAACCTCCTCTGAAGAACTTGAAACTGAAGCTATAATCCCCCTGCCATCGATCCAACGATTTCAACCATACAGGGCTTACCAACCCATTGTACAAAAAAGCTCCGGCATCCGCTGATTTATTGCCATAAACACCCATCCAGGCCATCCCATCTTTGACTCCGCCAAACATTCTCATATTCATGTGCGTATAAAACGGCAGGTATTCACGTGTCCAGATGTCCGGATCGTCTCGTTTTACTAACCTTCCAGCACGATGTGGGATGATCGAAGCGTCACAAAAAATCGGGGCAGGAAAGATCAGGCTGGGGATGCTTTCATCTATAGAGAGCAGTCTGTAAGTAAGCCATTCGCCTTCCAGCACAATCCTGCAAAGAAAGGTACCGACAACTCTATTCTGCCGACCATAAAGTATAAAACGGAATTGACTACCCTCTTTCTTGACTAGAAATCGGCCGGGATACTGTTCCATGAAGGTTCGATCTCCGCGGAACCAGCAATTGTTTTCTTCAATCTCAGAGGAATCCTGGATGGTAACCGGCTTCTGCTCCCAGCGATATTGATTCCTTTTATCGGCAATAATTGTAGAAGCATCATTGAAGATTTCAAATTTTAGATATTCATTTTCAAAAGTTTCAAGGAGCGCTTTTTCTGGTAAATCAGTCAAAAATTCTACTTCATCTCCTTTCGCATTGCCTCTTCCTAAAATTGGAACACCAACGCCAAACAATGCGGAAGTACGTATAAAATCGCGTCTATCCATAACCTTTCCTTGATTAAAGATATTTTAATAGGATGTTTTGATTTGGATTCACTCTATTATACTCGCCCGATTTCAGAAAATCATGCCATCCATGCTCTTTCCCGATTCTTTACTTGAGATAGCACATCGATAGCGATATTCACATCATCCACTATCTGCCAGTCAAACATGCCCACGCAAATAAAATCAGCACCATTCTCGAAGGCAAACTTAAATCCATCTGTGGGATAAATCGCACCCCCGGCAAGCACCTTGAACGCAATCCAGGGAATGTTTTTCTTCTTCATGAATTCGATGGACGCATCTGGAAACAGGCAGAATATGTTGTCATGAAATTCATTGTGGTCTTTGGATTTTTTACCATCTACGGAGAAGGGGATTCGATTCTCTTTGGGATGGGCGGACCAGTACTGTTCGTGGTGCAACGTTTTCATGTAGAAATCAGGTAGTATGCCGGCTTCGTCACAAGCAATCAGCGCCTGAATGGAATGTGCACCGAGTCCAGCGAGAAAACCCTGTTCGCGGATTTTGTCCATTGCCTTGAACAGCACCTCCATCTCGCCATCACGCACACGCCAGTCTGTACAGTTTCCCTGGATCTGAATCATATCCGTCCCACCATCAATAGCCATGTTGATCTGCTCGTATAAATCATCTTTTGTGGGATGTACCTGACAATAAGTCTGAAGCTTGCTGCCGGTCACTCGTTTGTATTTATTGATCAGCGCGATCTGGCTGATCGCTATGTTCATCGTGTTGATGCCCGCCTTCTCTGCTAATTCCAACGTTTCAAATACCTTTTTTTCTGTATTATATGCCTTAAACAGATGGGATACATAAAGTAGATCACGTGCATGAGCCCACCCTCCGATCAAATTACCCCCCATGATTAGACGACTGACCTCAAAATCACCTATTCGTCCCCTGAGCAGTGCACCCTTGAGATCTTTCAGTCTCGTATCGCTCACCTTGATGGTCGCACCTGTGATTGCATTGATCGACTCCCACCGGTACTTCTTCACTGTACCGTAGGTGAAAACCCCCAGCAAAGGGAGAAATGCCAGGTTTTTCAGCATGTCCCGTCGGTCTGTCCAAACAGGATGAGTAGCAATGTCCGACTCTTTTTGCTCTCCGGAACGATCCATTTTTTTCCTGAGTGGTCGTTGAAAAAGTTTCTCCAATGCTGGAAAGGAGGTAACCGGCAATACTGCAATAACCAACAAGGAAACCATTTCGACTAGGTTCTTGTTGATGTACAAATAATGGCCTTCGGCGGGAATACCAAAGTCTGTGCCAATAAAAGGAGGATTGGCCACATAGTATAGTGCCAGAAGCAGGATACCTGCGATACTGGCCAACCGTGTGAACAAACCGATCATCAAGGCCAGACCGATCAAGCACAGCCCCGCGATATTCAACCAGTCGACAGTAGCAAGTACACTTGGATTGGAGACGATCCAATGAAAGAAACCTGAAAAAATCCATCGGGAGTTTTCCAGATATCCGGCCGATGTCCAGTCTGGAATGAGGATTTTGGAGATGCCTTCATAGAGAAAATGCCATCCAATCACAATTCGAAGAATGAGCAGAACGGTCATCTGAAGCCTGGATAACCTGTGTGTATGAGATGTATTGTTTTGCATTATTCGATTTCTCCGAAAACGATAAATTTCTTTTTATATTTAATGCACAATTCCCTGGTCTTCCAATGAAACCCAGCTACGGGATTTGTGTAGTAAGGGTCTCAAAAACTGAGCCCTGCAGTATTTCTAGTTTGAATACATAAGCATGTTGATAATAATCAGGAAACAAATTTGGCAGTTCGATTTCAATTCCCCTTTGATCCTTTTTGAACCTAAGAAAACCATCCACACCCAGGAGAGTTACCCTGTTTGCCTTTGAGTAATAATCGCCATATTTTCCTTTTGTATTGTTGCCGAGCCTGTCGTTGACTACGATTTCTTCTTTGTTAGGAGCGTTAATGTAAATCCATGCCAATAATTCTTTACTTTTCCAATAAGAGTCTGGGTAATCCCATGCTCCATCGAAAAAGAGGAGCGCCGGCTCATAGGTCTGCACAAGTTCTTTCACCTGGGCATGTAA
>JABAOH010014618.1_pt1 | contig 10543 bp, 7 predicted proteins | sample 7062181 | NCBI WGS metagenome assembly JABAOH01 (sample SAMN14538630, study PRJNA623070) | marine sediment metagenome | biome: marine biome [ENVO:00000428]; feature: marine pelagic biome [ENVO:01000023]; material: deep marine sediment [ENVO:00002113]; isolation source: pool of 5 deep marine... | reverse complement strand
CTTCCTTCTTAGCCTCAGCTGCCGCTGGCGCACAAGCACCAGCCACCAGAGCGACAGCTAGACCCAGAGCCAAACCCCCGACCATTAGACTCCTTAACTTCTTCATCATTTTCTCCTCCTTTTATAGATTTTTAATTTTTGGCCCCCCATTATTTAATTTTGTCTCCCCCAATATCACCTCCTTCCCTCCCCGTAAGAACCCTCCTGAGGGTACAAGAATCCCTTGGAGGATGCTTTTCGGCACCTTCTGGAAACCCTCTCTCATTCCTCACCCCAGAAGGTTAGAGTTATGAATTCCTGGAAATCGTGATAATAAGTTTTTCCCCTTATAGCACAATGGTGATGAAAGTCAAACCTTTTTTATCATTAATTAAAGAAAAAGGAGCCTGTCCCCTTTTCCCCTTACAGACCCATATCTTTCTCTTCTTCCCCGATGCATTCATCTATAATCTTTACGGCTTCGTCAATCTCCCCTTTCCCGATAATGAGAGGAGGTGCAAACTCAAGGGCGTGCCCCATCGTTTTAATGATCAGTCCCTTCGCTTTGGCACGATTGATAATGCTGGTAATCCGGTTCAGGGGAAAAGGGTCCCTATTCTTCTTGTCCGTTGTCAGATCAAGGGCCGTCCATAATCCCCTTCCTCTGGCCTCGCCTACCGTTGGATGAGATTCAAGGGTTCTTAAACCCTCCAAGAAATAGACCCCCATCTCGTATGAATTTTGAATTAAATGCTCCCTTTGCATGATTTCAATATTCTTCAGGGCCGCCGTACAGGAAACGGGATGGTTTCCATAGGTATGAAGATGTTGAAAAATCTCTATGGGTTCCATGACTTCATCGGTCCAACCGACTCCTCCGAGTGGGACATACCCGCTCGAAATCCCCTTTGCCATGGTCATGATATCGGGCTGTATATCGAAATACTCGACTCCGAACCATTTGCCCGTTCTCCCAAATCCACAGATAACCTCGTCGATAATGAGGAGAATCCCGTACGTATTGCAGATGTCACGGACAATGTTCCAATACTCCTGTGGAGGTGCCAATGCCCCAAAGGCTTGTTGAATGGGTTCCCCGATAAAAGCCGAAATCTGCTCGGGACCTTCGAATTCGATAATCCGTTCTATATCTCTGGCACAAGCCAGGTCGCAATTGGGATAGGTCAAATGAAGCGGACAACGGTAACAGTAAGGGGACTCCACGAATACCGTCCCCGGCATAACGGGGTCCATTATCTGCCGCATGGACAACACCGTGCCCAGTACGCTCAATGCCCCGCCGGTGACACCGTGGTAGGCTCCCCTTCTGGAAATGACCTTATACCGCTTTTTGTCCCCCTTGTAATGATGATAATGCTTGGCCAATTTAATGGCTGTCTCAACCGCCTCTGACCCGTCGCATACGAAAGTGAACCTATTTATCTTTCCCGGTGCCAGTTCCGCCAAAACTTCTGCGAGGTGCATTGCGGGCAGGTTGGAAAACTGCATGGGGGTAAAATAAGGGAGTTGGCAGATCTGGTCATAGACCGCCTGAGCTATCTCCTTCCGTCCATAACCCACATGGACTGGTCGGGTAACGCCGGAAACGAGATCAAGATAACTATTCCCGTCTTGGTCGAAAACCCGGACACCTTCGCCTTTCGTCATAACGGTAATTCCCTCTTTTACCAGTTCCCTCGGTGTCCTTTGTAAAATGAGATGAGATGTATCATCCATTATGGTTTTCTTGGCCGCCATCTTCGAGCTCCTTTCAGAAAGGGATTATAGTATTTACCCTTTGTTTTCGGCTCCTTTCCCAATTGCTGTCGCGATTATACTATCCACCCTTCGTTCACACAAAAGGTGTTCCCGTGTCACGAGGGAAAAAACCCTCTCTCTGCCCGATGCGAACCGGACAAATTGACTGGTGGGCGGGCCTCACCGGCGAGGAGGCCAGGTGGGTCGTGGCGACAGGTAACGTTCCTTCAATCCGTCCACGGTGAACTCTTTGGACTTGCAGAAGCTGATTACCGTGCGCTCCCAGTCCTCGACGAGTTGAGCGGCCTTGGGTACATCCTTCGCTATCTCAAGGGGGATGGAGATGACGCCGTGCTTATCCCCCTGGATCAGGTCGCCGGGTTTTACGACCAGGCCGCCTACCTTAACCGGAACACCCATCTCCACCAGATGTACGTAGGCGTGGGAGACGCTTACACAACTCGAGAAGAAATGGAACCCCCTCTCCCTCACCTCATCCAGATCCCGCACTGATCCATCCGTGACCGTGCCGACGCACCCCAAGGCCTTGTGTATGTTACATTGTACCTCGCCCCAGAAGGAACCGAGGACAGGGTCGTCTATGTCGTGGATCACGACAACTCTCGGTTCCGGTATCTTCAGGATCTCCTCCCACCAATCAGGCGGCTGAATCCGCCGGCCCTCCGGAGAATCGGCGCTTATGACGCCGGTGACGGCGTAGCCAATCATGGGCTCCAAATCGGGAAAGACGCACTTGATCTCGGGGAGCATGAACCCTTCGTTGCGAGGACGAATGTTAAAGAGCTCGATTGCATTGGATTCGGCGCACGTAGGCCAACGGCGTAGTGCTTCCAGGTCTTCCATGCTAAGGTATGCAGACATCTCTCACCTCCTCATTGTTTTTCAATAACGATTGTGCCTTCCATTTTTGCCTGGCGCAGGAGTATTTGTGAAGCCAGGTAAATCCTTATAATAATTCGTTCCGCGACAGCTTCAGAGGGGTGCTCCGTTGTCCCTGAGCGTAATCTGCTGGAGAAGTGGGGTACCCTTCGAGAGTGAGCAGGCTTCGTCGTGACTCTCCGATGCTGAGCTCTTGACCTTAACCTCAACCTTAACCTGAGCCTTGGCCTCTCTCCTCCCATCTCTCAGCCTTGACCTGCTGAGGGGTAACAGACCCCGAAGGATACGGCGAAGGGACACGGGAGCATTCCGAAATCGGCTCATTTGCCCAGTCTTTTATAGAAATTCTTGAACCCAGGCGCAAAATCCCATGGGTCCACGATAAAGTCAACCACTGCCGGTAAACCTTCTCGATTGGCTTCCAAAGCCCTTTCCAATGCTGGTCTAATATCCCCCGGTTTCTCCACACGTTCACCGTAACACTTGCTGGCTTCGGCTATTTTGACGAAGTCGGGCTGTACTTCAAAGTCAGCTGCGATAAACCGATCTCCACGCCTCTTCTGATTGAACTTTATCCAGCCGAGGCTGAAATTGTTCAGTACAACATATGTCACCGGTGCATTATACTGAACAGCGGTAGGGAGCTCCTTCATAAACATCTGAAAAGCACCGTCTCCCGTGGTACATACAACGTTCTTCTCCTGCATGGCAAACTTGGCCCCTATGGCAGCGGCGACCCCAAATCCCATGCATGTCTGTTCACCCGGCGCCACACAGGAGTTAACATCGAGAACTTTGTAGTAGGGAAAGTAGTAAGACCAGAGGTCCTGAGACCCGTTTTCCTTCACGAGGATGGTGTTTTCCCCGAAGACTTCGTTCAGTTCCCGGACCACGCGTTTTGTCTTGATTGGGACTGAATCTGTAAGACATTCGGACTTCACCCGTGTTTCGTATTCTTCCTTAGCCCTCAGAAGCTTGAGGATTCTGGGATTCTCCCGCCTTTTTTCTCCGATCATATTCTGGAGTAGCCGTGCTAAATCTCGCAAGACCAGTTTTGCATCTCCTACGATAGCGACATCTGGAGCCCAGTTACGGCCTATCTCTTCCGGGTCTATATCGATCTGGATGTACTTGGCCCCTTGAGGGAAGAATCTCTGCTGACCTGACTGGAAATCCTCGTTGCGAGACCCAATTGTGATAAGGAGGTCTGCTTCTCCGTAGGTTTTCTCCCCTAATTCTGTGAAGTACAATCCCACAAGCCCGAGAGCGAGAGGATGGTCTTCCGATAGTATTCCTCTGCCGCATGGGGTGGTCATCACCGGTATCCTTACCGTCTCAGCCAATGTTTTCACCTCATTAAAAGCACGGGAACTGACCGCTCCGCCCCCTGCAACTATGAGAGGTCTCTTGGCTGCCATCAAAAGCGATGCCGCCTGTCCCACACTCTGAGGATCCCCCGATGATCTCAAGGGGTACGTGGACGGTATGTATTTTGGGATTCGTGCTTCTCGGAGACCAACGTCCATAGGGATCTCGATGAAAACTGGCCCCGGCTTACCATTGACAGACAAGGAGAAGGCCCTCTGCATAACCCAGGAGGTGCGTTCCGGTTCGGTTATACGCTCGCACCACTTAGTCAAAGGTTTCAAGATGGATATCTGGTCAGCTTCCTGAAACGCTCCCATTCCGGAATTCGCCACATTTGACGCGCTGGCAATGGCGATAACAGGAAGACAGGCGGACTGGGCCTCCATGATTCCAGGAAGGAGGTTTGCAACTCCGGGGCCGCTGGAGCCGAAGCAAACCCCGGGCTTGCCCGTCAGACGAGCGAAACCCATGGCCATAAATGGACCAGAACTCTCCTCCCTTACAAGGACCGTTTTGATCTCCGGAGCATCATAGAGAGCGTCATAGAAACGGTCTCCTCCGGGGAGTCCGAATACGTATTCGGTTTTCTCAGCTCTCAGAGCACGTACTATTGCCTGCCATGCGTTCATCGTATATAGAATCACCTCCCTCCGTTAACCTCCTTTTGGATGGATCTTATAGCCTTCTTCGTGAATTTGTCAAATAGTATCAATGAGAACCGTGAAGGGGTAATTACGGACCCGAAGAAAGGCGAGTTCGCGTCATGCCGTGAAAAAGACCCTGAGCACCAGGATAATATGGGCAATTCGAGGTCGAATGGGCTATTCTCCTTTGGCTCATGGAAAACGTTTCGCAGACCAAGGCGTGCCTTGTAAACTGTATTTTTATAGAAATACATATATTTAATAAAATCAAACTGTTAAATATATATTCCTCACAAAAATTCGAAGTTTCGCTTGATTGAATCGATAGAATGGTTGACAAAAAAAAGAGAAGGTGTTATTGGTTGGTCAAATCACCTGACCATACACCTATTATTCCCAAACATGAGAGGTAAAAGGGTTTTAGAAAGGAGAGATGTGCCGTGAGTCTGGATACACTTTTTAGTCCCTTCTCCATCGGAACATTGGAGGTACAAAACCGTATTGTGATGCCCCCCATGGCAACAAGGTACGCCACGCTGGAAGGCTTTGCGACAGACCGACAAACAGCCTATTATGTGGAACGCGCAAGGGGAGGCGTGGGATATATCACCGTCGAACATACGGGTATTCTCGAGCAAGGCAGAGCACACCCGAATATGCTGCTCATCAGCTCCGATGAACACGCTTCGAGAATCGAGGGGTTGATCGAGGCTGTCCACAGTGCAGGGGGAAAAATCCTCATCCAGATTAATCACGCGGGGAGACAAACCGCATCTGCTGTCACAGGGTCTCCCATTGTTGGACCGTCCCCCATTCCCTGTCCAACCAAAGACGAAACTCCTCGTGAACTTTCCGTGAGTGAAATCGAGGAGATCATAGAGGCATTTACAGTAGCTGCCCAGAGGGTCAAGAACGCCGGGGCCGACGGTGTCGAGCTCCATATGGCCCACGGGTACCTTCTCTGCTCCTTTCTCTCCCCTTTTTCCAACCAGAGAAGGGACCAGTATGGGGGCGATATCCAGGGACGGGCCAGGTTTGCCCTGGAGGTTTTGAAGTCAGTTCGCAACCGGGTAGGCCCGGACTTTCCGATTAGCTGCAGGCTGAGCGGCGACGAGTACGTGGACGGAGGTCTTAAAATTGAGGAAACCAAACAGGTTGCTCAAATCCTGGAAAAGGAAGGGGCCAATGTCCTCCACGTGTCGGCCTGCAATGCTGCCTCGGGTTACCTGAACCATCCGCCCTACTATGTGGAAGAAGGTGTCTTCGTCCATCTGGCCGAGGCCATCAAGTCGGTGGTGAAGATCCCGGTAATCACGGTCGGGAGAATTAGAAATCCCGCCATGGCTGAACAGGTTCTTCGAGAAGGGAAGGCTGATCTCGTCTCCATGGGCCGTGCGTTGATCGCGGACCCCCACATGCCGAAAAAGGCGCAAGAGGGCCGGCTGGAGGATATCAATCTCTGCATCTCGTGTAATCGATGCATTCAGACCCTGAGAAAAGAGGCGGTTCGATGTGCTGTCAACCCGGAGACGGGTAACGAAGATCGATTTAGGTTCTCGAAAACCGATCGACCCAAGAGGGTTTGGATTGTTGGCGGGGGCCCTGGAGGCCTCAAGGCGGCCGAAATAACAGCCCTGAGAGGCCACCAGGTGACGCTCTTTGAGAGGGATCAGAAGCTGGGCGGCAGAATGAGACTGGCCGCTCTTCCTCCAAAGAAAGCCGTTCTGAACGATTTTCTGGATTATCTCGAAAGAAGAGTCAGGGGGCTCGGTGTAACCCTCGAGCTGGACAAAGAATTCACCCCCGATATGTTGGGAACTGGTAAGCCGGATGCGGTGATCGTCGCATCGGGAGCCCTTCCGCTCTTTCCCGATTGGAAGGGGATGGAAGAGAGCGGTGCCCTCTCCGTCGATGACATCTTATCCGGGGAAGGAGATGTGGGAAAGCGAGTCCTGGTGGTCGGTGCGGGAGGCATCGGTGCGGAGACGGCCGATTATTTGTCGGAGATGGGAAAGGAGGTCACCCTGGTCGAGATGTTGGAGGAGATAGCCGCGGACCTGGTTGTCCATCTAAAACACTACCTTTTCCAGAGGCTCGCGGAAAAGGGAGTTACCATTCTCACATCCACCAAGGTAAAAGAGCTGGGAAAGGGTTATGCTCTTGTGGAGGACGCTTCCGGGACAAGAAAAATCGATGGATTCGATACCATCGTTTTGGCCGTGGGCTCGAAAGCAGACGATCGCATTGCCAAGAGCCTTGAGGGGAAAGTGCCGGAACTCCATGTGATTGGTGATGCCTCCGAGCCACGGGAGGCTTTGGAAGCCGTCTATGAAGGAGAAGAAACCGCATTGAAAATCTAAGTCATCGCTTATGACACCGTCGAATTCTTATGGGAAAGGAGGTGAACACGGAAATAGAGGGAGAGGGGGTGATAGAAAAAGAAGGATGGGAGAAAATGAGATTTTTGCGCTGCCCGTCTGCCTTTCGTTTTTCGGCGGGAGCACAGTCTCGGGGCAAAACATAGTGCCCGAGAAAGAAAAGGAGGTTTGGGTATGAACCGTAAGAAGAGATACAAGGTGATCATAGGAACAGTTTGTCTATTCTTCATGATCTTGGGGGGTACAAGCCTTGCCGCGGAAAAAGTCATCAACGTGTGGCATACCGAGACCAACCCTGTATCGAGGAAGGCAGTTGCCAATATCGTGGCACGGTTTGAGAAGCTGCATCCCGATATCAAGGTGGAGGCAGAGGCCCTTGCATGGGGAGACCTGGAGGGAAAGATCATGGCCTCCCTGGCAGCAGGCTCGCCGCCAGAGCTTTCCCATGGACAGCCCATCACCTGTGCTGCACTGCAGGCCAAGGGTTTGCTCCTCCCCCTGGATGAGGTGGTCAAATCCATCGGTGAGGACAACATCTGGGATCAGATAAAGAAGGTGGGAAAATTCGGGGACCATTACTTCGGCCTCGTTCACGCCGCTGGCACCTCCCTTTTGATCTACCGGAAGGATCTGGCCAAGAAGAAAGGCCTGAAGAATCCCAAGACGTGGAAGGATCTGCTCCATAATGCCAAAGAGCTTACCATGGATACCAACAAGGACGGAAAGATCGATATCTACGGCTTAACCATTCCCGGTGACAACCTGTTTATCAACATCCTCCTCGGGGAACTGACAAAGGCCAATGGGGGCATTCTATTCGATGATCAGAATCGGCCCCAATTTGAGGCCCAGTCGATGATCGAGATTTTGGGATTTCTGAAGGAATTGACCAAGTATCTGCCTCCCGGTTGGGAGGGACATGGCTACAGGGAGACCTTTGCCAATATGTACGGCGCAAAGGCGGCCATGATGTATCAGGGATACGGGAGAGGTGCCTCGTTGATCGAACAGTACGCGGCCAAGCGTATGGCCAATACCGATTATTTCGACGTCTGGGTGAAGCCCCACGGACCCAGTGGAACAAAACCTGCCGCCCAAGTGGATGAGGAACCATGGATGCTGTTCAAGGGTTCCAAACATCCCGAGGAAGCCATCGAGTTCCTGAAGTTCTTCTATCAGGATGACAATTACCTCGAGTACATCCAGACGGTCCCGATTCACTTCTTCCCCGTCACCAAATCCCTGCGCAGGAACAAAGCCTACCTTGAGACCCCCATGATCAAGCGATGGAAGGGGTGGCTCGATGTCCAGGAACATTATCTCGAAAATGACCTGGTTAAACCGACGCTTGTTATCGATTGGAAGGACATGGCGAATAAGCCTTACCTCATGGAGATTTTGGGCTCCGGGATCCTGAAGGATATGGTAATGGAGGTAACCAAGGAAAACGTACCTCCCCGTAAGGCCGCCGCAAAGGCCCAGAAGAGGGCGGAGGAGCTCGTAAAGGATAAGGGCTACGCCAAATGGTAATCTAGTTGGAGATAGTGCCGGGGGTATTTGGGTAAGCTCCCGGCACTATCCCTTTATTGTGAAGCTCCCCGCCCACAGGGCGGGGCTTTCCGGAAATGAAATTTCATTTTTATTTGTGCCCCTTGACCCCGCTACAAGGCGGGGCTTGCGGGGCACTTGCCGGTCAAGATGAATTGGGTGGGATGAAAGGATGAGGGTAAGTCCCCAAAAAGCGGGAATCCTCCTGATTACACCATCGGTCTTGCTGATCTGTGCCCTGTTAGTCTATCCGGTGATGTATGGGGTCTGGCTCAGTTTCTTCAAGAAGCATTCCTTCTTCCCGGAGCAGAGATTCGTGGGCCTCGCGAATTATCTTTATTTACTCAGAGACTCGGAATTTTGGATGAGCCTCTGGTATGGAACGTATTATTCCGTGAGCACCATCGTTCTTCAAATCGTCATTGGCCTTATTGCGGCACTGATTCTCAATGAGGCATTTCGGGGGAGAAATTTTGTACGGGGAGTCGTCCTCTTTCCCTACATGATCCCGACGGTGGTGGCCATCATCCTCTGGAAGTGGCTCCTCAATAATCAATTCGGTCTTGTCAACTATCTTCTGCTTGCGGTCGGCATCATTGAAAACCCCCTGAGCTGGACGGGAAAAGATTACATCATGACGTCTCTCATCATTATCAGCGTGTGGGAGTTCTTTCCTTTTGTTGTCTTGAGCGTTCTCGCTCGTTTGCAGACAATCCCACCGGTTCTCTATGAAGCCGCCAAGGTAGATGGAGCCGGTGCGTGGAGCCGCTTCATCCACGTGACCCTCCCTCAATTGAGGAATGTCCTTTTCGTGGTCATCCTTCTCAGGAGCATCTGGATGTTTACCAAGTTCGATACCGTTTGGCTCCTCACTCAGGGTGGGGGCGCGGAAAAATATATCAGGACCCTCCCCGTCTATGCCTATATGAGGACCTTCATGTACTATCAAGCGGGGTTGGGATCCACCCTCGCGGTAATCATGTTCGGGATCCTCATTGCTTCTACAACGCTCTACTTCAAGATGTTCAGGAGGGAGGAAGGGATTTGAAACCGAGGAATGCTCTTTTTTCACTACGGGGGCAGGTGATCTACTGGTCTGCTGCCATTCTGCTGATTTTTACCGCATTTCCCTTTTTCTGGATGATATCAACCTCCTTCAAGCCTTTGAGGGAGATATTCGTTTCTCCCCCGTATTTTCTGCCCAAGGATTTTACCCTTGCCAATTTCGACCGACTCTTTGAGCAAACTCGTTTTCTGATCTATTTCAAAAACAGCCTGTTTGTCTCAACATCAGCCGTCCTCCTCACCATGGCGATCGCATCGGCCGGGGCTTATAGCCTGACGCGATTCAAATTTTATGGCCGGGAGAAGATCGCGAGCCTCATTCTCTTCACCTACATGTTTGCCCCCATTATGATCGTTATTCCCTTCTATGTGTTAATCAAGAAGATAGGCATTGCAAATACCCATCTTGCCCTCATCATGGCATACACCGCCTTTTGTCTCCCCTTCAGTCTGTGGCTCCTGAGAGCCTTCTTCCAGAGCATTCCCCTCGTTTTGGAGGAGGCGGCCCTGGTGGATGGGGCGACCCGTTTCAGGGCCGTCGTCCATGTCATCCTCCCCCTCGCCCTGCCAGGGATCATTGCCACGGCAATCTTCACCTTCATTTTGGCATGGAATGACTATATCTTTGTGAGAATTCTGATCACATCGGATAACCTGAAGACCCTTTCCGTTGGCATAGCAGATCTCTATAATGCAACGGTGATCGATTGGGGAATGATCATGTCCGGGGGGATGTTGATAACCATACCTGTGTTGGTCTGTTTCATCTTCATCCAGAGGTATCTGATAGCTGGATGGGGGGCTGGTGCCGTGAAAGGCTGATAGGCAAAGCACAGATCGGAGGAGGTTGGAGGTTATGAAAAGAGTCCAACCCAACAGGGGGATATTCTTTCCCATCACAAC
>JABAOH010001031.1_pt1 | contig 10546 bp, 8 predicted proteins | sample 7062181 | NCBI WGS metagenome assembly JABAOH01 (sample SAMN14538630, study PRJNA623070) | marine sediment metagenome | biome: marine biome [ENVO:00000428]; feature: marine pelagic biome [ENVO:01000023]; material: deep marine sediment [ENVO:00002113]; isolation source: pool of 5 deep marine... | reverse complement strand
TCGACGAATTGGGCCATTCCGACCAAGTGCATATCTCGGTGGCCGACGCTGAGCGTCTACCTTACCCCGATGCCTGCTTCGATGCCGTCTTGTCGTTTGGCGTGCTCCACCACACACCGGATACTTGTGGGGGAGTGAAGGAACTGTGGCGCGTGTTGAAGCCTGGCGGTCTGGCCTTGGTGATGCTTTATCGAACCGGCAATCCCAAGTGGTGGATGACCCGGCTTGTGCGACGCGCTTCCCATCTGGTGGATCTGATCAGTGGCGAGCCATGCACCATTGCTAACCGGCTGCGACCTCATCACGAAGGGGATGACGTGCGCGGGACAGCACTGTTGGAGCTGTTCGGCTGTCCGGTTTTGAAAGCGTTCTCTAACCAGCAAGTGCGGGAGATGTTTCGTATGTTTTCGCGGGTGTCCATTTCCAATCATCAGCCAGGTTTCCGACGTATGGTAGACATCGTGCCGCTAGTGCAACTGTTGGAGTCATTCCTGGCCTGGTTTGACCGACAAGTTACCCCAGTCTGGGGCTTTTATCAGGTCATTGAGGCCCGAAAGTAGCGTTGGGGGAAGCGCATGATCCCTCGTCTCAAGCCCTACCTGGGCAAAGAAGAACTGTTGGCGGCCCTGCGCCGACAAGAGGACGCCGTTGTCCGCTTTGAAGAAGCCTTTGCCCGCACCTTCGAGGCCAGATATGCCATCGCCTTTCCTTACGGCCGCAGCGGTCTATGGGCGTTCTTCAAGGCATTGGGCATCAAGGGATCTGAGGTTATCATGCCGGCCTACACTTGCGTGGTGGTGGCCCACGCTATTGTGCTTAGCGGCAATATCCCCCGCTTTGTGGGCATCACGCTTTACGACTACAACATGGACTTGGATCAAGTGGAAGCGGCTATCAATGAGCGAACGCAGGCCATCATCGCCACCCACCTGTTTGGCTACCCTTTGAATGTGGACCGTCTGAATGAGATTGTGCGTGCCGCCGAGGCTCAGTGGGGTCACAAGATTTGGGTTATTCAGGACTGTGCTCACGCCTTTGGTGCACGCTGGCAGGGGAAGCTAGTTTGCAATGAAGGCGATATGGCGCTGTATGGCTTGAATATCAGCAAGATGATGACCTCTATTTTCGGTGGTATGTTGACCATAAATGACCCGACGTTGGCTGGGCAATTGCGGGAGTGGCGTGATGCTTATTTCAATTGCCCAGGCGTGACTAAATCCTTGCGCCGCCGATTTTATCTGCTGGCAGTCTATGCAGCCTTCAATAAGAGGCTCTACGGTTTGGTGAATTGGTTGCAAGAAGAGACACCTCTACTGGACCACTTGACAAAGGCGTATCATTTGGACGAGAAGATTCACTTTCCACCCGACTATCTGGATCAGATGCTGGATGTGGAGGCGCAGGTCGGGTTGGCACAATTGCGCAAGTACCCTGAGATTGTGCGCAAGCGACAGGAGAACGCACGCTACTATCATGAGAATTTACCGCCGATACTGGAGTGGGAGCTGCCCCCATTGGTAGATGGGGCGACCTATTCGCATTACGTGGTTCGTGTACCTGACCGTGTGAGCGTACTTGAGACCCTACAAGCAAAAGGTATTCAGCTAGGTCAGTTGATTGAGTACAGCGTACCGCACATGTTGCCATATCAACACTATGCGAAGGCTCAGCACTTTCCAAACTCCCTTTTATGCAGCCGACATACTATTAATCTGCCAATTTATCCGACAGTACGAAAAGGTGACCTGGAGCGTGTTGTGGCGGCAGTCAGGCCGGGGATATTTTGATGTCGGGAGTGCGGCCTTAGGAAATTCTACCTGAGCAACACATAGGAAGCTGCAGCTTGTGAGAATTTAAATGGCTCTCATCTTTTCGCAGACACGGATTGACACTCTATGGTTTCTCTTCTGTGCAAATGTGAAGATGAATAACTTTGACCAGCATTGGGATGAGAATCTCTTTGAGGAGATCCCGGTCACGAAGAAAATCGAAGCCCAACGGTTTTTACAGCCGCTCTTTGACTACCATGAGTCCCATGGTCCCGTACTTGTGCTGGATGCAGGGTGCGGTGATGGTGTCCACATCGAGGTAATCGCAGGTAACGCCAATTCTCTGGAAGGCAGTTCTTTCGTTGGACTAGATATGTCAATGTCGGCACTGCGCGCTTCATTACGACGCCGACAAACCAAATGGACATTTGTACAGGGTGATGTTGGTAAGCTACCTTTTGGAAATGGCCAATTTGACGTTGTCTTTTCTTTTGGTGTCCTCGCGTATACCGATAACCCCTTTCTGTCATTTTCCGAATTGTGCCGGGTCACTCGCATAGGCGGTCACGTTGGAATCTGGATTTATCCGAAGACTGGTGGAATGGGTGGGGCTTTGTTTTCGTTGGTTCGCAAAGCTTGCCAGGTGACAGGCCCCATTGGTTGCCGACTGATTGCCGACTGCATTGTGCCCTTTCTTGGCTTTCTGCCTACACGTTCTAAAGTGAGCCTTACCAATGCCAGTTGGCAACAATGCCGTGAAGTGGTAATGGTGAATATAGGGCCAAGTCGATTGTATTTCCCAGAGCCGTTTGAGGTCGAAAGCTGGTTTGCAAAGAATAGTTTCAAGATCATAAGTCGAGACGATGCCAACCCGATAACACTTTGGGGGGTAAAATGCTGAAGCGCTCCTTGGGAACGTCAGGGCAAATAGACCGTTTCATAGGTGCGGTTCGGTCAGGTGACCCTGCTGCACGCCTTGGCATATTTGTAAAAGCCCTAGGTCCTTTTACTCGCTTACTCGACAAAATGATTTATCGTGCGTTGGTAGATAGTGAAGACAAAGAGGATAATATACCTCCTTGCTTGATGATTGTTAGCCCACCTCGTTCGGGTAGTACGATCATTTACCAGGTGCTGGTTCGTGCGATCCCGTGTGTATATATCAGCAATCTCCACTCGCTCTTCCCACATTGCACGTCGTCTTATCTGCTCAGAAGGAATCTGTTTGATGCAAATCTTGCTGGATTTCACAACTATTATGGGTATACCTCATCTATCTATGACGTCAATGAGGGTAATGAATTTTTTGAAGCGATTTTTCGTGGTGATGCTGACAAGGATCTGATTCGAGAAAGGTTCATCCCGTTTGTAAAAGCGATGCGAGCAACGCAGGAACGGCCGTTCATCTTCAAGAACGTAAGAGCGTACTCTCATATAGCACGTTTGCATCAGGCGGTTCCAGAGATTGTTTTCTCGCGAGTTAAGCGAGATCCTGAGCAGGTTATTCAGTCAGTTGTACGAGCGTATCACGAGCTTGGTTATTTCCATCCGGTGCCCAAAGCGCTTGTGAACCGAGAGATCAACGATCCAGTTGAGTTTGCGGTACGCCAAGTCCTGGAAATTGAGCGGGTAATTGATCTTCAGATAGAGCAAATAGAGAAACCTGCCCGGCTTGAGTGGTGGTATGAGGATTTTTGCTCGGCTCCTTGGCCGATGCTCAAGAACCTCGCTGAAAACTATTTGAAGATGGATCCGTCTCGCCTGCGCAGAGATGCCGTACCGGAACTACAGGTCTCAAAGCGCGTCAAAGTTAGCACAGACGAGGCGGATCGTATTTCCTTGCTGTTGCAGCAATATACAAATAATAATGTAGGGCAGCAAAGCTAGCTATGAAATCCCGTTTAAAACAACTTGGCAAAGACTCCATTGTTTACGGCCTTGGGGGCATTTTTGCAAAAGGGATTGGCTTTTTCCTGTTGCCAGTCTATACCCGGCTTTTTGATCCGGCTGATTACGGCACTATCATGATGTTGGTAGTCATCAACAGTTTCTTGGGGACACTATTGGTGATGGGTATGGACTCGGCCCAGTCTTTCTATTTTTTTGAGCAGAAAGATAGTGGCCCGCGGGCTCAAGCCCGGGTGGTCACAGCGATACTGCAATGGCGGTTAACCTGGGGGATGGTCATCGTTGGGATCGGTCTGCTTTTGTCCCCTCTGCTTAATACGCTGTTTTTCGGTGGCCAGCTCGCCTGGGAATATTTTGCTGTTGCCTTCGCGGGAGTTCTGTTTGGGCAGCTCATGAGCCAAAGTGCAGAGGTTTTTCGCTTGCTGTATCGCCCCTGGTCTTACCTTAGTATTACCCTGAGCAATACAGTAGCCTCGGCAGCCATCACCATCGCCGTGGTAGTATGGCTTGACTGGGGGATACTGGGCTTTTTTGTCGGTTCTGGGATAGGATCTGTGGGGGCAGCACTGTTCGGCTGGTGGGCTATTCGCTCCTACCTTGACTGGTCAGCCTGGCACCGGGACTGGTGGCCCAGACTGGTCCAGTTCGGTGCGCCGCTAGTGCCGGCGGCGCTAGCTATGTATGTCCTAAACACCGCTGATCGCTGGTTCATCAGTTTCTATCACGGCCAAGATGTTTTGGGAATATATGCCGTGGGAGCCAAGTTTGTTATGCTCATCGCGTTGGCCATTACTACCTATCGCCAGGCATGGTGGCCCATTGCTATGGACGCTATACGTAGCGCCGATGGCCCGCAGTTATTCAGAACCATAGGGCGGCTCTATTTGGGGTTGGGCTCGGCTGGCATCGTTTTGCTGACTGCGCTATCTCCCTGGTTGGTAAAGCTATTTACCGCTCCGGCTTATCACGCCGCCTATCCAATCATAGGTGTTCTAGCCTGGCATTCCCTGTTTTATGGGTTTTACCTCATCAGTGTGGTTGGTGTCTGGAAGCAAGAAAAAACTGCCTGGGTACCGATTGGGATGGGAGTCGCTGCCTTGCTTAACATTGCCTTGGATGCTTGGCTTGTCCCCCAGTTTGGTGGCTTGGGCGCCGCTGCTGCTACGTCAATTTCGTTTTTTGTCTGGAACGTTCTATCGCTTTGGATCAGCGAAAAGCTATGGCCGATACATTATCCTATAGGTATCTTTGGGGTGCAGCTTGGTATTGGTGTAGGTGCGACAGTAGGAATTTTGTCTTTGTATAGCCATAGCCAGAAATTGTGGCTAGTAGCGCTGGTGACCACGATGGCAGTCATCTGCCTGGTTGGACTGGCTGTCGAACGAAAGCATATTGCTGCACTTTGTAAATCCAGGACCGCCTGGCTAGCCCCGAGGTGATAATGGATGACTAAGCTTCGAAGATTTCTAGAAGGATTGGGCTGGGTTGGTTTTATCCGCTTAGGCTTCTATCCGTTGACTGCGTTGGTGATCACACCTGTTCGTTTAGTCCAGACACTATGGGCCTGTCGCATACTGGCCGATGGACGGTGGGGGGATTATAGTCATTTTTCTGCTTATACAGGGATCGGTTATTTATTTTATTGGACACGTGCTTTAAACCTGTATCGGTTTGGACGGGCGGGTCTTAGTCCATACCTGGCCCTTGGTAATTACAGGCTATCGCGCTGCTTTTATTACTCGTTGCCATCACTCTATGCTCAGTGGGTAGCAGGACCGGTTGTTCCTCTTGCTGGTATTTTGGGGTGGTGGTTGCTCCATCTCATGTGGATGGAGCAAGTTAGCCCACTCTGGGTATTGGTGGTGATGGGATTAGCCCTGATTAGCACGACTCTTTACGCCAATGCATTTGCGCGACAAAATTATAATGCATTAGGGTGGCTCTTCTTTTCAACTGGCCTGTATGGAATGGCTACCAGCCAGTGGGTGATCGCTGGACTGGCCTGGTTTGCGAGCAGTTTTGGTAGTTTCACGGTCGCCTTCCTGGCAGGGATTCTTTCGTTAGTTTTTGCTGCTGATAGTTGGAGTGTAGCGCCACTGCTGGCGGTACTACCAACTGGCTTGAAATTGCTGACACACTTTTGGCCCTTTTTGATCCACGGACATGCAAAAGAGACTCTTCTCGGGATCATGAAGGCGATTGGTATAACAAGAAAGGGGGGCAAGTATAAACGTAGTGAGTTCCAAAAACTTGGAATTGGGCAGATTTACTACCTGCTTCTTTATGGGCAATTCGTTCTTGTTACCTATTTGCTAAAAGATGATTTACCGATACTCTTGCTGACAGGCGTAATCTTGTTTCTCCTGAACTCGACCTTTATGCGTTTTGCAGATGTCCAATCAATCCGGATGTTGATGATTAGCCTGGCGACCGTAGTTACCATCCAGAGTGTGGAGCCGTTGCTTTTACCTTCTTATTGGCTTCTGATGTCCCCGCTACCTCGACTGGCGGGCGTTTCCACTGGCGGTTGGGTGCTTGACGTAGTGCCAAAGTGTGCTCCCTTCTCTATAAAGTGTCTCGTAGAGGGGATGGAACAGTTCTTGCAACCCGTCCAGCGTGGGCAACGAGTGCTCATGGCTTTTGATAATCCAAACGGCGTATATGAAAAAGTATTCGACGGGTACCGCACGCTGTTGGAATTGCCCCTTTATGTGGCGACTAGGCGAGAGATTCACTTTATGCCTGACTGGTGGGGCGTGTTTGAGCTGAATTATGAAGGTGCGCCGGAATTCTGGGGGCGGGATGTTGATTCTGTTCTGCAAAACGTTGAATATTGGCATGCCGATTATGTTGTCATTTATCAAGAGGCAGGTACAGCGTTGGAGCCGAAATGGCAGGAAGCTGGTTTTGAGGTAGCGGGCAAATTCTCGTGGGCGGATTATGCTAACGACTTGCGGGGTGAAAAACCTTATACCGGCCCAACTCCAGATTGGTGGTTATTGAGAAAGCCAAGGGAGATTGTTACTCAGTAGCGCAGTGCACAGTTTCACATTCTGCCTGATCATCGGTAGAGGATGAGGACAAGACAAGCGAGAGTGGGTGGGCAAGGATATGCGGGTACTAGGAGGAACCTCTCGAAAGACGTTGGATGACTGCATGATTTGCGAGGTGATGATAGATGGAGAATAGACTATGTTCAACCGACTTCTGATCCTGGCCCCTCACACCGATGACGGCGGATTGGGATGCGGAGGTACTATTATCAGGTTTATCGAAGAAGGTAGGGAAGTTCACTACGTAGCTTTTTCCATCTGCGAAATCTCGGTGCCCAAAAGCTTTCCCTCTGATATCTTGGCAACTGAGGTCAAGCAGGCTACTCGTGTGTTGGGTATTGCGCCTCAGAATCTTGAGGTCCGAAGGTATCCCGTACGTGACTTTCCTCGATATCGGCAGGAGATCCTGGAGGAGTTAGTTGTTCTGCGAAACAGACTGAAGCCTGATTTGGTGTTCTTGCCCTCGACTGAAGATGTTCACCAAGATCACCAGGTTGTCACTGAGGAAGGAATACGTGCCTTCAAGCATGCCACTATTTTGGGATATGAGCTACCATGGAACAATTTGCATTTCACTGGTGCTGCGCTCATCTCGCTGGAAAGTCGGCACGTAGAGAAAAAGATCGAAGCAGTACAACAGTACAAGTCCCAAGCGCACCGTAGTTACACTCAGGCAGAGTTTATTGAGAGCCTGGCTTGCGTTCGAGGTCAGCAGGCCAGTAGCCATTATGCAGAAGCTTTTGAGGTAATTCGATGGATAATCCGATAGAGGCTAATGAACCCAAGATCATCTTTATTCGGCGTGCTGGGTAGGTACAGAGAGCGACACTCACCGTCCCCAGGTCTATCATGCCGGGCCAAAATCGGAATGAGCTGGGACATGAACAGGTTTTGTTTTTGATGGCTCAAGATGAGTTCCCCCCGATTTTGATGATCATGCTGTGTATGCGCTGCGGGCTAGGTGGAGCGGAAAAGCGCTACGCGCGTGTGTTTGAAATGCTTGTGACCCGGCCTGATGCCCGCCACAAGCTGCTGATTAACCGGTCTATGTTGGACTTGCTACAGGCGGCGGGCATTCTCTTACAGCATGATTCTTGTTTGGTTGTTCTGGAGCCGCCGTTCCGTCATTATGTGCAGTCGTGGGCTGTGCACTGGTTAAAACGTCGGATATTGTCTTTCTTCCATCCTGTTATGGGACTGCTTGATGCCCTTTGGTATATCTGGCAGTGTTGGCAAGCGATTCGCGAATGTAAGCCTCAGATAGTGCATCCTCTACTGACAGGGGTATATTTCAGTTTGCCGGCACTTCTATTGCATCCTGAAATACGTCATGTGATGTCTGCTTACAGCCACCAATTTGAGTCTTATCGAGATAAGCGTATCTTAGGTGTAAGCTTGGGAGCAACTGCCAAACGCTATGGGATGCAGCGCTGCCACATGATAGATGCGTTGAGTTTGTCTATTCGCGATGATTTGATTGCTCGTGATATTGATGGCGGCAAAATACAAATAGCGCCATGCTCTTTCACTGATCTTTCATTATGTCAGCCTGATCTGCAGAAGAAGAAGTGGGTTGTGTTTCTCGGGCATTTTGTGGATATTAAGAATCCACTGCTTTTAGCCCAAGCTGTTCCTAAGGTATTGGCCCAAGATCCGGATGTCCATTTTTACTTTCTGGGCGAGGGTTACCTTCAGTCGCAGTTGGAATTGCTGGTGCAGGAGTTAAAAGTCGCGAGCTATGTAACGATCCGGTTTGAACCGTATCCAACGCGCATCTTAAATCAGTCCAGTATCTTTGTCTCATTACAGGCTGAAGAGAACTATCCATCTCAGAGTTTGCTTGAAGCAATGGCGTGCGGCAATGCGATTGTGGCTACCGATGTGGGCGAGACCTGGCGTCTCGTAGACGAAGCTAATGGGTTTCGCATACCCCCGACTCCTGACGCTGTAGCAGATGCGATTGTTGGACTCCTGAAAGATCCACTGCTGACCCAACGAGGGTTTGTCTCACGGCAACGCGTATTATCAGAACATACACCGGAGCGTTTCTTCGCTTACATCTCCACTCTGTATCAAGCTGCTGCAAAAATTGCTTTGTAACACTAAGGGAGCTGGATGGCAACCTATCTTGTGACTGGCGGAGCTGGCTTCATCGGCTCTAGCATTGTGGAAGAACTTGTGCGACGGGGGGAAGCAGTGCGGGTTTTGGACAACTTCTCCACGGGCAGAAGGGAAAATATCGCTCCTTTTCTGAAGGACATCGAGTTGATCGAGGGCGACCTGCGCCATCTGGATACGGTGCGACAGGCCGCGGATGGAGTGGATTATATTTTGCACCAGGGGGCCGTTCCCTCCGTCCCGAAATCCATTGATGACCCGCTGGACACGGATGAATCCAACGTGCGGGGTACCCTGAACCTGCTGGTTGCTGCCCGCGATGCCGGAGTGAAAAGGGTGGTGTGTGCTTCCTCCTCGGCTGTCTATGGTGACACCCCCACCCTTCCCAAGACCGAGGAGATGAAGCCTGCTCCCTTGTCTCCCTATGCTGTGTCCAAGCTGGCCGGGGAGCACTATTGCCGGGTCTTCTATCAAGTGTATGGCCTGGAGACGGTGGCCCTGCGCTACTTCAACGTCTTCGGCCCCAGACAGGATCCGACTTCTCAGTACGCAGCCGTGATCCCCAAATTTGTCACGGCCATGCTGAGAGGTGAGCAACCCGTCATCTACGGTGACGGCCAACAGTCACGGGACTTCAGCTATGTGACCAATGTTGTGCAAGCCAACCTTCTGGCGGCCACTGCTCCTGGCGTGGGAGGGCAGGTCTTTAATATCGCTTGCGGCAGGAGGTATAACCTATTGGAATTGGTGGCCGCTATTAATCGGATTCTGGGTATGGACATCACCGCGGTTCATACCGTGCCTAGGGTGGGAGATATCAAACATTCACTGGCTGACATCGCTAAGGCCAGGGAGATGCTGGGTTATCAGGTCGAGGTAGAGTTCAAAGAAGGGCTGCGCCGTCTGATCGCCTGGTACGAGGAACATGAAGGGCAAAATTAGGGTGATGCGGGTCATCGCCCGGCTGAACATCGGTGGACCAGCTATTCACGCCATTCTGCTCACGGCGGGACTTGACCCTACTCGGTTTGTGAGCACCCTTGTAACCGGAGTGGAGGCGGCGTATGAGGGCAACATGTTGGACCTGGCGCTCCAGAAAGGTGTGCAACCGCTGGTCATCCCCCAACTGGGGCGAGAGATCAGCCCTCTGAGGGACTGGATGACGCTTATCAAGCTCTATCGCCTTTTCCGGGCCCGGCGTCCCCACATCGTACACACTCACACAGCCAAGGCTGGCACCGTTGGCCGTCTGGCCGCCCGGCTGGCTGGGGTGCCTGTGGTCGTCCATACTTTTCATGGCCACGTCTTCCACGACTACTTTGGTCCCCTGCAAACCAGGGTTTTCATCGGAATAGAGAGGTTTCTGGCTTCTCTCTCTGACCGGATCGTGGCCGTGAGCGATGGTCAGCGTCGAGAGCTTGCGGACTATGGTGTGGCCAGCCTGGATAAGATTGCTGTCGTCCCCCTAGGCTTTGAGCTGGATGCGCTCCTGAAGTGCGAGTCTCTGCGGGGGCAGTTGCGACGGGAGCTGGGGATCCCCGAGGGAATGGCCTTGGTGGGCGTTGTGGCGCGCCTGACGGCCATCAAGAATCATAGGCTCTTCTTGGACGCGGCCAGGCTAATCGTCGAGGCTGGACAGGAGGCTATGTTTCTCGTCGTTGGCGATGGCGAGTTGCGGGCCGAATTGGAAGCCTACGT
>JABAOH010014969.1_pt1 | contig 10548 bp, 8 predicted proteins | sample 7062181 | NCBI WGS metagenome assembly JABAOH01 (sample SAMN14538630, study PRJNA623070) | marine sediment metagenome | biome: marine biome [ENVO:00000428]; feature: marine pelagic biome [ENVO:01000023]; material: deep marine sediment [ENVO:00002113]; isolation source: pool of 5 deep marine... | reverse complement strand
GGTTTGGATCTGTCGCCGGACGAGGTGGAACGATGGGAGAGCGGTAAGGACTCAGTTGAGCATCGAGCCACTGAGGTACTGTTGCGGTGTGTCGAGGAACGTATTTCGCCGGATGATGATCTGGTCATCTGGGCCTTTGCTCCCGATCCGTGCCACTGGAACAAACCAGACTGGTACGAAAGGGAAGCCGAAAGGAGCGCCAAAAGCACGCCCACCTTCGAGGACGAGGAAACGATCATCCATGACGGGTTCCTTGACGGCGGGTTCACGCTCATCAGGTGTCCGGAGACCACAGCCCTTCCGCCCTCATGCGAGCTGCCGTCACTTGAACCGGTTTGCCAGAATCGTGGAACGGATCCCGGCGAGAGTGCGTTTCTCAACGGAGCGCGGTGTCTTGCCGTCGCGGCGCTTGCAGAGCACGGGCACGCCGTGTTGAACGATTCGGTCATGATTCCCCCTATGCAGGTGGGCAAGTGTCCGACCAAGTGTGAGGACGCGTTCATGGTGTTGCGGGGGCTGGGCAACGTATGCGCGTCCGGGCGTCAAATACTGGGTGGTGAGGGGTTCTCGTCTCACGAACTTTCTGAGCTGATCAAGTGGGCGTTTGTCGCCGGGCTTCGGTACTCACGGATGGTAGTCCGTGACAAGGAGCCGGCGACAGAGCAGACGTTGAAGGCTATCAAGGGGCGAAGTGAGAGCGCCAAGGAATCGCGGCAAATGCGTGACGCGAGGGTGCGCGCCTGGGTCAGGGAGTTCTGCAGACAGCACCCGAAAGCTAACAGGCAGACCGTGATCAATGAAGCTGCGGCAGCAAACAAGGTCGGTCAGAAAACCGTGAGAAGCGCAGCCAATGATGATCTGCCTCCCGCGACGCGCGGCCCCACGGCGCGGAAAAAATAAAACCGGTCTGCATCGGAACGGGACACGTTTCATCCATCAACCTCTGCTAGCCTTTTCTCTGCACGCCGATGAAATGGCGAGAAGGAGACACGATGGGTGACCGTATCCTCAGAACCGAACAGGCTGCCGAGTACATAGGTCTACGCCCTCAAACGCTGCGTTTGTACCGGGTGCGTGGCTCGGGACCAAGTTTTATAAGACTTGGAACCGGGATGCGCGCCCCCGCGGGCTATCGCCGGTCGGCCCTTGACGAGTGGTTGGCCGAGCGGACCTTCACCAGCACAAGCCAGGAATCGGAAGCAATGAGACGCGCCGGCGGAAGCTAGGCTTCCCAGGGATTCCAAAGTGACCCGGGCGTTAGATATGGCGCTCGAAGCCGCGCAAAAGTACGCCAGGCTCGGATGGCGCGTCTTTCCCGCGACGCAGAAAAAGAAGCCCTACCGTGGCTGCGGGTGGACATCGGTAGCCACGGCGGATCCGGAGGCAGTGGCGGAGCTCTGGCAGCGGTTTCCGGGCGAATGCGTTGGCCTAGTACCTCCCGAGGGTGTGGTGATCCTGGACTTGGATCTCGACGCTGGCGTGGAAGGGTTGAGCGCGCTGAACAAGCTTGCTCCTGCAGGTGAAGCGCTAGCTCCGGCAACGTGGACCGGTCCTTGGCAACACACTCCCCGTGGCGGTCACCACGTACCCTGCCGGTTGCCCAGTGGCGTAAGTGTCGGTAACAAGAGCGGACAGCTCCCCGACAGCATACACGTTCGCGGAGACGACAGAGGCTACATCCTGGTGGAGCCGTCCGCCACGGAGGTTGGCGCGTACCGGTGGCATTCCCAGCTATGCCGTCCCGAAGACCTGCCAATGATTCCGGGCTGGATTCTGGAGCCGCTTCGGAAAGCAAAGCCCCGTGCGCGAAAGACCAAGTCAAAGGCTAACGGTAAGATCCAGCCAGTGCGCCGCGGAGCGCGGGATTTGCCGCTATTGACCCGGTTCCTGGACGGGGTTCTTGTAAGAGCCCGGAAAGCCGTTGAGAGGGCAAAACCGTTAGAGCGAAACATCACGCTGAACCGCGAGGCGTTCGCCCTGTTCAGCCGATTCGTTGCCAACAAGCTACTGACCGACAAGCGGGTCCGTGGTGCGCTTGCACGCGCAGCGCTCAAGGCGGGCCAGGAGCAGACCGAGATCGACTCGACGTTGAATTCCGCCGAGAGAAGTGGGCTCAGTAATCCAACGTCATGGCACGAGCTCCTGGAAGAGTTGCTCGCAAGACAAGAGAAGGTCGCCCCGCGTGATGTGCTCCATTCACTTGCCAGGGAGGGTGGGCTCCATGCCGTTAGGCATAGCCCGGGGTGCGTAGAGTGGCGAGGCCCGGACCTACGCGAGAACAGCAAGACAGGCGCGCACCAGTGGCTACGGCGAGAGTACAGGGAGCAATCCGGGCGGGTCGCTACGTCGGGTGATGTCGAGGCCGTGCTGAGCCAGCTCGAAGCCGAGGCCGAAGATCTAGCCGATGGATTGGCCGGGCGTGATCCCGTTGTTGCCGGACTCGCCAGGTTGGCTGAGGCGTCGGGCGGGAAGTGGTGGGGCAGCTTCGCCGATCTCAACGCCACTCTTGATCCGTCGATCCGGTTCTCATCGCCCCAGGCTTTCGGGACCTGGAGGAAGCGGAACCGGGGACAGATCTCCGACGCCGGTATTTGCCTGGGCCGCCATCGTCGCGGCAAGCGCCGGGATAGCGGTTGGAGGATACGTCGGGTAGACGCCCTTTCCAGCGAAGAACCTACCCAGGCGTCTACCGAGGCGTCTACCCAGGTCCCAGTGATTTCCGGTAACTCGGCAGGAGTGACGCATGCGACGCCTCAGCCCGCGCGCGCCCGACAAACCAGTTTGGTTTGGGGAGGGGAGGGGGGAGGGGAGGGGGAGGGCGCGGAATGAGAACCGAGACAGAGCGGCAGTGCAGACTTGGGCAAGTGGCGCTTGGATGCAGCGCCGGATCAGAGCTGGCGCGATCTCAACGGGTCGGCTGGTTTCAGATGTGTGCTCGGCCCCGGTGCACACCGGCGGACACTCACTCGGCGCGGTGACGTATGGACCCACCCCCCCTGCTGAAAGTTTGTCGATCGGCACCGTCCGGGACGGGTCTTAGGGCACACGCTATACAAATACATAGCAGGCATGTAGGAGATTGACCTGCATGCAGGCGGGTGAACAGACCTTGTGCCAATTGGCGCGAAGTCTCAACCTCCGCCTCCGCCGGCGCCACCCTTACCAGTCGCAGTGGGCGATGGTGGCCGAAAGGGTGGCGACCTATTCACACGGCGGAGACCGAAGCAAGGGGCCAATTGGCCCAGGTGCCAACGCAGCTGAGGCCGTGATGCTCCTAAACGTGGGCGAGCGATCCGTCATGCGCGCCCGCAAGGTCCGCGAGCTCTGCGCTCCCGAGCACTGTGCGACGGCGCGATCCTGGTGTATTGCACACCTGTACAAACGTGCCGGTGGTCTGCTATGCTTGACGGGAAAGGAGCGCGCCCATGGGCCAGGGATCGTTGCCGCTTTCGACAGTTCGTAGGATTGGCGAGCTCTACCGCGAAAGACCGTCATATAGTCACGTCGCCCGACGGCTCGGGATCCACCGTTCAACGGTCAAGCGCTACGTGACCAGAGGCTGCCCGAACCGCGCCGTGCCGGCTGTCCTGGACGCTGGCGCCGCAGCCGCCCCAGAACTCGAAGTCCCCTACACACAGTCCGAGCACCGCGCCAAGCAACGCCACTTGTTGCGCCGGCTAGGGCTAGCCGCGGACCTGGCGCTGGATCGCCTGCTTGATGAGCTGTCAAGCCCGAGCGGCCGGTGTCCGGTCCGGCTGACCGACGTTTCCAAAACCTTGGAGCTCATGGGCAAGCTCAGTGCGCAGCGCGACTTGTGGGTTGACGCGCCGCAGTCCGCGGGTGCGGTGGCGCCCGACGATCCCGCCTCTGCATACCCGGAGCTTGTGTCGTGGTGTCAGGATAACTACGGCAGGAACCCCACCCCCGCCGACGTAGCCCAATTCGAGCAGGAGTGCGCCGCAGTCGAGGCCGAAATCAACGCCGAGCGGGCTGCGCGGGACGCCGAGTTGGACCTACCACCGCCCGACCGCACGCGGCATTAGGGCTGCGGTGGCGAGTATTCGGGGGACAGTGAGGGGGGTAGTACGCCGCGCCCGGAACGGCACCGGCTATCGGGGCACCGCTAGGTCTGAGAGTTTCACAACCGGAGACCGGCCGTTGCCCCTTCGCTGCTGGTCTTCGGCGATCCGGTTGTGATCGGTGTCATAGTGGTCGCGGCACGTGACGCGCTCAGACAGTGCCCTCAGAGAATCACTCTGCTCGGTGTGACACTGCTGGCCATCTGCCGAAATATGGTATTGTGAGCCCTATGGCCGGCATTGTATCCACCGGTTCAAAATACCCGATAGAAGGGATCCCCACCGATGAAGGACGATAACTGGATCCGGAAGGGCCGTAAGGCAGCCGGGTTGAGCCAGAGGGCTCTTGCGAGCGAGCTTGGAATCTCGCAGCCGTCCCTATCCCAACTGGAGACAGGAAAACGAAAGCCGTCAACCGAGCTGGCCGACCGGATTCGTGAGTTTCTTGGTCTAGGCCACAGCGCCAATGTAGCCGGTGACATCACGAAGACTCACCAGGTTGCAGAAACCGCGCCCGATCTCGATCCAACACCGGCGCAGATAACTCCGCCGGCATCCGACTCGCCTCCGGCGTCTATCACAGCGCTCTCCCAGCCCAAGTCTGATCAAACAGTGGACGCCTTTATAGCCAAGTGGGCGGTCTCTGGCGCGGCTGAGCGAGCCAACAAGGACGCATTTCTGATCGAGCTATGTGATCTCCTAGAAGTCCCTCGGCCGGACCCAACAACCGGCGATCCGGCCAAGGACACGTACGTCTTTGAAAAGGACGCCCGAACGACCCACGAAGGCGGAACCGCTAGCGTCGGAAAGGCCGACCTGTTCAAGGCGGGGTGTTTCATTCTGGAGGCCAAGCAGGGCTCAGAGGCCGGTTCCAAGAAGATTGGGACTGCCCGGCGTGATACGCCAAGCTGGAACGTGGCTATGCGGGACGCGTACGGCCAGGCACTGGGTTACGCCCGGACGTACGACAATCCTCCGCCGTTCCTTGTAGTCTGCGATATCGGATACTGTTTCGACCTTCGCGCGACCTTCGACGACACGATCGATTACCGGCCGTTCCCGAACGCCCAGTCGAGCCGCTTGTTCCTCCGAGATCTCGGCGCCAACAACGGGGCACACCTCAAGACACTTCGAGCCATTTTCCTCGACCCACACAGCCTCGACCCAACGCGGAATGCCGTCCGTGTAACCCGCGAGGTAGCCGCGCACTTGGCCGATCTCGCCAGGACGCTTGAGCAGAAGCACGACGCCGAGACCGTTGCCACCTTCTTGATGCGTTGTCTGTTCACCATGTTTGCCGAGGATGTCGGCCTTCTGCCTCCGGAGAGCTTCACCGAGTCCATTGAGAAGCACTGGCTACCCAACCCGCCTTCCTTTGCGCCGGGCGTCGAGGTCTTTTGGAGGGCGATGAATGATGGTGGCTACTTGTTCACCGGAGCAAAGCTCCTACAGTTCAACGGTGGTCTTTTCGCAAATCCGACAGCCCTTGCTTTAGACGGCGACCAGATCCAGCTACTTTTGGAGGCCGCGCGATGCGACTGGGCCGATGTCGAGCCAGCAATCTTTGGTACGCTGCTAGAAAGGGCATTGGACGCAAGTGAGCGTCACAAGTTAGGTGCGCACTTCACACCGCGTGAGTACGTCGAACGACTAGTGCGTCCAACTATCGAGGAGCCTATCCGTTCAGATTGGGATGTAGTCCAAGCTCAGGTGCGTCAACTCGTCGCCGACGGTGCACCCAAGAAGCTCAAGAAAGCAGTCAAGGCCGTCAAGGACTTCCACCAGAAGCTGTGTAGTACACGGGTCCTTGATCCCGCTTGTGGATCCGGCAATTTTCTATACGTCGCCCTCGATCTCTTCAAGCGTTTAGAAAGTGAAGTGCTCGCGCTACTATCGGAGTTGGGCGAACAGCAGACATTTCTCGACATGGAGTCCATTCGGGTCACACCCGCTCAATTCCTCGGTATCGAGATCAAGCGATGGGCAAAGGAGATCGCCGACCTCGTGCTTTGGATCGGCTACCTCCAATGGCATTTCAGAACATACGGGACGCGGCTCCCGGTTCCTGAGCCGGTTCTCCGGGATTATCACAACATTGAGTGCCGAGACGCCGTTCTCGACTTCGATATGAAGGAGCTAGTTCGAGGCAGCGATGGCCAGCCAATGACGAGGTGGGGAGGACGACGAACTGTCCATCACGTCACAGACAAAGAGATACCTGATGAGTCGCATCAAGTGCCTATTTACCGATACGTGAATGCGCGAAGGGCAAAGTGGACTGATGCGCATTTCATTGTTGGTAATCCTCCCTACATAGGTGCGAGAAAAATCAGAAAGTACCTTGGTGATGAGTACGTAGAAGCGTTAAGATCCGCTTTTCCTGATGTTCCAGACACAGTGGATCTGGTTGGATACTGGTGGCATATTGCAGCAATGATGACATCAGAAGGAATAGTTCGTTCCTTTGGGTTTATCACGACTAGCAGCATTGTGCAGAGCTACTCGCGTCCGGTACTTGATATGCACCTTGCGCCCCAGGGTGACATTGAGCTTGTTTTCGCTGTCAACAAGCATCCTTGGGTTGATTCAGCAGATGGCGCTGCTGTTGAAGTCGCGATGACTGTAGGTGTACATAGGAATGTTTTTTCTGGAAAGGCGCAGCTTGGGATTGTAGGCAACACCAATGCTGATGAATCTGTGGAAATGATGGTGAGTTTGGTCCCAAATATCAATTCCTCCCTTGAAACAGGAGTGAATGTGAAAGCAGTGAAACCGTTGGCTGCTAATCAGTCTTTGTGTTTCCAGGGAGTTGTGCCTGCTGGTTCCGGGTTCAAGCTTGAGAAGGATGATCTTGAGCGATTCGGATTGAACCCAGACAACTTACCCACTGTAATCAGACCGTATGTAATTGGTCGGGATCTTGTTCAGTATTCGGTGCCGAAGTACATAATTGACTTCTTCGGTATGTCGGAAGAACAAGTTCGGGCGAAGTGGCCCGCTTTGTACCAGCACATCAAGGACCGCGTCTATCCGGTTAGGAGGCATAATAAGCGAGCTGTGTATCGGGATAAGTGGTGGGTCTTTGCAGAACCGCGTCCTAGGATGCGTCAAGCACTTGCAAAACTAAGTAGATACATTGCTACGCCGTACACCGCTAAACATCGCCCATTCGTATTCATAGACGGTGATATTCTTCCGGATGCGATGGCCTACGCAATTGCAGCAGACGATGCGTTTGTGCTCGGAGTTCTCTCCAGCTCTGTGCACCGCCTTTGGTCGTTGGCGGCCGGCGGGACGCTAGAAAATCGCCCCCGATATAACAGTAAGGCAACGTTCTTTCCTTTTCCTTTTCCGGATTGCGGAGAAATTGAGAGGGAGACAATACGCCGCCTCGGTGAACAGGTAGATGGCCACCGAAAGAGGCAACTCCGGATACACCCCAAACTCGCGTTGACGCAAATGTACAATGTAATCAGCAAGCTCGACGAAGGAGGTCGACTCTCTAAAAAGGAGAAATCTGTCTACGAAATGGGAGCAGTGTCGGTGTTGTCTGATCTCCACGACGAACTAGACGCTGCCGTTCTTTGTGCCTACGGGTGGTCGTCCTCTCTTGCTGATGAGGACATTTTGGCCCGGCTAGTTGCACTAAACTTGGAACGAGTTGATGAGGAGAAAAGAGGGGCCATTCGTTGGATTCGACCCGAATTTCAGAATCCCAAGGGAGCCGTTGTCGCAAGTCAGGTAGCAATTGCCGGCGCATCGGAAGATGACGACAAATCCACCGACACATCGGCGAAAGACAAGGGCCGCCCTTGGCCAAAAGCGCTGCCTGACCAGATTGCAGCAGTTCGTGACTTGATAGCAATATCGGACACCCATTGGACGGCTAAGCAGGTAGCTGGCGTGTTCAAGGGAGCGGGACCCACAACGGTAGCTCCAATCCTGGACAGCCTTGCTGCGCTTGGACTGGTCGTTGAATACGTGGCAGGCGATACGAAGGTGTGGAAGACAGGGGACCGGAAGTGAGTCTAGGAGCGACGGCGAGATCCGTCCGCAGTGTGACTATGGTGTGACTATTGCGCCGATCAGCGCTCCCCTAAAAATAATACTCAATGATATCAAAGCCAACGAGCGGACTTGAACCGCTGACCTGCTGATTACGAATCAGCGTTCTTGGGTGTTTCAGGGTGTAGACCAACGTAGGCAGGTTAGGTCAAAATGCCGGAAAAAGCAAGCATAATGGGCGATTATGAGTGTGCTGGCCGTAGTTCGATGTTGACAATTCTGCCGCAGTGTGTGTGACTATGGTGTGACTACAGGCGCTCGGCACCGTGTCAGCGCCCCTCGGAGGCCCACCATGGCGCGCCAGGCAGTGAAGCTCACGAAGCGTTTGATCGACGGACTCACGACGGACAAGAAGCGAGGGGAGATGGTGTTCGATACCGAGGTCCACGGACTGGCGATCAGAGTCTGGCCCAGCGGACGGCGGTCGTTCACCCTGGACTACGGTCCTCGGAACCGTCGCCGGAGAGTCACGGTCGGTCACTACGGCGTGATCACTCTCGCTGAGGCGCGCCGCAAGGCAAGCCGGATGCTGTCAGGCGTTCAGGACGGGGTGGACCCGTTGGACGAACAGGAGGACGCCAGGAAAGCGCCGACGGTGGCCGAGTGGATCTCGGAGTACCTGGAGCGCGTAGCCGACCGCAAGAGGTCCGTGCGCGAGGACAGACGCTACCTCGGTTGGGCCAGCGAACGTTGGGGCCGAAAGAAGCTCGCCAGCCTCAAGGCCAGCGATGTGCAAGCGTTCTTCGATTCGGTCAAGGAGCGGGGTCACACCGCAGCGAATAGGGCGCTTGCTTCGATCCGCGCCTGTTTGTCCGAGGCATGGCGCCAGGGACTCTTGCTGGACAACGTGGCGCGCCGCGTGCGCCCGCTTCCCGAGGCGCCACCGCGATCCCGAGTGCTCAACGATGAGGAGTTGGGGAGGCTGGTGGACGCCATAGACGCGATCACCGATCCCTTTGTTCAAGTCGGGTTCATCCTGCTCTTGGAGACCGGCTCCAGGCAGAGCGAGGTTCTGCGGGCAAAGTGGGAGGACTTCGACTTGACCGACTTGGATAACGCCCTTTGGCGTGTGCCGAGACCAAAGAGCGGGGAGCCGGTGGTCAAGCCGCTTACCCGAACCACGGCGGAGACGGTGAACTCGCTGCCGAGGGAGAGCCGGTACGTCATTGCAGGCCGCAAGCCGGACCGGCCGCGCGCCGACCTGAAACGCCCTTGGTACCGACTACTGTCCGAGGCCGGGCTGGAAGGTCTCCGGCTGCACGATCTTCGAAGAACCTTTGGCCTCGCGGTGGCGAAAAAGGCCGGGCTACACCTTGCCTCGAAGTTGTTGGGACACACCACGATCCGGGTCACCGAAAAAGTCTACAGTCCCTTGGGCGTCCGCGAGCAACGTGAGGCGGCCGAGCAGGTGCAGCGAGATCGCGAGGCCAAGGTGCTACCGTTCCGACGGCGCGCAAACGGAGGTGAGAACGATTGATCCAGTGGCCAGCGGATGGGCCGCTGGCGCAACATGACAAGCCCTTTCACGGGCAGGAAGCGCGGCGCCGGGAGTCCGCCAAGACATGCCCCGACGCCGCTAGGAGCGAGCTCCATGAGTGGAAGAGTACCGGCAACGGAAGGAAGCGGCAACACTGGCGCGCCTAACCCTGGCAGGGAGGGCAACGCATGACACAACAGGACGTATCAACACCGTGGTCTGCGATCCGCCGGATCGCCAGTGAGCTGACTTTGAAGTATGCGCCCCCCGAAGCACGAGGTGAGATCGGCCGGTGCGACGTGGCCATGTTCCTTGAGGCCATCCGAGAGGCGCGTGAGGCGCTCTCATTCGCGCCACAAGACGAGGAAGCCCCCCAGGCGGCCGACCTACTGCTGAGCGCATTCGAGCGCGTGGGGCGCGGTTTGGCGTGCGATGCGCGCGAGCTGGCGGACAGCGCCGCAGAAGTGGCGGCAGATCTGGCGCGGCTCAGTGGACCGGTGACCGAAAAGCCGGGGGTTTGACGGCTCTCGGTCGTGGCCTTTTTGCGCCGGTGCAGCCGGTCAGTTGACGCCAGCCCGAACCGCTTCACACTTGACGAAAATCAACGCGCGTAGGAATAGGGGAACAGTCGCGATATGTCGAGGACCGCGGGAGAGATGCAAGACATGGAGCAATGCTCAAACTGCAAGCACGCGCCCCTGGCGGTGTCCGAGCGCGAGGAAGAGATTGAGGTGGGAGGTCTCGTATTCAGGGCCGCTTTGCCGGTGTGGACTTGTGAAGCGTGCGGGAAGGTCCACCAGGATCCGGAGGACAGGAAGGGGTTTGAGCTCGCAATAGCCAGAACGCTGTTGAAAGGGGAAGGTACGCAACACGAGGTGTGCCGGTTTGCTCGAATGGCGGTCGGTCTATCCGTTGCCGAGCTTGCCA
>JABAOH010011698.1_pt3 | contig 10548 bp, 8 predicted proteins | sample 7062181 | NCBI WGS metagenome assembly JABAOH01 (sample SAMN14538630, study PRJNA623070) | marine sediment metagenome | biome: marine biome [ENVO:00000428]; feature: marine pelagic biome [ENVO:01000023]; material: deep marine sediment [ENVO:00002113]; isolation source: pool of 5 deep marine... | reverse complement strand
TCATGCGAAGCGGCATAGACTCCCGGCGACCAGCTAAGAATCGCTGTTTGCTTTACATTCGAGTCACCATCAGCAGGGGATGGAGCAAAGGCTTTCTCCGCCAAATATGGCGTCGCACCGACGTACTCGGCACTAATCACCTTCATGGCCCCGATGCCGGGACCACTCCACGAGACCATTATACTGTCGCCGATCGTATTTTCCTTCATCAAAGCCTCGATGTAATATCTCTCGCCGGCCACAAGGCTCTGCGGCTGCGACTCCGCCTCGCCTGCGGTGCTGGCGATCATGACCGCATTCGCCGGGTCCTCATCGGGGCTCAAGCGTATCTCGCCTTCATCCTCGGCTTCAATTGAGAACGTATAGTTGCCCGTGTCCGGGGCGAACAGCCAGCCTCGAAGCCGGCTGCCATATTGCTCGGCCCAGTCCTCAGGGCCTTGGAAGTACGTCACAAACTCCGACCCGTCAGGACTATCGGGATAGCGATCATTACCCGTCAAGTTGGACACATTTGAACCACTAATGTCGAACCACCACTCACGGATGATCTTACCCGGGCCGGCTGCTACTGTCTTGAAGCTCCAGACGCCACCTTCTCGTTCTGTCCCGTCCATCTCGACCTCGTTGACCCGGAAGTAGTAGCTGGTCTGGGCCTCAAGCAGACCCGGATCATACGTCGCCTCTTCCTGGATACCTTTATCGGTGTCGCCGGTACCGTCGGTCACCGCAGCCTTATCGTTGCCGAAGAACACATGGTGTTTTAGCGGCATTATAGAATGCCCTGCGCCCCAGCTTAGCTGGGCATCTATCATCACATCGCCGGCGCCGTCAGCCGGTTTGGGGCCCCAGGCGTTCAGCGACCGGGCCACAAAGCTCCAGAGGTCACCGGTGATGACAGTGCCATCGGCTTCTACCCCATCTATCCGCCAGTAGTACTTCGTCCCCGGCTCAATGGGTTCCGGGTGCCAGTAAACCATATAAGCCTGCTCACTCACCTGAACCAGAGCGTCAGGATCGGTTCCGAAATACACCCGCTGGAGCTGGGCCGTATCTCCAGAGGTCCACATAAGCAGCGGCTCAGCCACATCTTCGGTGCCCTCAGCCGGGTCGGGGTCTCTGGCCTTCTGGAAAAATTGGGTCAGCGCATTGCTCTCTATATCCACAAAGTTTATTTTGCTGTTTTGAGAGCCAGGTCCTGGCTTGATAGTTAGGCGACCATCGCTGAGCTCCACCGTCACGTTGAACTCGTCAAAGTCAAAACTAGTTCCAGCCTGTCCGTCCGGGTCCTCCACAATAACACCTTCCACATCAAAGTTATTGGTTTGGTCAGTATACGATGGGTCACCACAAACCATAAAGATATTGTAAGTTCCGTTGGGCAATTCTATCTCCCATATTTTGTCCACGCCCTGCTGAAGGTGGTTCAACGTGTCGTAACGCTGATCGGGAGCGTTTCCGCTGTTGCGGTCCCTCGCACCGCTCCTTATGTTCTGGTCCCACCCGTAGCTCCAGCCGTTGTCATGCTCAAAAAAGGGATCGCCGTATTCGGGCAAATACCCCTCCGGGATTGGTGCCCCGGATGACTGGAAATTTATCTTCAACTCGCTGGCTTGGGTGACTCCCATAGTCAGGCCAAAGGCCAACACCAAAACTAAAAGAATCAATTTTCTACACAACATAATAGTCCTCCTTCAAAAAGGTAACGATAATTATACTTTGGCCACACACCAAAACGCTCGTTCCCACAGATGCGGAATAAGAAATTTTCATTGAAATGTGAAGGCCTTCCTTTGCGAAGCACATAGTCCTTACCTGACACGCGATACTTCGCATAATGCATATCAACTCCTCCTCTATTCGGAGACCAAAAGGATTACATACACCAGAGAGCCAGTAATTAACCCACCAGCTCAGCCAAATTTATTTATATCATATTAGCAATCTTGTCGTCAAGAAAAAACAGTGCTTTTGAAGGAAATACCGAGTATCGCGATAGACAAATCACTTTGTTTGTTAATCCCGAAGTCTCGGAAAGTAAGGTTTGCCAAGTACTGCCTAACAGATTTGGGCAAAGATCGTAAATTTTTGTGAAAAATTACGAAAAAATGCAAAGAAAACGAAAAAACGCTCATTTTTAAAATCATCGAAAATCGTTGTAATTACTTGCAAATAAGGGGCTTATAAAAGTTATCCAAATCTCTAAAAACTAAATATCCAAATGCACCAGGACCAAAAGTGTGAGGACAATGAGTTTTTACGGGTAAAATCGCTATTTTTTTGTAACAAAACGGCATTCTCAAGCGTCTGATATTATAGTTGCTGGTGTTATTATATACCAATAGGGCTTGGTTAATGTAAGCTCCGTATTTAGAGCGACTTGTGATTCTAAAAGGACATTTGTTTTAAGGCGGTCACGGCGGAATGAAATTGCAGCGAAAGAAGAAATTAGGCCAGTTACTTTGTGAAAAATCATATTTAGACGAGTCCAACCTTGAATTTGCGCTTGCTGAGCAAAAGCTCGAGTATCGGCGTTTGGGCCAGATATTGCTGGAGCTCGGCTATATAACGCAAGCCCAGTTAAATGAAGCACTTGCGCTCCAGGCGGGTATAGAAAGAATAGATTTGGCTGATGTTTCGATAAGCAAAGAAATCATCGGTCTCGTCCCGGCGGAACTGGTCAGCAAATACAGTATTTTGCCGTTAAGACTGGAGAAAAGAAACATTACGAATAATCCAGAGAATAATCAATCATCAACAATCAATAATAAATTATTGGCTGTGGCAATGACGGACCCGTTTCAGCCGCAGGTTCTTGAGGACTTACGGATGGTAACCGGCTATCCGGTACGCCGGTATTATGTTGAGCCGAAAGAGCTGGAAAATGCGATTATGAAATTCTACGGCAGCAACGTGGCACGGATGCTGAATGACCTTGTACCGGCTGACCAGCGGCCGGAGATTGATGAGCTGGACAATGGAGATTACTCACCGGCCAAGCTGCATGAGTTAGCGAGAGAGCCGTCTTTGGTTAATCTTGTGAATCTGATAATCCTGGAAGCAATTGAAGTGCGTGCAAGTGATATTCACATCGAGCCGTTCGAGCATGAGGTAAAGATAAAATACAGAATCGACGGCATGCTTGTGGAGAGGACACCTTCTTCGAGGCGGCTTCAGGCGGCGATTACTTCGCGGATTAAGATTATGGCGGATATGAACATTGCCGAACGGTTTGTGCCGCAGGATGGACATATTGAATTTTCCGGTAAAAACGGCAGGGTCGATATTCGTGTTTCAACTGTACCGACAGTTTTCGGTGAATCTGTTGAACTTAGACTTTTGGACAGGACGGCATCCTTGATAGGACTTGAAAAGCTGGGGATGAACGAACAATGTCTGGAAGGTTTCAACAAATGTCTGCATAAAACACATGGGATTGTGCTTGTTACAGGGCCGACCGGCTGTGGTAAGACAACGACTCTTTATGCGGCGTTGAATAAGATATATTCGCCGTCCGTGAAAATGATAACGATAGAAGACCCCGTCGAATATCAGCTCGAAGGTATTAACCAGATGCCGGTCAATCCGAAAAGGGGGCTTACGTTCGCTACGGGTCTGCGGCATATACTTCGTCACGACCCGGACATCGTAATGGTTGGGGAGATCCGAGACACAGAAACAGCCAATATAGCAATTCGGGCAGCGTTGACCGGACACCTTGTTTTCTCGACACTTCATACCAACGATGCACCGGGGGCGGTTACGAGATTGATAGACATGGGTGTCGAGCCGTTCCTTTTAGCCAGCTCTCTGGAAGCGGTGCTGGCCGAAAGACTGGTTCGCAAGATTTGTCCGAAGTGCAAAAAGCCTTACAAGCCCGACGAGCATCTAATAAGAAACCTGAATGGCTCGATGAAGATTAAATCCGGTACGAAATTCTATCATGGCGCCGGTTGTAATGAGTGCAGTCAGACCGGTATGTCAGGACGGACGGGTATATTTGAATTGCTTAGAATAACCGGCAAGCTGCGGGAGCTGATAGCAGAAAAGCCGACGACAGAACAGATTATAAAAGCGGCACCCGCAGACCATATAAGTATGGTGCACGACGGCATCGGTAAGGTCTTAGAAGGCATTACGACCCCTGAAGAGATTTTCCGAGTCTCGAAGAGTATCGGTGAAGAAGAGTAAAGCAAAAAATATCAAAGGACCCCATTTTGCAAAAAGCCGCAAAATGGAACTCAGGTGTATCTCGAATGAGATACCGGATATAAGAAATGAGCCAGTTTTCTTACAAAGCAGTTGACCGAGGCGGCGGACACGTTAGGGGGACGATAGAGGCGGCTGACCGCAGAAGCGCCGTGGCCGCTCTGACTGAAAAGGGCCATTTCGTAACAGAACTGGCAGAAGAAGCTAAATCGCTGAGAGTTAAACCGAGTGTTAAAGTTGGCGAGAAAGTTACCTTTGACCTTAACAGGTTTATGCGGTTCGGCTCGCGAAAGGTTACCAGCAAAGACGTTTTAGCTATGACCACCCAGTTGAGCACAGCTTTGCAGGCGGGACTTCCACTGCTGAACGGGCTTGAGCTTATTCGCGAGCAACAGCACAAGCCGGCGATGAAAGAAATGTTAGGCGACCTTGTGAACGCGGTCAGCTCCGGACAGTCACTTTCAGAAGGTATGGCAAAGCACGAGAGGATTTTCAGCCCATTGTATCTGTCGATGATAAGAGTCGGTGAGACGGGGGGAATTCTCGAACAAACAACAGCTCAATTAGCTGGAATATTGAACAGGGATGAGAAGATAAAAACAAATATGAAAAATGCATCGGCGTATCCTATCTTTGTCTTGTGCGTTGGACTTGCGTCGGTGGTTATCATAATCACTTGGATACTGCCGACAATAATAGGAACGATAAGCGAGAGCGGTGCGTTACTGCCCCTGCCGACAAGAATGCTATTGGGAATTAGCGAATTTACAAAAGCTATACTTACCGAGGTTTATGGTTGGATTATTCTCGCTCTGATTGGAGGAGGTTTGTATTACCTGTTCAGATGGACGAGGACGGAGGGCAAAATCAAGTGGGATACTTTTAAGCTGAGAATACCGGTGTTAGGTAATGTTTTACGGACGATAGCGGTGGGCAGGTTTGCAAGGACGCTCGGGGCGCTAACCAAAGGAGGGGTAATCATTTTGGAGGCCCTTAGCGTTGTTCGTGATACGCTCGGTAATGAATTGCTGGGCAGAGAAATCGATGCCGTGGCTGAAAAGGTCAAGCGAGGCGAGCCGCTGGCTGAGCCTTTGAGCGAGTCGGGAAACTTTCCGCCGCTGCTGGTGCAGATTGTCTCGATAGGAGAGCAGACAGGCAAGCTCGATGAATTGCTGCTCAATGCCGCTGAGACTTTCGATACCGATGCAGACTCGGCGATAAATCGATTTATGGCGATTTTCCCGGCGCTCTTGATATTGCTGTTAGCTTTAGTGATAGGGTTCATAATAGTGGCAACTCTGCTGCCAATAGTCGTAATGACTCTTGGTGGAGGGGTGCTTTAACAGTAATTAGGATTCGTGATTCTCAATGCGAACTACGATTTGTGAAATATGATTCATAGTTTTAAGAAAGGTGGTCAAATGCAGCGGAAGAAGCGGAAAAGATTGGCATTTACGCTCATAGAGCTGCTTGTAGTGATTATTATTATATCGCTGCTTGCAGGATTTGTTGCGCCGAGATTGTTGACGCGTGTGGGCAAGGCCAAGAAGGACCTGGCAAGGCCCAAGATGGCAATTATCGAATCTGCACTGGAGAGATTCGGTCTTGATTGCGGGCAGTATCCGGACGACTCAATGGGACTTGAGGCCTTGTTGACCGCACCGTCGGGGCTGGAGGAAAAGTGGAACGGGCCGTATCTAAAACCAAGTCAGCTGCTCGACCCCTGGGACAATCCGTATATCTATGTTGCCGAAGGCCAAATCAATCCGGGCAGCTACGATTTGATAAGCCTCGGAGCTGACGGCTCAGAGGGGGGCGAAGGTGACTACGAAGATATATATAATGATTAGAGTAGTTCATTGTTCATAGTTCGTAGTTTATGAGCTCAAGTGAGTTTTTTGGAAATGCAAAGGCAAAACTCAAAAGTCAAGGCGAAGCGATGCGGCTTTACACTTGCGGAAGTGTTAGTTGTCGTAGTTATCATAGGACTTCTCGCAGGTCTTGGCGGCGGTATTTACGTGGGGACGCATAAGAGGATGCTGGTCGAAAAAGCGGCACGCGACTTTGTGCTTACAGCCCAATATGCAAGGATAATGGCGATTGAGAAACAGCGCCAATACAAAATACATATAGATGCAGCCAATAACGGATTTTTCCTGGCTACAACGCAATTGAATGAAGAAGACGGACAAACAGAGCAGATGATTGTGAAGAATTCTTTTTGCAGACCGGTAGATTTCGAAGGTGAAGTCAGGTTCGAGGATATCAAGATTACGCCGATTAGTTTGCAGACGACCACCGAGGAAGATGAGGAGGAGCAGACAATAGTTTTTTCGCCGAACGGCACAGCACAGTCGGCGGTAATTCAGATTGGTGACGGCAAAACTCATTATACGGTGAGTGTCTTCGCTGCGACCGGCAAGGCAAAGGTGTATTTCGGCACCTCTGAGGATGTGGAAGTGGGATTTATTGATTTGGACGCAGAATGATGGTGTGGGCCAAGAAAAACAAGAAAGGTTTTACTCTGGTTGAAGCAGCCGTTGCAAGTACCATCCTTTGTGGAGCTGTTTTGACCGTGGGAGCAATCAGCACGAGCTCTCTTAGCGGGACAAGACTTAACAGGCAATACGAAGTGGCGGCGTCGCTGATTGATAAGCAGCTCAGTCTGATTGACTATGTCGGCATCGATGAATTCATCGATATAGGCAATATGGAGGGGGATTTTGATGAGATTGAGCCGGGGTATCATTGGGAAGTGGTTACCGAATACCAGGATATTGATAGTCTCTATCTGGTGACTATAACGGTTAGCTGGGTTGACCACAAACGTCCTTACAGCCTTTCGGTGGATACTATGCTGGACGGGATAACTATATATATTGAAGTTAGTACGACGCAGGAGTGATTATTAAGATGCGTTCGAGAAAAACAGGGTTTACGTTGGTGGAGGTAATGGTGGCTTCAACCATAGGGGCCTTTATTATGTTGGTGGCGGTGGGGACACTGAGGGCTATTACAACCAGCTCTGAGATGGTGGAGAATAATATCAGCACTGCAGCTGAGGTAAGGTTTGCCTCGAATATGCTCAAAAGAGACCTCGTGAATTTTTACCGTGACGAAAATATAGAAAATACCAAGTTCATCGCGACATCTGTAGAATCGGGGCAGCAAAGTACCAGCTATCTGGTTTTTTACACCGTGAGCAGGGCAAAGGCCAGAGCCGACCAGCCGGAAGGTGATATATACGAAGTGGAATATTACCTGATGAAAGACGAAGAAAAGTCACTGCTGATGAGACGAATGTGGCCGAATCCCAACAAAGAAGAAACGGAACCGGGTGGAATCTTAGCTGTAATTGCCGAGAACATTGATGTCTTCGAGGTCAGATACTTTGACGGGGAAGAATGGTCCACCGAATGGCCGGAAGAGATGCAGGTTTTGCCCCAGTTGATTGAGGTCAATATAGTGGCAAAACCACCGAGCCAGCCGGTGCCGACAATGGAATCCATTATAGTAAATTTAACCAGATCTGTAACTGCCACAGTTGATGATTCCGAAAGTGATGAGCAAGAGGAAGGCGGGCAAAGAGGCGGCTAAACGGGTGGCCAGACAGGCAGCCCGCAAAACAGCACCAGTGGAGTATCTGGGACGAACAGATAAAAAAAAGAAAGAATCGGAAAGTAAAAGTTTAGCTGAGAAAATGGGTACTACTAACGGTAACAATAAAGGGCTTGTTCTTGTAACAGTGCTGTGGGTTGTTGTGGTTCTTATGGTGCTTGTAGCAGTGCTCGGGCGCAAAAGCCGGCTCGATACAAAAGTCTGCCTGGCCAGGACAGAGGCGCTGAGGTGCAAGTGGGCCTGCAGGGCAGGGATAGAGAAAGCTGTCGGAGTGCTGAACGAGGACACAAGAGAAAGTGACTGCCTAACGGATTTGTGGAGTGATAATGACGAAGATTTCAATGATATTTTACTACAGAGGTGCTCTTTCACCGTCCGGGTTGTTGATGAGGCAAGCAAATTAAACATAAATACCGCCACGAAAGGACAGCTTTTAGAATTGCCGGAGATGCTCGAAGAGATTGCAGATTCGATAATTGACTGGCGGGATGAAGATGATACACCGAGCGAGGGAGGTGCCGAAGGCGGCTATTATGAGAATCTGCCGTTCGGGTATATGGCCCGGAACGGTCCTTTCAGGACGATACGTGAGCTTCTGCTGGTTAAGGATGTTACCCCGGAGCTGTTCTATGGAGAGGACACCAACTTCAACGACCAGTTAGACTACAATGAACAAGACGGCGACGAAAGCCCCCCGAATGATGACGGAGATAGTGAGCTGGATAAGGGATGGATTGCGTATCTGACGTGCTATTCTTATGACAATAATAAAGACGCCGAAGGTAATCAGAAGATTAATATCAACGAGGCTAATGAGAACCAGCTAACAAGGTCTCTTAATATTAGGAGCTCTCAAGCCAAATGGATTGTGCAGGAACGGCAGAAGCAACAGAACAACAGATACCAGAGTATCGGTGATTTGATAAATAGGAACAGCCCCCAAACAGCACAAGCACCACAAGGCGAATCGGACAGGGATTCAGATGAAGCTGAAGAGTTGGATCTGCAGACGTTTTCTCAAATAGCGGATAAAATAACAGTGGATGATAGTCAAAAGATACCTGGGAAAGTGAACATCAATACAGCATCAGAGATAGTTCTGACCGCTCTGTTGGGCGGCGGCGATTCGGCTGAGCAGATTGCTCAGGAAATAATCGCTTACAGGGAAGCTTTATTGTACGGGATGCAGAGCATTGCAGAAGTTTTGCAGGTGCCGTCGATGAACATTGATACGTTTAAGAAAATTGCGGGTCTTATAACCACTCGTTCCGATGTCTTCACAGTTCGCTGCGTTGCAACGGCTGAAAGAAATATGGTTAGTGGAGCAAAACTGGAAACAGAGGCGGTAGTGGACAGAAGCTCGAGTCCTTATAAGGTGCTTTACTGGTATCAGGGAGCAAGTAATTAAGTGAGTAATAGTGCAGCTAAAATTAGGACACAGCAGTCTGTGGTAGCAATAGCACAAGAGGAAAGTAAGCTCAAAGCCATAGAGCTTCGAGAAAAGGACGGGTCCCTCGAACTTCTCTGGACAAAGAGCAGCAAAGATACTTATACGGACTGGCGAGCCTTTGCAGCCGAGTGTGGCTTGGCCGTTGAGCCGAAAGCACACACAGGCGCTGAAAGTCACAAGACCGTTGTTGTCGGCTTTAGCTCGGCAGGTGTTGCTTTTTATCGTATTAGTGTGCCTGCCGTGGGCAAAGAAGAGACTGCAGCTATCGTTAAATTACAGGCTGAAAGCCACCTGCCACTGCCGGCTGAGCAAATGGAATTAGCCTGGCGGGCCGGTAAAACACAAAATGGACAAGTAGGCGTTACCATAGCGGCAGCAAGAAAGGAGCAGTTGGAAGGGTTTGTAGAAAATGTGCGGAGTCTCGAGCCTGCAAAGATACTGTTGGACTGCGAGGGAATAGTAAAGGTCTGGAGGACTTTCTTTGCCGGAAACGAAAGAAACGCTGTGGTTATGAGCTCGACGGCGCAGAATACACAGGTTTGTCTGGCTGAAAAGGGACAATTGAGCAATGCCGTAGTCCTGGATATGGGAATGGATGATTTTGCTGCGGGAGGCGAAGATGAACAAACGACAACTTGCGAAAGATTTGTTCAGGATATGAGGAGCGTGCTGGAGCTGTTTGGTTATGCCGAGCAAACGGAATTGCCCGTTTTTGTACTATCGGACGGCAGCGCTGCTTACGTGAGCATAGTGTCCTCGCTAAGGTCGGCAGGATTCAATGCGCGAGTAGTTCTACCTGAAATTAAAGAATTGAGGCTGCCAAACGAAAGTGGTCCTGAGATTATCTACGAATATCGCCTGGCGATAGGTCTTGGGCTGATGGCACTTGAGGCGCGCGAGGATGAGCTAAACATTTTTGAGCGCTTGTACAACCCGGCCGGAAAGAAAGAAAAGAAGCATTGGGTGTATTCACCAAAGATAGCTTGTGCGATTGTGGTGGTAATGCTTGTCTTATCAGTAGTTGTTTTTTATGCGATTGATGTGGCCAGTACGAGTGCAATCGAAAAGCGTTTGAAAACATCAGGTTCGGATGCTGATATCAACCTGCTTATGCAGCGGCAAAAACTAATCAAAACAGTCGCACAGCAAAGGCCGGATTTGCTCGACCTGCTGGGGCAGGTGACCGTAAGCGGTGATAGAGGGATAAAGCTGGAGAGTTTTCATTTTAAGAAGGGCCAGCCGGTGACTATAACCGGCCAGGCCTCCAACAATGA
>JABAOH010061333.1_pt1 | contig 10550 bp, 8 predicted proteins | sample 7062181 | NCBI WGS metagenome assembly JABAOH01 (sample SAMN14538630, study PRJNA623070) | marine sediment metagenome | biome: marine biome [ENVO:00000428]; feature: marine pelagic biome [ENVO:01000023]; material: deep marine sediment [ENVO:00002113]; isolation source: pool of 5 deep marine... | reverse complement strand
GGCAGGATGCTGGAAGAGGTTAATCCTGTAGGAGGTCGAGAGAAAGTCAATGCCATAAAAGATAGTCTAAAGAGATCTAACAGCAGTCCTCAAGATGCTATCTATGTGGGAGATAGCATCACCGATCGAGAGGCATTAAGTTTTATAAAAGAAAATGGAGGGTTGGCAGTATCTTTTAATGGAAATAGATATGCAATTGAGAAGGCTGAAGTAGTCTGCATCTCAGAAAATACAGCTCCCATTTCAACTCTTGCAAATGCCTTTTCTCAGGGAGGTAAGGGAAAAGTAATGGAGTTGGTAAGAAACTGGAAAGAAAAACTCCCGCTACTGGAACTAGTGAGTGAAAATAATATAGAACGTCTCGTGTCTGTTAGCGAAAGATTTAGAAAGAGTGTACGGGGTGAGGCAGGAAGTTTAGGATGAGAAGATGGATGTAATCTCTATAGGTGCTTTAAACATCGATTTAGTGGCTAAAGTAGATAGGTTCCCCAATCCTGACCAGGAGACTGTAATCAGGAGCTGGGATATGGTTGGCGGTGGTTCTGCGGCCAATGTTGCCTGTGGCATTTCCCGCCTGGGAGTAAATTCAGGGTTCATTGGAAACGTGGGAGGAGACTATTTCGGGGAGGTCCTCAGGGACGGTTTGAAGAAAGAGAATGTCGATATATCTTGCTTAAAAGTTTGTCAGGGAAATAGCGGGAGCGTTATTGCCATTGTTAGTAAAGAAGGTGAAAGGATTCTCTTTGCCTATCAAGGAGCCAATGCAAAACTGTCTCCCAGAAATATTGATAAGAATTACATAAAATCTGCTAAATGTATTTTCTTGAGTAGCATTGAAGGTGAAAAAGCCATTCCAGCGATGGAACTCGCTTCCCAATATGCTAAAGAATCTGGAGTAAAAGTACTTTTCGACCCGGGATACATATTCGTGGAAAAGGGGCTTAAAAGCCTTCAAGGAATCTTGAATAAAGCAACGATAGTGAAATTTAATGAGACAGAGATAAAGGAGTTAACCAAAAGAGAAAAACTCCACGAGGCCTCGGAAGCCATTGCCGAATACGGAGCGAAAATTGTTCTAACCACTCTGGGGAGAGAAGGATGTTTTGTCTATTCTGCCTCAGTCAATAAATTTATCGACTCGTATAAAGAATTCAAACCCGTGGATAAGACAGGGGCTGGTGATGCCTTCTCTTGTGGATTTATCTTTGGCGAACTAAATAATTGGGATTTGGAAAAATCTGTAAAATTTGCTAATCTTATAGCCAGTATTTCCATTACCAGAATTGGCGCAAGGTCTGTTCCCTATTTAAAAGAATTGAAGGATTACAAACAATATAACCAATTCTAAGAAGGTTCCCTCTCCTCCAGGGGAGAGGCTTAGGGGGAGAAATTATGCCGCAAGTTAATAGAGCCCTTATTAGTGTGTTTGACAAGACAGGAATCGTAGAGTTTGCCCGCGGTTTGAAAGATTTGGGAGTGGAGATTATTTCTACCGGCGGGACTGCTAAGATGTTAAAGGAATCAGGAATACCCATCCGCTCGGTTTCCGATTATACAGGTTTTCCTGAGGTGCTGGAAGGAAGAGTGAAGACTTTACATCCCAAAGTTCATGGGGCTTTACTTGCCGTCAGGGATAATCCTCAACACATGAAAGAGATACAAAAGCATAATATAGAATTGATTGATATGGTGGTAATTAACCTCTATCCTTTTGAGGCCACAGTTGCCAAAGAAGGCGTCACCAAAGAGGAGGCTATTGAGAATATTGACATTGGTGGTCCAACTATGTTGAGGTCAGCAGCCAAAAATTATAAGTGGGTAGTGCCTATTTCTAATCCAGCAAATTATACTTCTGTCCTGGAGGAGATGAAAAAGAATAAAGGTGCCGTAAGCGAGGAGACTTCTCTAAGATTGACTACAGATATATTTCAACATCTATCTAGATATAACTATCATATTTACCATTACTTTCTCACTTCGTCTTCTTCTGCTTCTCTTTTTCCGGATTTATTACAACTTCAGCTGGAGAAGGTAAAGGATTTAAGATACGGAGAGAATCCCCATCAGAGCGCAGCATTCTATAAAGAATTAGTCAAAGGAAAAGAGCAAGGGATAGCGGGTATAGAGCAACTGGGAGGCAAGGAACTTTCTTTTAATAATATTCTAGATTTAGATGCGGCAGTAAATATAGTAAAAGAATTTGAAGAGCCAGTAGCAGTAATTATTAAGCATACTAATCCTTGCGGTGTAGCTACTAGTGAGGCTCTCCTTGAGGCTTATAATAAAGCCCGCCAATGCGACCCGGTTAGCGCCTTTGGCTCCATTGTGGGGTTCAATCGTAAGGTGGATAGTAAGACCGCGGAAGAGATTGTTAAGACTTTTGTTGAGGCAGTGATTGGACCAGATTTTGAAGATGAAGCGGTTAAAGTTCTGAAAACAAAGAAAGATATCCGATTGTTAAAATTGTCTGGTGAAAGAAAATTATCTTCTAACCAGCTCGATTACCGGAGAGTTTCCGGAGGGCTGTTGGTTCAGACGAAGGATCTAAAAACTTTTGCTGATGGCCTGGAAGTGGTTACTGAGAAGAAGCCAAACGATGTGGAATTGAAAGCTCTCCGGTTTGCCTGGAAGGTTTGTAAGCACGTTAAGTCGAATGCCATTGTTCTGGCAAGCGAAAGCCAGACGTTGGGCATCGGGGCTGGTCAGATGTCTCGTGTCGATGCAGTGAAAATTGCGTCAAGGAAGATGGGAGAGCAATTCGGGAAATATAAGGGGCTTATAGTTATGGCTTCGGATGCTTTCTTTCCTTTCCGCGACTCTGTCGATCTGGCTTCTACCTTTGGAGTTACAGCAATTATTCAGCCGGGAGGTTCCCTGAGGGATAAGGAGTCGATTGCTGCTTGTAACGAGCATAAAATTGCTATGGCTTTCACCAGAATGCGCCATTTCCGCCATTAGAAGATAAAACCGAAAGAAGATAATAAAGATCTTCCTCTCCCCTGGGGGAGAGGGTTAGGGCGAGGGGGAAAATGGGACGGCCGTCGTGGGATGAGTATTTTATGGAAATTGCCGAGACTGTGGCTAAACGTTCCACGTGTCTGAGGAGGCAAGTGGGAGCAATCATTGTGCGGGACAAGAGGATTCTTGCCACAGGATATAATGGGACTTTAACCGGGCTACCACATTGTGAACAGGTAGGGTGCCTTCGGGAAAAGAAGAACGTTCCCTCTGGCCAGATGCAGGAATTGTGCCGGGGGCTCCACGGTGAACAGAATGCATTATTATTTGCTGCTGCTAATGGTGTAGATATAAAGAACGCTACGGTATATTGTACGCATCAACCTTGTATTCTCTGCGCAAAAATGATAATTCAGGCGGGTATAATTCGCGCTGTTTTTAAAGGCAAATATCCTGACGAGATGGCCCAGAAGCTATTTAAAGAAGCAAAAGTGGAACTTTGCCAGTTGAAACAAGGAGGCAGAAAAAGATAGTTTGTTCGTCGCTTAGGAATATGCTCGGGATTTGGTTCGCTCGCTAAAAACTTAAAAGATAGTTTGCTCATAATTGTGAAATTTCTTGACGCCAAAGAACTTCGGACTCTGCAGGGCGCAAATCAAAACTCTCCCGATAAATCGGGGTCGGACAATGATTTGCTTGGAAGCAAATGCATCGTCCTTGTTCCTTGGCTAAAATTTCAAGACTTATTCGCAAACTATCTTTTAAGTAGAGAGTGAAATTATAAGGAGGATGAATTGATTTCTCGCTATACTCTTCCTAAAATGGGAAGAATCTGGACTGAGGAGAACAGGTTCAGGATAATGATGGAGATTGAACTGGCTGTTTGCGAAGCTCTGGCGAATCTTAGAGAGATTCCGAGGAGTGCGCTCAATAAAATTAAGAAAAAAGCCAGGTTTAGCCTGGCGAGGATTAAGAAAATAGAGAGCAAAGTGCATCACGACGTGATTGCGTTTGTATCTTCTTTGAGTGAGAGTGTAGGTAAAGAAGGAAGATATATCCATCTGGGATTAACTTCTTCTGATATTCTGGATACTGCACTGGCTGTGCAGATGGTTGAGGCGATAGATATTTTAATCGAGGATGTAGAGAATCTTTCCCGGACTCTGAAGAAGAGAGCCATAAAACATAAGAATACAATAATGATAGGCAGAACGCATGGAGTCCATGCTGAGCCGACTACTTTTGGATTGAAACTGGCGCTCTGGTATCAGGAGACCCTGAGAAACCTGGAAAGACTCAGGCGGGTAAAGGAAGTGATTGGTGTGGGAAAAATCTCAGGGGCAGTGGGAACCTATGCCCATGTGAATCCTAAAGTGGAACTCTATGTGTGCAAGAAATTGGGGTTGAAACCAGCTCCCATTTCCACACAGATAATTCAGAGAGACCGCCATGCCCAATACCTTTCTATATTGGCGTTGGTAGCCACATCACTGGACAAATTTGCCCTGGAAATTCGAAACCTCCAGCGCACTGAAATTCTGGAGGTAGAAGAGTATTTCAGTCCTACCCAGAAAGGCTCCTCAGCAATGCCCCACAAGAGGAACCCCATAACTTGTGAGAGAATTTGTGGACTGGCGCGTCTTGTTCGTTCCAATGCAGTAGCCTCCTTGGAGAATATGCCTCTATGGCACGAAAGAGATATCACACATTCTTCGGTGGAAAGAGTTATTATTCCCGATAGTACGATTCTCCTGGATTATATGTTGCAGAAATTCGAAAATATCGTGAGAAGACTGATAGTCTATCCTCAAAACATGAAGAAGAATCTGGAGAAAAGTAAAAATGCTATTTTCTCTCAGAAAGTTCTTCTGGAACTGGTAAAGAAGGGGCTTTCTCGAGACAGGGCATATGAGTTGACTCAAAGAAATGCTATGAAAGCCTGGAAGGAAGGCAGTGAATTTCGTGACTTTCTAAAGAATGACAGAGAAGTAGAGAAATATCTTACAAAAAGAGAAATTGATGCTTGCTTCAATCTCAACTATTACTTGAGGTACGTGAATAGAATTTTTGAACGGCTAAGACTCAAAGGGAAATGAAGAAATGGCTATTTTAGTTGTAGTAGGTACTCAGTGGGGCGACGAAGGTAAAGGCAAAGTTGTCCACCTTCTCTCAGAGAAGGCTGATTACATTATACGCTACCAGGGTGGAAACAATGCGGGACATACTGTTGTCTTTAATGGTCGAGAATTCATTCTCCATCTGGTTCCCGCGGGAATACTCGAGCCGGGTAAGAAATGTATTATTGGAAGTGGAGTGGTAGTAGATCCCCAGGCACTGGTAGAAGAGATTCGCTTTCTCGAAGGAAAAGTAATAAAAATAAAAGGCAGACTCTTTGTCAGCGATGCCTGCCACATTATTTTGCCCTACCATCGCTGGTTAGACCAGCTCAGGGAAACCCAGCAGGGTAAGCGGAGAATAGGCACTACGCGGAAGGGCATCGGACCGGCCTACGCTGATAAGGTGGCCAGAGTAGGCATAAGAATGGCCGATTTCCTTTCTCTGGGTTTATTTAAAGAACTATTAGAGAGGAACTTAAAAGAAAAGGCACCTCTTCTGAGGAAAGTGTGCAAGCTCTCTGAGTTAAGACGAGAAATTCTGGAAAAAAGAAAAAAGCAGCTACCTATAATTAAGGATCTCGTGGTGGATTCAGCAATAATGATTAATCGGATAATTTCCCAAGCAAGTAATGTTATTCTGGAGAGTGCTCAAGGAACTCTACTGGACGTCGATTATGGAAGTTATCCTTATGTTACTTCCTCTAATCCTGTGGCTGGTGGCGCCTGCGTGGGTATAGGTATAGGCCCCACTCAGATTGACCGGGTCTTGGGAGTCGTCAAGGCATATACTACCAGGGTAGGAGAGGGACCATTTCCCACAGAGCTTTCCAATGGGACAGGTAAACTATTGCAGGAAAGGGGAAAAGAGTTCGGAGCAACTACAGGACGACCTCGACGTTGTGGCTGGTTTGACGCCTCCATTGTCCGACATGCGGTAAGAGTAAATGGTCTGAGGAGTTTAGCTTTGACCAAGCTGGACGTTCTGGATGGGATCGACCCTTTAAAAATTTGCGTAGCATATCGCTACCGGGGAAAGTTGATCAAAGAATTTCCCACTGGCAGAGAAATTTTCAAAGATTGTAAACCAGTTTATATAAAAGTAAGAGGGTGGAAAGAGAAGACCAAAGGCATTCAGAAATTTAATTTACTACCCCAAAATGCAAAGAGATATTTAAGCAAAATAGAAAGCCTGGTTCAGGCAAAAATCTCCATAGTCTCTATGGGCAGAAGCAGAGAGGAAACGATCATAATAGATAAGGACTTGATAGATTTCAATTTCTGATTATAATTATATTAGGCACAGGCCCGACAAGACTCCGAACTCTGATGGAAGCGTCGGACTCCTTCGGAGCAGATTCACGTAGATAAGGAACCTTTGCGGAAGGGGCGCCGGTCGCGACGAATAAGGAGCGACGACCGAGCGAAGCGAGGGAAAGGCGCGGGCGCGAGACGGTGAGCGCCCCGGGAAACAGAGAGCGAAGCGAACGTCCCGATATATCGGGAAGCACAGGCAGATTCACAGGAGGTAGGAATGGCGCGAGTTGTTTTAAAAAAGGCAACTAAAATATATCCGGGAGGCGTTATCGGCGCTAAGGATATTAATTTAGAAGTTGCTGATAAAGAGTTTTGCGTTTTAGTTGGACCGTCAGGATGTGGTAAATCTACTACGCTAAGAATGATAGCTGGCCTGGAAGAAGTTACTGAAGGAGAAGTCTATATTGACGACAAACTGGTCAATGACATCCCTCCTAAAAACAGGGATATTGCTATGGTTTTCCAGAACTACGCTCTTTACCCTCATATGACTGCCTATGAAAATATGGCGTTTGCACTAAAGTTGAGAAAGTATCCCAAGCCAGAGATACAGCGCAGGGTAGAAGAGGCGGCAGAGATTTTAGGTATCCGGCCTCTTCTAAATAGAAGACCAAAGGCACTATCCGGTGGGGAAAGACAGAGGGTAGCGGTGGGGAGAGCTATAGTTCGTAAACCAAAAGTCTTCTTATTCGATGAACCCTTGAGTAATTTAGATGCAAAGATGAGAGTTCAAATGAGAACAGAACTCAGCAAGCTTCACGACCGGCTACAAGCTACTATGATCTACGTGACTCATGACCAGATAGAAGCTATGACAATGGGAGACAGGATTACAGTATTGAAGGATGGTATCATTCATCAGGTGGCAGATCCCATCACTCTTTATGACCAGCCGGTGAATAAATTTGTGGCCGGGTTCATCGGTACGCCCCCAATGAACTTTATGGAATGCCGGGTAATAAAAAAGAATGCTGGAATATACATAGATGAGGGAAACTACGAGGTAAAAGTCAGTAAGAGGATGGAAAAAAGCCTCGAACCTTATGTGGGTAAAGAAGTAATCTTTGGCATCCGGCCAGAGGATATCTATGATAAGCTCTATTCTGCGGGAGCTACTCAGGATAACACTATTTCCAGTACTGTAGAGGTTGTTGAGCCCATGGGTGCTGAGATAATGTTACATTTAACTACCGGCAAGAGTATTTTTATTGCCCGCGTTGGTGCACACAATAAAGCAAAAGTTAACCAGGATATAGAAATGGTCTTTGATATGGAGAAAATTCACGTTTTTGATAAAGAAACCGAAAAAGCCATAGTATAATTCTATTTTCAGGTGTTATTTCACCACCACAATCTTCTTTGTCCTCTTATAATCCCCCGCCTTTATGTGGAGAAAATATAACCCAGAGCCAACTACATCTCCATTGCCACTTTTGCCGTCCCAGTAGTACTTGTGTGTTCCAGCTTCTTTTTCTTCATCTGCCAATTCTCTTATTCTATTGCCTCTGGTATTATAAAGACTTAATCTTACATGAGCTTGTTTTGGTAGTTCCACTATGATTGATGCTCTCTCTCCTTTTATTGGATTAAACACATTGTTATAAACTCCCATTTTATCCGGCCCTGTTTCATATAGCTCTATTCTTGCTATTCCTGTTTCTCCCTCTCCTGTCCTATCTCCTTTTCTTACTTTCATTCTTATCTTTATTCCACGCACTAAGGGATATTTTTTTATGATATCCATTACTGCCACCTGTCCTGTTATATTGCTTTTATCATCAATACTTATTTTATCTTTCACGTTTACATTTAATACATTATTGTTTTCATCCAACAACTTTACCTCTTCTATAACTGCCCCTTCCTCTGTATTTCCTGAAATAAACAATACATCTGTTTCACTTACTCTTTTCTTATCCAACCTTATGGTTAATTCAATATCTTTATCAAAACTTATCTCTTCGTATAAATGTACTTCGTAAGGTCCAAATTTCTCAGTAAAACTTCCCCCGGAAGCTTGAATTGTTCTGTCTTCATAAATTTCTCTAAATCTTGAGTTAGAACGTAAATCAGGCAAAATAAGCTCAGCTTCTGCGGTTTTATTCATCATATTTACTGCAAAGAAATACAGTTTACTGTCATGAATCCTTGAGCTAACATCAATTCTGCCTTGAGTTAACATCCTTACCCGGACATCGTCTCTTTCTGAAGAGTTTATCGCCGGTGCAAGCACCTGAAGCGTCTGGGCAATATTCGTCATTTCTACTTCAAGTTCAGGTGGAATCTCATGCCAACGAAAGGGATTAAACTCAGCAGGAAACCAGCCAATACCATCTGCTCCGTGGATAATTGTCATCCATACCTCTGCTCTCATCTCTTGGGGTGTAGGAGAACGGTTACCGCCATCTAAATCGCCTGTGCGTGCTTCCAGCCATATCCATATANNCATATCCATATAGGCTTTTTATTGTTACTAAATTTCTTCAAACTATCTATACCATCAGCAACGGAATATAACAGTTTCTCCCCGTTGGCGTAAGTTGAAATTGGATAGATATCATAAGAAATTATGTCCGCTCCTTCGCAATATTCATAATAATCTGTGGCTTGCGCGTGTCTTCTTGTCGGATCACCGCCTACCCCGGGACCGAAATTCACATAAACCGAATGCTCCAGATCCAGAGCGCCTATTTCATTATAAAGCTGTTTTATTTCCCAAGGAGGGCTTTTCAGTCCCGGGTGCAACGTTGATAGAATATCGGGTTCATCTCTGTGCCTCCAGGCCAGCAAAGCAGGATGATTTTTAAACTGGGAAATTATCTGAGGATCAACATCATCCTGAATTTCACTTGGAAGAATAATCCCATAAAGACCCTTAGAATACAAACCATCAAGGAATTCTTTCTGAGTAATCCCTTTTGCGCCTTCCCCAATGAACATATTTACTCCCAGTGCTTTGAAGTAATCCATAAAATCAAGCGCCTGTGCCCAAACAGCTATTGGGAAAAAATTGGGGTCCTGAAGAACATTTGTTATTGTCCGCGGCTCTGGAAATTGATGTAGATCGGTCTGACCATCTCCAGAGACCTCTACAGTTACCTCATCAAAATGAAACTCCTCCGGTCCAACAGAGTTATCGCCTCTAAAATAAACCTCGGTGAATCCTTTAGAAAAATACTGTTTCACACTATCGCTAATGGTCTTTAACTCATCATTTACATAAACATTTATCACTCCCGGGCCAGATACTTCTATTGTCCACTTCTGCCATTCGCCTGTTCTGTTAAGGTCAGGGGAATAACGGCAGCCATAAAAGTTGTTTTCTGCCGTAAGCAGGTACCCATACTTAGTTCCATCAAGATAATCTCGTCTTAAAATACCAAAAAGTAGCATATTTCCATCTTTATTCTGTAATCCAAAAATCGGTCCTATGCTTGCCGAATCAGAAGAAGGAAACTCCACCATACTATCTTTTACCCAAAAACTAACTCTACCATACACATTATTGTCAGAAACAGGAAGCGTTGCTCTTCCCATGGCGCCAAGTTTCAGGCAATATTGGCCGCTATGCGGGTTATCAGATATAATCTCTGCCTCGCCAACCATTTCCCATTCATTGGAAAGAGGATTCTCAAAATCAAGATAATAAGTTGCTGCCTGAACCACAGCCAGCGGTATCAAAATCCACAGCAAACTTAAAGTAAGGATAGGGAAGATGGGTATTTTGCTTGGTTTTCTTTCCATCTTTATTCTCTCCTAGTTAGAATGTCTCATTTTTATCTGTGGTTATCCGCCGACTTAGTCGGGGCAGGTGTACCTCCTGCTCTATGCTCATTTGAAGTTTCTATCACTTCACCACAACAATCTTCTTTGTCTTCTTATAATCCCCTGCCTGTATATGTACGAAGTATAATCCACTGCCAACAACATTGCCATTACCACTTTTACCGTCCCAGTAGTACTTATGAGTCCCCGCCTCTTTCTGTTCATTTGCCAGTTCTATTATTTTATTGCCTCTGGTATTATAAAGATTTAATCTTACATAAGCTTGTTTTGGTACTTCTACTACGATTAATGCTTTTTCTCCTTTTATTGGATTAAACACATTGTTATAACAACTTGCTGGTAGTTCTCCAAATTCTTTTTCAAATACTGCAATAA
>JABAOH010144175.1_pt1 | contig 10552 bp, 10 predicted proteins | sample 7062181 | NCBI WGS metagenome assembly JABAOH01 (sample SAMN14538630, study PRJNA623070) | marine sediment metagenome | biome: marine biome [ENVO:00000428]; feature: marine pelagic biome [ENVO:01000023]; material: deep marine sediment [ENVO:00002113]; isolation source: pool of 5 deep marine... | reverse complement strand
ATTTACCTCATCAGTCCAAGCCTTGAAAATTCTAGGATCAATATAGTTTCTAAGTGACGTTCCCAAATTATAATCGCGAGTTTTTCCAGACAAATCTATTGTCAACTTTATCTTCTCTTTTCGCTCCTTGAGCTTTTGTTTTTGTTTTTCTGTTTTTGGTGCAGTATTTTCAATTTTCTTTAACATGTCTTTCTTTTTTTGAAGCGCTGCCTCAAAGGTTTTAGGAATAGTCCTTTTATGATTACACATTTTTGCAGCTTCTAAATTTGCCAGCTTTGCATGATACAGTTTTTCATTTTCTGATTTTGATTTAATATTGTCATGCTTTTTGAGATATTCTTTGACTACATTTGTGGCAAGATATGTTCTAAACACTTTTGCCGTAAGACCACTTACAATTCCTGAAAAAAATGCATTTACATGTCTTGAAGTAATACCATGAAAAATCTCGTCTTTGGGTTTTTTGTTTTTAGTTAATTCTTTGAGATTATCATAAAATTGCTTATCATCTCCAACTGCCGGAACTGTTTCTTGCCATCTAACACTATCTTTTCCCAAGAAATCAAATTCTATAGCATTTGAAGTTAATTTGATATGTTCAGCTCTTAGTGTTGTTGCACCAACAGTATCTGCTTCATCTGGATCTTTTTCATCTCCTACTCTCATAGCTGTTCTATAAATCAAATAACACGCAGTTGCAATCCATCTATCTTTGGCTTTCTTACTTCGCAAATTTTTTACCATTTCTTTTTTAATTTTTTCAATTTCTTTTGCAAGCTTCACTGCTTTATCATATTTAGCTTGATCTCTTTCTTGTTTAAGACCAGCAGTATCTGCTAACCAAACATATTTTCTCTTTTGAGTTAAAACATCCATCCAACTTGCTAGCCACATAAAATCCTGATTATGGATTATTGTTCCCCAATTACCTGGAGGCACTTTTGCTTCTTTTCCAAGATTCAGAGTCACATCTTTTGGAGTCACTCTAGGCTTCCATCTGCCCCTAATCGGATGCTCGCCTCTACCAATAAAAATTCCTGGAGGCTCAGCCATGTAGTTTGCCACTTCGACTTCTTTTCCATCCATGATTGCTTTACCAAATTTTTCCTTCATTTCTTCACGAAGCTTTTTTCTTTTTGCAGCAAGGGATTTTTTTTGTTCCTTTGTCATTCTTTCTTTTGCATCTTTTTCTTTGTCAACTAGTTTGAATGCGTCAGAAAAATCAATATCTGAAATAGTAATTTTTTTAAATTTTGGGGGTAATGTTTTTGCAAAATCTGCCACGAAATTTTTCTGAAATACTTTGTCTTGAACATATGGTGTGTCTTTTTTCTTTGCCCATTGATAGACCATCTCTTCTTGGAGTAAATCAAGAGAAATTTTTTCTCCTTTTATCTTGATTTTAATTCCTTGTGATTCAAAAGGAGGCGGAAACAAGATTCCATTATGTTTTAGAGTTTTCCATTTCATTTTTTATCATCGTTTTACCTCTAAAATGAGGACTTTGATAAAAACCGTACTCAGACGTATATCAATTTAACGTAGAACTAGTCATAGGTTCAAAAAAGCTCTTTTTTGATATAATTCTCAAATTCGATATCGGTTTTCATCTTTTTTGCTTCTAAGAACATAGACGCATCACTACCGACTACGTATCTTGGTAGCGGTTCTTCTGTCTTAATTGCTTTCATTACTACTTTTGCAACTTCCTCAGCAGGAGTTCCCATCTCTGCCATCATTTTTACTCCCTTCTCCACCTTCTCAGAAATTTCTTTGTAAGGAGAATCTTTTTTTCCTTGGGCTTTTTTCATGCCTGAAAATATGTTTGTCTTTATGACCCCTGGTTCAATAATTATTGTCTTTATTCCAAATGGTGATAGTTCATATCTCATACATTCACTTAATCCTTCTAAAGCAAATTTTGAGCTAATATAAGCAGGAGTTCCAGGAAATCCAATTCTTCCAGCAACTGAACTAATGTTTACAATTATCCCAGAACCATTCTTTCGCATTATTGGAGATATTTCTTGAATTAATGTAACCACTCCAAAAAAATTTGTTTGAAACTGTGCTTTAAGCTCACTCATGGAAACATCTTCTAAGCAACCAAATAACAGATATCCCGCATTATTTACTAAGACATCAATTCTTCCCTTTTGTTCTTGAATTTTTTTAACTGCAGATTTTATAGAGTCTTCACTATCAACATCTAATTCGATTACTTCTAAATTCAGATTCTCTTTTTTTGCAATCTCTTTAATCTTCTCTGCTTTGGCAATATTTCTCATAGAAGCAAATGTAAAATAATTGTCTCTAGCCAGAGCTAAAGCTGTTTCATAACCTATTCCACTTGAGCTACCAGTAACTAAAGCGACTTTTTCCATAATTTGGACTAGATGATGGTACTAATAACTCTAGAGTGTTTAGTGATTGGGATCATGTTTATCTGCCCAACCTCTCTCAATTAATTTCTCAATACTAGATGGTTTAACACATGCTGGCTGAAAATTAGAACTTTTAAAAATTAACTCTAATCCTTCTTTACACATTACATTATGAGGATCAATTCCAGTTGTCATTTGTTTTTTTGGTGAAAGTGAGCTATCTCCCATCATCATTTTTTCTTCAGAAACCACAGGGATGATTTTTAAAATTCGATCATCGTTTTCGGTAGGAGACCCTCTTCCGTCTTGATTACTAGTTAAAAGGTAAAGGTTACCATCTGGACCCATCTCAGCATTACGCAGTCTTCCAAACTCTCCTAGAAATAAAATCTCATCTGAGATTACCTGATTTGCTTCAACATCCAAATCAAGCATTCTAAGATGCGTTCCTCGTAAGTTAGCGACAAAATACTTGTCAGTCCATTCAGGAATGTTATCTGAATCATAAAATGTGACACCTGATGGCGCCCATGTATCATCTCCGGTGTGAATGATTGGGTCAATAAATTCTGGATCATGTTCTCCGCCAATAACTATTGGCCATCCATAATTTTTTCCAGCTTCTATAACATTAATTTCATCATGAGCATATCCTCTTTCCCCAGATGGTCCATGTTCAGACGATACCAGTTTTCCAGTTATAGGATCCCAATCAATTCCTTGTGGATTTCTATGACCATAAGAAAAAACCATTGAATCTGAAAATGGATTATCCGATGGAATTGTTCCATCAGAATTTATTCGCAGAATTTTTCCTGCTAATGAATTTAGGTCTTGAGCCGAATCAGCGTTTGCTGCATCGCCAGTTGTTATGTATAATTTTTGATCAGGACCAAACTTGATTCTTCCTCCATCATGAATCATTGAGCCAGGAATTTTATCAACTAAAACAAGTTCATCAGAAAACTCATTGTTATTTTCTGTGTATCGAACTACTCTGTTAAATGTCGAAAGACCATCTGAATATGAATAATACAAATAAAGAAAATTATTTTCATCAAAGTTTGGATCAAGAGCTAATCCTAACAATCCCCCTTCTCCTCCACCAATGGCTAATCCTAACAATCCCCCGTCTCCACTAACGTTTAACTCAAAAACTGGATTGGGGTTTAACTTTCCATCTTCAATAACTCTAACTGCGCCATTTCTTTCAGTAAGAAATATTCTTCCATCAGGTGCAAAGGCAATCTCCCATGGAACCTCCAAGTTTTCTGCTACAGTAACTACTTCAAACTCTTGGCCTTCTACAAAAAGAGCAGAACCTCCTAGAGAAACTATGGCAATTCCAAAAATTGTAATTATATGAAAATTGTTAATTTTTTTTAGATTAAACAAGTGGACGATCTCCTTCTGTTGGCTCTTCTAAAATGGTTTTCTCTCCTTCATTAATTCTTTGTAAAACTTCAAGTGCAGATAATTTATGTAAAAACTCATTGTTANNAGTGCATCTAGGACATCCTGCCTCATTTTTACACGGACACTCTTTTACAATATGCATACTGCGCTCTAATGCTTTTTCAAATCTATCATAAAGTGCTTTGCTAGCACCATTTCCGCCAATTGCACTATCATAAACAAAAATCAACCCAGAGGTTCCAAGAGAAATTCCTCCCAAATCTTGTGAAACACCTCCTGTGATCATATTACTACCTTCAATTACAACATGTTCTGTTGCATGATATCCACTAGCCTCAACATATTCTTCATCTTCAGATTTTTCAATCTCTTTTAGTGGTCTAGGTGCATGAAAAACAATTCCTTTAGTGATAAAATCATAATCTAATGGCTTGTCTAAGAGAACTCTTTGACCTTGAAGCACTTCCTGCCCAACTTCAATATTTGAATAGCCATAAACTCTCTTTTGAATATGGAGTTTACAAAATGCAACTTCAACACCAAAAGCCGTTCTTTTTTCAAAAATTTTTTCAATTGTAGGCCATTCTTCAGTTAGGGCTTTGGTAAAATATGGATAATCTTTAGGAACTCGCTCTAATTTGGCATAATTTTTTTCAGGATAATTCAATTCCTTTACTTTGTATCTAGTTCCTGCAAGAAAATAGATTGCAGACTCGTGAAGCTCCTCTAAAGCAATTGGTAAAATTCTATCTCCAAGTTTTTTATCATTATAGAAAATATCTATTGATTTTCCAATTCCTCTAATACTGTATTCATCTAGAAGTTTCTTTACCTTGTCATAGTTTGGAACATATCTATTTTCATGTAAAACTAGGGTTTTTTCTTTGATGTGTTTTTCAATTACTTTGGAATGCTCTCTTAGCTCATGTTTTGCAATAGGCTTGTCACTTGCCATAGCTATAATCTGAAATTCTTCAACAATTGGNNCTTGCCATAGCTATTATCTGAAATTCTTCAACAATTGGATTTTTAGGATCAATGTAAATTCTTTCTAAATCTTCAAAATAATCATCAGGGTGATTTTTGTAGTATTGTGAAATTGGATCGTTTCCAAGTGCTAAAAATGCATATCCTCGTTGCCCCTTTCTTGCCGCTCTTCCAATTCTCTGAACAAGTCGATTTACAGGAATTGTTGCAGAAATAACTCCATCAACATTTCCTACATCAATTCCAAGCTCAAGTGTTGGCGTACATGAAATAGCCATCAAATTATTTTCTTTAAAGGATTTTTCAACTGATTTTCTATAATTTGCCATTAAACCTGCTCTGTGAACTTTGATGTCAACTTTTTGTTTCCTGGCTTGCATTGCAATTAATTCTGAATTCTTATGTGAATTGCTAAACACCATAGTTTTGTGTTTTTTCAAAGTAAGTTTTTTTATCAAATCTATCATCAATGCTCGTTGTGTTCTAAGTGACGGAAAAAGCATTAGAAAATCAGTTTCTCCTTTTCTTCCAGAACCCAAAACCAAATTCATTTTTTCTCCAAAAAGACTTTCACAAAAATCTACAGCATTTTCAAGTGTAGCAGAAGATGCAATAAACTGAATTTTTTTACAGATTCTTTTCAAGCGTTTTATGATATAATGCACATTAGAACCAAAAATTCCTGAATATACGTGAACTTCATCAGTAACTAAAAATTTCACAGAATCAAGTAAAGATGCAAATCTTGTTCTATGCCATAAATGATAATGCAAAACATCAAAATTTGTAATAATTATTTGAGGCGGATTATCTAAGATATCTGCTCTCTCAATTTGTTTTGTATCTCCATCAAATACACCTACATTAATTCCTAAATTTTGAGCAAATTGCAAAATTTTTGGATATTGGTCTCGTGCTAGTGCTTTGGTAGGATATACAAATAATGCCTGAACTTGTCCTTGAGCTTCTTTATTATCAGAAATTTTTTGTAATATAGGTACAAGGAAAGCTTCTGTTTTTCCTGATGCAGTTGGCGCTTCAATAATTACATGATTTCCATAAATTATTTCTCTGATTGCATCTTCTTGAAATTTATACAATTTTTTTATACCTATTTTTTCTAAATGATTGGAAATTTTTTCATTCAAACCAATTTCATCTACTTTAGAACCTATTTTTGGTGGTGGATTTTTTATCGTCTTGAATTTTGAGATATAATCTTTTTTTGAATACAACACAGATTTAGTAATCTCATCTAACTGCACATCTCCCACCATTTTTTTGATTTCTTTTTCGTCTCTGATGATTCCTTCTTTTTTTAAATCAAGAATCATTTTATTTCCATCTAAAATTTTTCCTTCATCAAATTTTGTTAAAAAATCCAGATATACCTCATCAGTATTTTTTGTAAAATCTAAAATATCTTCTAATCCACAGTTCTCACACGATATTACTATTTTATTATTGAAAGTTTTTTGAATAGTTAAATTGGATTTGCATTTAGGACAATCGTACTTCATTAAACTATTATGAAATAATTGATGATTTATTATTTGATAATTTTTAGGGTCTGATAACTATCCCATCCTTACCCTGTCTTATAGATCTAAATTGAGATCGATTAATACGAAAAAGTTATCTAGAGTATTTTTATCGAAGATTGTATGGCTAGCTATACTAATGAAGTAGCTAAAATCCATAGACAATTTGCTGCCACCCTAAAAAGAGCAAAATCAAGACAAGCAATTCTAAATGCATATTGGTCTCACAAAAAACAACATGAAAAATTGTTAAAAAAACATCTTCGTGAAGAGATGGCACAAGTTAATCGCATCAAAAACAAGATGGATTACAAATAGCTACAAAACCAATATTGAAATTGATGGATTTGAATTCCATCATTTATTTTTGTATAGTTCATGACATTATTAAACTCCTAATTACTAGAATTATTGAATTTGAAAAAAAAAATTGAATTTAATAAAATCTACAACATGAATTGTATTCCTGGAATGACCTTAATTCCAGATAAAAAAATTGATCTAATAATTACTGATCCTCCTTTTGCTATTGATTTTAAGGCAAAAAAAGAAAACTATAACCGAACTGCTTCAAGAGTAATTTCTGGCTATAACGAAATCAAAGCAGAACAGTACTATGATTTTTCTTTTCAATGGATGAGTGAAGCATTTAGAATTTTGAAAGATTCTGGAAGCATGTACGTTTTTTCTGGATGGAATAACCTCAAAGACATTCTAATGGCTTTAGATGATGTAGGTTTTACTACTGTAAATCATATTATTTGGAAATATCAGTTCGGTGTAGTTACCTCAAAAAAATTTGTAACTTCACATTATCATTGCTTGTATGTCTGTAAAAATCCTAAGAAAAGAAAATTCTATCCGTTTACTAGGTTCAAAAAGAATTCAAAAAGCTCTGACGGAAAAAGTCTTCATTATCAAGATAAAGAGGATGTATGGTTTATCAAACGAGAATATTGGACTGGTGACAAAAAAACTCCAACAAAACTTCCTTCTGAATTAATTGAAAAAATTTTAGAATATTCATCCAAAAAAAAGGATGTTGTATTTGATCCTTTCTTAGGTTCAGGACAAGTAGCGATAATTAGTAAAAAGAAGAATAGACAGTTTTTGGGTTTTGAGATTGTTAAAGAATATTTCAAATTTGCAAAAAAAAGACTAGATAAAAACTTGTATAGAATTAAAGAAACAGCTTAATTCTAATTTTTAGAATTTTCTGTGTTTGGTTGATTTTGTTTTCCAATTTTTTCAGATATTGCTAAACGAAGCTCTTCATCAGATTTATTTACAGAATCTATTCCAATAGACTTTGCAATAGTTTCCAGTTTTTGTCTTTCATTTTCAACAGGACCTAAAACATCTAAATTAGAATTTGTTAAATCATTGAATTGTTTCTGCACTCCATTTTTTGCTTTATTATATTCTCCAACCGCCTTGCCAAATTTCTTAGTTACTTCAGGAAGTCTATTGGTTCCTAATAGAACAATTAGGGCCACAAAAATGATGATAATCCATTCGCTACCCATTATGTTTAAAGAATATTCAAACACACTCTAAATCAAACCAATCTTAAATTAAAGATTTTGATTCCACTGAACTTGTAATTTTTTTCTATTAAAAAATAGTATTACTATGACGATTAATCCAATGACAAAAAATCCAAGGTAAGGAGCATCTTTTCCAAATGAATCTGATGCTATTCCTGCAAATAAAGGACCTGCTGCCCAACCTATTCCAAAAGTAGCCTCGTATGCGCCAATTAATCCTCCCGAAAATTTCTTTTGTGCTTTTCGCATTATTATCTCAAATGTTATCGGGAAGTATATTGTAAACCCAAAACCCATAATCAACATGGCTATAGTAAACATTTCAAACGTGAAAGAATAATACACAACTAACATACCAATTGCAATTGAAAATATTGTGGCAATCAAGCTATGAAATGCTCTTTTTTGAAGAGGACTAACAAATACAAGAGTTACAAGCCTAGAAATTCCAAAAATAAAAAATAATAATTCAATATTAGATTCTGAAATTGCTCTATCGTTCATAAATGCAGGATAAATTGTTAGAAAAGTTCCAAATGCAGTACTGCAAAAAATCAACATAATAACAATTATTGGAAATTTTGTAATCTGTTTAATTGACCCAAAAGAGATTACGCTATGTTGGGTTGTTTTTCCATATTTTGATAAGAGTAATGCAGAGATTATTCCAATTGCTATTGCATATGTTGAAACTTGGAACAAAATTCTATATGTTACATCTAGATTTTCAAGCAAAAATGTTCCAATTAAGGGACCAATCATTAATCCACCAACAAAAAATCCCATAAATTTTGCAATTGATTTTACTCGATTCTCAGGTGTTTCTACATGAGAAATAATTCTCTCACAAGGAGGCCAAAAAAATGCATGAGCAACACCCGTTAGTGCTCTAAAAAAAGCAATTTCGGGAACTGATTGAGAAATTGAAAGTAAATAGATTGATGCAGTGTTTAATGCAATTCCAGCTGAAAGTAGTAAACCATTGTTGAATTTGTCTAGCAAAACTCCCACAAATAATGGGATAAACATGTATGGGAGAAAATTTGTTAGTCCAATTATTCCGAGCTCAAAATATGATGCTCCAATTACCTCTTTTGCAAAAACAGGAACAATTGGATTGTGCATTCCATAAGATAGTCCAACAATTAATGCAGTAATGTAGACTAAAAGAATTGGAAGTTTCATGTTACTTGTATGCGGCTACTATGATTGCGCCACCCATAAGATCTTTTTCAAATTCTACTCTAGAAAATTTCTCAAGTAACAATGCTTCAAGTTTTTTATTTTTAGGCCAGCGTTTGTAAGTTCCATAAAGTGTTGCAAACTTTAACCCTAGCTTTCCACCAGCGATTAACGCAATAATAGGTAAAATTGCTCTAAGATAAAATGAAACACCTAGTCTGGTAACTGCATTATCTGGTTTTCCCAAATCTACAATTACAAATCTACCTTCTTTTTTTAATACACGATGAATTTCTGAAATAGCAATTCTAAGGTTAATTGCATCACGAAGAGAATAACCGCAAAGCACTGCATCAAACTCTTCATTATGAAATGGAATGTGCTCAAAAACTCCAGATGCTAAGTTTGGTTTTTTATCAAAAAATTTACTTGTTTGTTGTAACATGGGTACAAGGGGATCGTAAAGTGTAATGTGAATTTGGCCATCAGTAACATCTGCTGCAGTTTTTGACATGTTGCCAAAACCAGAACCTGCATCTAAAATTGAATTTCCCCTTTTTACTCTGTTTTTGATTCCTCTAATTCGATGTTCTTTGTCTTTGCCCAAAGAAATGTAAGAGTTTACCTTATCATAAACTGGAATAATATCTCGTAAAACATCTAAAACTTCTCCCCAGTAACTTCCTAGACCCACAAGAAAACTTGAATCATGGTATATTATATGTGATAGCAGTTATTGTTGAAAATTTTACTTTGAGAATTTCTGAGCAGCTGCTTGAACAAATTTTTCAACATCGCTTTCTGAAACTTTTTCTAAAATTTGTTTGTCTAGTTTAATCCAAGACATTTTGACGTGCTTTGCACCATCTTTCTTTTCATTTTTTAGATTAATAGCTGCTGATGCTAGTGCTGCACCGTCTTCTAGAGTCATATCTGGTTTGTAGTTTTTCTCTAAAAATTCAGTTACCTCTTCAGAGCTTGCACCAATTGCTACTGCTGCATATGAAACATAGGTTCCACTTGGATCAGTAACATAGATTGTTCCTCCCTTTTGATCAACACCAGCAATGATCAAAGCAACCCCATATGGTCTAACTCCAGAATATTGAGTAAATTGATGACATTGATCTGCTAGATGTTTTGCTACTGTCTCAACTTCAACTGGTTCATCATATGTTAGCTTGTTACTTTGAGAGAAAAATCTTGCATTGTCTACTTGAACTCTAGCGTCAGGAATGTATCCTGCAGCAGCTACGCCAATGTGTTTATCGACTTGGAATATTTTTTGAGTAATATTTGAAACTTGTAAAGCACGAGGATTTTCTTCAACTGCAATAATTACACCATCTTTGCATTTTACGCCGATCGCAAGAGTTCCTCTTTTGACTGTCTCAATAGCATATTCGACTTGGTAAATTCTACCATCTGGCGAATACATTGTAGGAGTCATATCGTAGCCTCGTGATGCCATCATGTCAAGACAAGTTTCTTGATA
>JABAOH010036251.1_pt2 | contig 10552 bp, 8 predicted proteins | sample 7062181 | NCBI WGS metagenome assembly JABAOH01 (sample SAMN14538630, study PRJNA623070) | marine sediment metagenome | biome: marine biome [ENVO:00000428]; feature: marine pelagic biome [ENVO:01000023]; material: deep marine sediment [ENVO:00002113]; isolation source: pool of 5 deep marine... | reverse complement strand
AAAGCCCCCGTCATCACCTTCCAAATCTGGTACCGCGTGGGATCCCGGAACGAAACCCATGGAAAGACCGGACTCTCCCACGTGCTTGAACATATGATGTTCAAGGGGACAGAGACAGTCGGCGCCGAAGAGTTCTCCAGGCTCATCGTAGAGAACGGGGGAAGATACAACGCATTTACCTCCCAAGATTTTACGGCCTACTTCGAGAATCTCAGCGCCGACCGGATACAAGTGGCCCTAGACCTTGAATCGGATCGGATGCAAAACCTTATCCTGCGGGAAGGCGACTTTTTCACCGAACGGAGTGTGGTCATGGAGGAAAGGAGGCTTCGAACCGAAGACAATCCCAAGGCATATCTCATGGAACAACTAGGAGCGACCGCATTTCAGCTTCAGCCTTATCGGTGGCCCATCATTGGTTGGATGGAGGATCTTGCCCGGCTTTCAGCGGAAGATGCAGAGGCGTATTATCGGACCCACTATAATCCGCCGAATGCCTTTATCGTGGTGGTGGGAGACTTCAAGAAAGAGGATCTGCTTCCGAGGATCGAGCAAGCCTTCGGTTCCATACCGAAAGGCATTGCGCCTGACCAGTATAGGCCCATTGACCCGCCTCAGAGGGGGGAGCGAAGAATCATCGTCAAAAGAGAGGCACAGCTTCCGTATCTCGTCAAGGCATTTCATGTTCCGAACCTTCGCGAGCCGGACAGCTACGTCCTTGAGGTAATCGCGACCCTGTTATCAGGTGGGATGAGCTCCAGACTGTATCGCCGCCTGGTCCGCGAGAAGCGGCTTGCGTTGGATATCGAGGCCGACCACTCGCTGCTCTCTCGGGATCCGAACCTCTTCTTGGTTGCCATAGAGCCGCTTCCAGCTCAGGATGTGCGTGAAGTTGAAAAGGCTGTGGATGAGGAGTTGACTCAACTGCACAAAGAGCCGGTGACCGAGTATGAACTCGAAAAGGCAAAGAATCAACTGGAGGCCTCTTATATCTTTGGGCAGGATTCGATCTTCTATCAGGCGATGATCTTGGCCCGGCACGAAATGGCACTCAGTTGGCGGGCAGTTGACGATTACATCCAATCTATTCGAAACGTCACCGCGGAAGACATCAAGCGGGTTGCAAGCCGTTATCTTATCCCGGACAATCAGACTGTGGCGACTCTCATCCCTTTACCACCCAAGGAGGGAAAGCCCAAGTCCGAAGGATTTTCCATTAAGACCAAAATGTTTCGATAGGTTCGAGTTATGACCCTCAAAAATCTAAAGGCCTCGATTACGCTTCTATTGCTTCTACTCCTATCCCATCTGTTTCAACTGAAGGGAGCCGTTCCTCTGGCCATGCCCCGGGTTGAAAGGATCGTACTTCCCAATCAGCTCGTGCTTCTGGTTGCTGAAGAGCACTCGGTGCCTCTGATCACAGTGCATTTACTGATAGACTCGGGCTCTCGGAGAGATCCTTCGGGCAAAGAGGGGCTTGCACACTTGACGGCCAAAGGGCTTTTGCTAGGAACATCCACATACTCGGTGACTGCCTTTCGTGAGGCATTGGACTTCATGGGAGCCTTCCTCACTTCTCGGGCCGGTCGGGACAACACGACCCTCGGTCTCCGGGTTCTCAAGAAAGATCTGGACAGGGGGTTCGATCTGTTTATGGAGGCGCTCACCCAACCCACCTTTCCCCAGGAGGAGATCCAGAGACAGGTGGAAAAGACCCTCGCTGCTCTTCAATCTGCAGAAGACAGACCGGGTGAGATTGCACGAAAGGCCTTTAAAAGGACTCTCTTTTCGAACAATCCTTACGGTCATCCGGTGGAAGGAACAAGGGAATCCCTTTCGCGTATTACGCGGGGAGCGGCCCTTCAGTTCCATAAGACCTATTATCACGCAAACAATGCCATCCTCGCGATTGTGGGGGATATCACGATTGAGGAGGTGAGAGCAAAACTTATCCCACGCCTTTCACAATGGCCGATGGGTAAGATCCCCGATGAGCATTTTACATCCACGTTTACCGAAGAACCCAGGACTGTGAAGATTGACCGAAACATAAGCCAGGCTAATCTGGTCCTCGGCCACAAGGGGATAAGCCGCAAAAACCCTGACTATTATGCCTCCACTGTCATGAACTACATCCTGGGGGGAGGAGGCTTTGGTTCCCGCCTGTTTGAAGAGATCCGCGTCAAGAGGGGGCTCGCCTATTCCGTGGCCAGCTACTTCGATCCAGGAAAGTACCCGGGTTCTTTTCAGATTAGTCTCCAGACGAAGAATGCATCAGCTCAAGAGGCGGTTTATCTAGTGCGTCAGGAGATAGAGCGAATTCAGAGGGAACCTGTTTCCGAGAAAGAGCTGGGCAAGGCCAAAAAATATCTCATCGGGAGCTTTCCTCTCCGACTCGATACCCAGTCAAAGCTGGCACGTTTTATCACGCAGATCGAATACCACGACCTGGGCCTTGACTATTGCGAAAAATACCCCTCATACATCAACGCCGTCACCAGGGAAGACGTGCTTCGGGTCGCAAAATCCTATCTCCATCCAAGGAGCGCTATCCTCGTGGTCGTCGCTCATTTGAAAGAGGCTGGCATGAGATGAAGTGACCACCCGGGAACATTTCATTGCCCACGAAAAACACGAAAAAAGTGGGCATGATCACGCCAAGTTAAATATTTGGGGTGCAAAATTATATCTCTACCGTAGAAATGAGGGAAACTCCAAAAAGAATTTACCGGTTATTGGGAACGTTTCACGACGTGACCAAACTTATTAATTCGGAGCTCGATTTTCCCAAGCTTATTGATACGATACTGCCAATGGTGATTCAAGTCATGGGGGCCCAAGGTGCCCTNNATCTACACTGTAGTTGCTGATGCCGCAGGGGTATCACGAGATGCGCTCATTGACAGGCATGTGCAAAGGGATGTGTATTGGGTGACGGTTTATCTTCTTCAGCGTACGTGCAATTTACCGATCAGACAAGTGGCCGCATTAGGTAAGGTATCGGTTCCGCTGATTGGTTTAACATATAATGGTACGGTATACCAGAAGTATTTGGCAAACCGGGACAGAGTGAGCTACATAACCCTGCTTGGTCATCTAATTCAAGATCGATCATCGAAGGGTAAGCGAGAAGTATCGATCTTGTAGCAGCAACATTGACTCTAACCCAACAGGAGAAACCAGCATCCAATTTCTCCCCCCTCCCAAAAGGTGTGGACCTTTTCCTGAAATGGATCACAAAATCTGATAAAATCCCACACTCTCACACCAATAATTTCTCCAACTTATTGGCAATTCAGTTACTTACGAAAACCGTGTCATTACCCTTTCACGCCGGAAACACCGGTTCAAATCCGATTGGGGACGTTGGCTCCTTGGAATAGAGGTGAAAGGTCTTGATGGAAAAATTTCCGAAGAGCTGATGGTGAAGTCCAGTTGGGGGTTATAGGTCCTATGGACTGTCACTAAACTGTAACCGTAATGTAACCATCAAGGCCCAAAAACACGCAATTAGAGCCAACCTAAGCTAACATAACAAAAACCAGCGAATCCTTATTTGGCTTGGATTTGCGGCTATTTTTGAGGCACCTCCGGCCGGACTCAAACCGGCGACACAGGAATTAACTCTGCCTGTTCCGCGGGTGGAGAGAGGATATCTGGCCGCGGAAACCTGACGGATTCCTGGGGCAAAAGAACGATTATTATCTCGGCTGAGGGAAAAAACTGCTGTGGGTCCTTGAGAATATCTTATCATTGAAAATCTAAGGAAGGGGCTACTCCTTCCACTCAGCGGAACCCAACCGGGCAGGAGATAGCACCCTATGAAAGCCCAAACTTCCCCACAAGAGCGCAGAAAGTCCCACATATAACAGAATAAAGGCCAACGTTCGAGTGGTCATCAACAGCGCCAACGCCACCCCCATCAAAGCAAATCCCGGCGGCGACAGCGGTCTCTCGCCGAGACCCCCGATAAGCCAACCCACCACGGCTGCCGGTGTCCTCTAGGGCATGGGAATAATCCATCCTATTGTTGTAAGTACGCTCGTAAAAATCCAAAAAATAATCCGTGGGGCCGTCGTAACTCCCTTGTAGCATCTACGGTACAATTGAAGGTCGCTAGAAATGGCAAAAATCTCTGATGCAATTTCCCATGCTGCGTGTGCACTGACCAATACAAGAACAATGTTTAGTAAATTCGCATGGCCCGTGGCAAAGCTGACAGCCAAAAGCACCCCTGCATACAGTAGGGCCAAAGGTGCACTTAGCAAATGCCCAAACTCGTGGGTGAAGCTTAGAGTGTACCGCGCATTGTCCCCCAAACCCCGGCGCAACAGCCAGTTAATCACAGCAGGATGAGGAACCACAAGCCCTCCCACACCAGCCTCATGTATCAGGCCACTCCCGATACCTACTGTTGCCTCCACGCCAAACCAAGTTCGCCTTTGCATCGTTTTGGTCTTTCTCCTTTCCATATTGCTTCAATCTATTCTGAGGTCCAGGGAGAGACGCCGCTCCCCCGCTTAGGCCCTTATCGTTCAGGGGGGATGAAACTTTTCAGCATCAAATGTCGTAGTGGGTCTTTATCAAAGTGTTCCTTACAAGCCTTTGAGCAGAAATAATAGGTCGTTTCCTTGTATCGGGATGTGGCTACCGCATCCTTATCCTCTATGGCCATCTTACATACTGGGTCTAAAACTTTCATGTTTTCCTCCTTAATGCCTTACAGCAAAAGGGACTCCATCTATTTTACGGCGAACCTTCCCTGTCACTTTCTTTTTGGAACTGGAGCGCGCAAGGGCGCGAGCAGAAATAGTAGCGACGCTCCCTGTGCACAAGTGAGTAAGGGTTCTCCTCAACCTTAACAATCATCTTGCAGACCGGGTCCACGACCTGGCCTCGTCCGACCAGGGTACTGGTTGCTTCGATGGCGCTCTGCGGCCGGATGCCGAGCAAGGTTCTGACCTCAGCCGCGGTCTGCGCCTCCAGGCAGGCATGGGCGAGTTCTCGGCAGACGGAGATCCGCAGGGATTTGAACCGGGCTCTCAGAAACGAGACCTCCTTCGGGGCAACGCTCAGGTTGTCGAGCCCCAGGCCTACCAGGAGCGGAAGCAGCTCAAGGTCGCCGGCGATTTCGCCACATATCGAGAGGCTCTTGCCCGCTTCGCGGGCCTGGTCGGCCAAGTTCTTGAGCACTTGCAGGACGATTGGATGCTCCGGCTGATATAGTTTGGCAACGTTGGCGTTGTTCCGCTCAACGGCGAACAGGTACTGAACGAGGTCGTTGGTGCCGACACTGGCAAAATCAATGAGCCCCAGGAGTCGTCCGAAACTCAATACCGCCGCAGGGGTCTCGACAAGCACCCCTTGCTCGAATTGTTCCTGAAATGGAAGGTTCTCGGCATGGAGCGAAGTAACGGCTTGCTCGACCAATCCTTGGATGAATTGCCACTGGTCAACCGTCTCAAGCATCGGATAAAGGAGCCGGAGACGATGTGGCCCGGCTGCGGCCCGGAGAATGGCGCGTAGTTGCGTGATCAGAAGCTCGGGATGGAAATGATAGATGCGATGTCCTCGCAGGCCGAGGTAGGGATTCTCCTGAGGCCCGAAGGACATGTAGGGGACCGGTTTGTCCGCGCCGAGGTCTGCGGTTCGCACGGTAACCGGTCGATCGCCACCCAATGCGAAAAGGTGGCGGTAAACCTTAACCTCCTCCTCTTCCCTCGGGAAATCATGTGTCCTCTCCATGAACCTGGTTTCGGTCCGATATAGGCCGACGCCTTCGATGAACCGCCAATCGAAGCCTTCGAGTTGGGCCGGAGTGACGATATTGACCCATAACCGCACCGGCAAGAGATGATCGGTATGGGCCGACGACACCTCGACAACAGGTTGTAGGCGACGCCTACTTTCACTTCTGTCTGGCTCGATAAGCAGTTCCCCGGCGTCGGCATCAACCAGGACGTTCGCCCCGGGGCTCATCCGCAACATCTCCAGCGTGGGGACCCGCAGGGCCGGCAGGGAGAAGGCCTTGGCGAGAATCGCTCCATGTGACAGGGCGGTACCCCTTTCCATCAGGAAACCCTTGACCCCGTATCTGTGCGCATTGAGCACAACGGAGGGAAGCAACTCCGGGATGGCAAGCACAGGATCTCGCACCTCGCTCAACAACTCTGGCAGGGACCTCACCTGTTGCCGAGACAACCTTGCCCTCAGCTGCATTGCCAGGTCTTTCATATCGGTGGCCCGTTCAGCAAGTCGCGGGTCACTTGATTCCGCGAGGACCCGAGTCACGCCCTCAATGGCGTGCTCCACCGCGCTTTCGGCCGCGAAGCGCAGTCGCCCAATAGCTTGCTTGACCCGCGCGTGAAACATCGGATCCTGGAGCATGGAGATGTGCGCCCGGATCACATCGGCCTCAGCCGAAAGTGACTCGGACTCCAGGTAATCCACGGTTTCCCCGAGGTCTTTTACCAGAAAAGTGAGCTGCTCCTTGAAGCGGTTCATCTCCGCTTCCGGTTTTTGCCCGCCGTGTTTTTCTACGCCAGCCGTGGGCATGTACAATGGTTCAAAAAGGCACAGGGACCCTTCTGCGACCCCGGTAGAGATTATGTCGCAACGGATAACTGAGTCACTCATCGAATCTCCCGTTCTCCTGACGGCTGGAGTGTCACCCGATCACAGGTCTGTCATGATAAATCATGTACGATGAATTACATTAGACTCTGTTTCTAGATATCGCGATAGTATCTCTCAACAAATTTGGATATTAATCTATGTGAGATAATCCTTGCTACGATTTTTATATTTTCCTCTGACGTCTTTAGCATCCCATTCTGAACTTTTAATAAAAAATCGTATCCTCGTTTTGCCCTCAGAGCAAACCTCGAATATTCATCTTGACCCTCCCTTAAATCCACCCCTCCATCCACTATTTGCTGAATGATTTCCCCGCATCTTATCCCGTAAGTTATACATTTCCTGATCCCTTCTCCTGTAAGTGGTAATGTCTGACCTTGTGCACATCCTACTACAAACACACCCTCCACTACGGGTTCTTTAAGGCAGTAACAAAAGAATCCCCCATGCACTTTCTGACGTTTTTGATTAAACCTTCCAAGCAAGAAATCCAATTTCCCCATGAGCTTTCTTGCCCCGGTATAACTCACAACGCCGATTCTGGAAAATTCGCCGCAGGGAAATATCCAACCGGCTCCCTCTTGAATCAAATCGGGCTCGTAGAAGAAATGAAAGGTTTTGCATTGGTAAGGCACCTCTGTCTCTATGCCGAAGCTCAGCATATCTCTATGCACGTACCCGGGGCTCATTTTTTCAGCCACGGAAGCCCTCCAGCCAGTAGCATCAACAACCATCCTAGATGAAAAGTCACCCTTTGATGTATGAACAGTAAATAGACCTCCTCGTTTCTTAACTCCCACAATTGTTGCTTGCAAAAAATCCGCATTGTTTTTTGAATTCAAAATATGGGAGAACTCTGTAAAATTGAACGTGCAATAAGGCTTCTCAAGGTGAATATCAATTATTTTGCTATTCACGTGGAACGAAAATGTATCAGAGATTTGGAGGACAGAGTCCTCGCACCCTATATCTTTTATCACATCGTAGGGTGCCCCACACGCGGATATCTGAAATGTCCCGATATCATATTTATCCATGAGAAGAACTTTTCCCCTCACTTGCGAAGCTACAGATAGACCTGCGAAACTCGCTCCCGCTATGATTACGTCATAATTTTCCACAGGAATCCCTCCTCCTCGATTACTTCTTTCTCTAAAAGAAGCTGTGCGACTTTCTCTATTTTCTCCCCCTTCAATATGATAGATTTCGGGGAGTTGCGCGACCCTTCCAGCCTCCGTAATCTTCATCAAATGCTTCAATGCCTCTATCAGAATCTGCCTCTGAAATACCTTGTCAGAGTGATTGGCCATGTGGTAGCCTACTCAAAAGGTCACCACAAAGGCTCTCGGCCGTTTTACTTTCTCGGTGAAAACCCTGTTAAGGGCTGGCGGCTAACTTTTACCATTCAGCCTCTTCACTTTATGAGAGCAAAGCCCATGCCAAAAAGATTGGAATTAGGATCATTAACTAATTGATTTTACTTTAAAAATCGTTTTTGAAATTTTAACAAAATGCCCCGTGTATAAAAAATTCCCAATAGCCTTTATCCCCGTGTTAACCGTGTATAGTTTTTATGCGGAATATAGTTATATGATGACGCACCGTAGTGAATTATTGATTGGCAAGAATTTTTCTTGGAATGGGAAAATATGCGATTGCAAGAGCAAAAAACTGCACGTCGCTGGGCTTAACCGGTGCTTATAGCCTGGGCGTCGGGCTAGTAAAGGGTTCGCTTAGAGGAGCAACTTCAGGAAGGTGAGATTTGGCACCAAAGCTGCTATACTGGTTTCAGATACTGAGGCATACCTGGCTCGAAAAGGGTTGAGTATTAATCAAGGACTTGGCGGTATCTATAAGTCCGGATTATGTGAGATTAGAGCGAACGATGACTAGGGATTCTATTTAATGGGAGAGGGGGAACAAGGATTAACTCTTATTGTTCCGCGGGTGGAGAGAGGATATCTGGCCGTGGAAACCTGACGGATTCCTGGAGCAAAAGAATGATTATTATCTCGGCTGACGGGAGAAAAGCTGCTCTTAGCTCCAGAAATATCTTTTAAAGGGAGAATAGCATGAAAGGAAATAAGGATCCGGTTTGTGGAATGATAGCAAAGGAAGAATTCAGATATGATTATAAAGGTCAAATATTCTATTTTTGCTCGGACCTCTGTAAAAACAAATTCGTGGACTCACCTGAAAGTTATTTGAAGTTTGTAAAATTATCTCTTGAATCAGGTGAAATCGTGGAAAGAATGGTTGCTTATTTTTCAATGGAGATAGCGATTAACGCATCAATTCCAACATATAGCGGAGGGCTGGGCGTCTTGGCGGGGGACACAGTAAGATCATGTGCGGATTTGAAGGTCCCTATGGTTGCAGTTACTCTACTCTATAAGAAAGGGTATTTCTTCCAAAAATTGGATGATGAAGGAACTCAACAAGAATTACCCGTAGCGTGGAATCCGCTGGACTATTTGAAACTTCTCCCTCAGAGAATTTGTGTTCAAATAGAGAAGAGGCCCGTAGTTATTCAGGCCTGGCAGCATGAAGTTTCAGGAGTAACTGGATATTCTGTACCAGTCATTTTTTTAGATACGGATTTAGAAGAGAATAGTGCTTATGACAGAGGACTTACTGATTATCTTTATGGAGGAGATGAGAGATACAGGTTAGCACAAGAAATCATTTTAGGAATTGGTGGTCTCCGAATGCTCAATGAGTTGGGTCATACCCAGATTAAGAAATATCATATGAATGAAGGGCATTCCGGGTTATTAACCTTGGAATTATTGAATGAACGAAAAAGGAAAGAAGAACCCATATGGGATTTTGAGACTGTCAGGGACCTCTGCGTGTTTACAACTCATACACCAGTACCTGCAGGTCACGATAAGTTTTCCTATGATCTGGTAAAAGAAATCTTAGGTGAATTTGTCCCTTATGATATTTTGAAGATGGTTGCAGGGGACGATCTTCTGAATATGACTCTACTTGCTTTGAATCTCAGTGAATATATAAACGGGGTGGCGAAAAAGCATGGCGAGATCTCTCGAACTATGTTTCCAGGGTACCCTATAGACTCCATAACCAATGGTGTCCATTCTTATACCTGGACCAGTGAGAGTTTCCGGAGGTTATATGATCAGCACATACCAGGATGGGGAAAAGACCCGTACAGCCTAAGATACGCTCTCAGCATTCCAAAGCAAGAGATCTGGAATTCACACATAAGTGTAAAGAGAAAACTCATAGATTATGTCAATGAGCATACTGGAGCCGGTTTTGACTACGAAGTTTTTACTATTGGATTTGGACGAAGGGCCACCCCGTACAAGAGGGCTGATTTCGTATTTTCTGATATTAACAGGCTTATTGATATTGCAAATACTGCTGGCATGATACAATTTGTTTTTACCGGCAAGGCCCATCCCAAGGACCGGCCGGGAAAAGAACTCATAAAGAGGATATTCTCCTTTTCTCAGCAGCTTCATCAGTGTATCAAAATAGTCTACCTGGAAAATTACGATATGGAACTTGGAAAATTAATCACCTCTGGTGTCGATCTGTGGTTAAACACCCCCCAGAAACCTAATGAAGCCTCAGGTACGTCTGGTATGAAGGCAGCACATAATGGGGTTCCCAGCCTTAGTATTTTAGATGGTTGGTGGATTGAAGGATGCATTGAAGGTATTACGGGATGGTCGATTGGTTCTGCCTCGGCGCCCGTTCAAAACGAAGCGAAAGACCTATACGATAAATTGGAAGACATCATTATCCCGATGTTTTACAAAGAGAGAGACAAATGGATTAATATAATGCAACATTCTATCGCTATTAATGCCTCTTTTTTTAATACCCACCGGATGGTCCAAGAGTATATTTCGAATTCATATATTTGGTAAAGACTACTTCTATG
>JABAOH010035217.1_pt2 | contig 10554 bp, 14 predicted proteins | sample 7062181 | NCBI WGS metagenome assembly JABAOH01 (sample SAMN14538630, study PRJNA623070) | marine sediment metagenome | biome: marine biome [ENVO:00000428]; feature: marine pelagic biome [ENVO:01000023]; material: deep marine sediment [ENVO:00002113]; isolation source: pool of 5 deep marine... | reverse complement strand
ACTCCTTTCATTTCCCTTAATAACGTAGGTATTTTTATGAAAATTCTTTAATTTCAAATATTTTTTTCTGACGAGTTCAAGTTTTTCAACACTCTCAAAAAATTCAAAACCAAACCTAGATTTGGCTATTCTTTCTGCACAAACCTTACCTGGAACGTTAAGTATGAAAGTCAAGTCAGGCACAGGAAACTTAGAATTTACTCCTTTTAACCATTTTAAATCTTCTTCAAGTGAACCAAAAGCAAGGGTGGAAAGGACATATCTATCACATATAACATTAACACCCTTCTCCAATAAAGGCATAATTTCTGTGTTTAAATGATGCGCTCTATCAGCAGTAAATAACAATTGATGGGTCTTCATATCCACCTTCCATTCCTTCTTTAAAATAGATCTTATTATTCCCCCAATCATACTATTCGTCGGTTCTTTCGTAACCAGAACTTTCTTCTTCCTTTTTTTGAGCCATTTAGCTAATAATTCTGACTGTGTAGATTGTCCAGAGCCGTCCGGCCCCTCAAATACCACAAAAAGACCTTTCTTCATGAAATCACATTAAAATGGTAGTTTGAATTTTCTCTTTTTCTTTCTCTTTAATCTAGCCATCTTCTTAATGTTCTTCTTAATGATTTTTTTCGCTTCTTCAATTTCTTTTTTGTTATTCCCAACACCAGAAGTGTTCCCAACACCCACGATAATTATCTTTCCCTTCTCTCCTGTTCTTTCGATTGTTTCATCTAAAACTCTCATAACCTTCGAAACAGAATTAAATATGGGTTTTTTCATCGGTGTTATCGCTTCTTCTTGACTCATTTTTATTATTATTGAATCCAATGGAATATTTTTTTTAACAGCGATATTCTCGATGTATGATTTCTCAACTCCAACACCACCTATAGCAACACCAACACCCTCTGCAATAGTTCCAGTCTTTTCTCCTTCTAGTTTCATTGCCGCATCGATAGTGACTATTTTCGCAATTTTCTCTTTCTTAGAAATCTTTTCAAACACTCTACCTGGATTACCAGTCCTTCCCCCAGGTCCTTTGGCTTTTATTATGATAACGTCTCTCTTTTTGTACTTCTTCCTACAAACTATAGTCTCATCATCTACTTCTTTAAACTTAGAATCTCCTATCAAGTTAGCCGCAACATAAGCCCCAATCGTATCACCAACTGGCCAGCCATTACTCAAAGCCTCGGTTCCATGTAGTAATGCTCTTGCCAACCTTTCGATTAAAGGCAACTGCATCTGTAGAAGCATGGCCAAATTAACACTCTTTGTTTTCTTTATGAGTTCGACAAAATGTCTCACCAGTTTTGTTAATTGGTAAAGTGTGATAGCACCAGACAATCCCATCATAACGTTAGATCTTTTTTNNTTACGAAATACTTGAATCTATTCTTTTCTAGATCGACTATATGCTCTAATTTCTTAACAAGACCGTATGGATCCAAACTGACAGGAGATATGGCAAAGAACTCTAAAAAACTACTCACTCTATTCTTGAGTTTTCTGTCCGGTTTTTTACTAATTTTTTTTATTACTTTCTTTTTCGCTTTAGAAGACATTTTTTCCAGGAGTTGTGCACTCTTCTCTAGTTTGAATAGGATTTGTTGAACCATTATCCTTGAGTAAAAGAAAATAAATATTAGAAACATGATTAGACTGATCAATTGCCCCCAAATTCCTTCTGTAAAACCGTTCAAACGAACACCCAAAGTTTATGCAATAAATTTATCATTGTACTACTATAAATATAAAAGGGGACTATGCGCTGGAAACTATGGCTCGTGTTGTTTATTATAGTAGGAATAACAGGTTTACTCCTATTCTCAGAGAAAGGAAGGGAATTTAATCAGGAGATATCTTTCAAAATACACAAAGGTTGTTGGAGATTATTTAGAAGAGATAACAGGAAGGTTTAAAAGACCTGAAACTTTGAACAGAACCCTTCAGGTAACTCTAACTACTTCACCAGATGTTTTTAGAATGATAGAATTCGATCTCTCCGAAAAGGCTTTTGCTGCTGAGATTATCTATGAGACAGTCCATGTAGGAGACCAAAACATCAGAGTCAAGGGAAAGGATGAAATAGACTTCCAAACAGAAATAATGACTGGTACGGTATCCTTCGACGATACTGGAAGAATGACTATATCTGGAAAGGCGTCATCAATCGAATTGAACGGCATTCTGTTTACACCCAATACAGGAGAGGAGAAAGTTGAATTTATTTTAGTAGGAACACCGACAAGTTTTTCTTTGAATGATGTAGAAAACGATAGGATGATATTGTCAGGAGCTTCTGGGTTGCTCAAGCTTAGTGACTGGTCCCCTCNNTATATTTCATACTTCAAAGGAGATATAACTCAAGAAGATGATTCATTGATTATATCTGGAAAAGTCGAGAAAATCAGTCTGAATGGCGTGGATTTGAGTTTGGAGAGATGACCATCAAAAAGGTCTCATTTCTCTCCTCATCTTGAATAAAGTTGAAACATTTCCGATTCTGTTGATTAAATCAGAATAAAACATCTCCAAATCTTTCTCCGATAATTTTGCTCTTTGATCCGCTTCTATCAGAACAGAAGGTAACCCATAGCCCGAATGACCACTAGTTTGCATCAATACAGAACTAAGTTTTTCAACTAAATCCAGTTCTTTTTCCATACCCAGAAAATCGACTCTCAAAGGTCTGTCGAAATCAACCGTCTTTATGTAAAAACTATAGAAAGAACTACCCATTTCTTCAAATTCCTTTAAGATAGGATGAACAGATGGATTCCTTGAATAATTGAAAACACACGTCCTTTCTCCTCTTTCCAAAGCATAATAAAGCAAATTGCTATCCTTTGTCTTCTCCAATATCAATTTTAATTCCTTTAAAAGATCTGAATCAACTTGAGATAAAACTGATCTCATGAGTATATCACAGAATTTTATCCCCCTACTATCTTCTATTATGCCTGCAAGTATGATACCTTCTTTATGAGATAATTCAAACAAGGATTTGTAAGTCTCTATCAACCTGTTGTAGTATTCCTTTAGGATGGGGTTGTCCGGTCTTGGGATATAATGTGGAATTATAGAACCATCTAAGAAAGTAATATCAGGCTTAAAATTTTTCATCGATTCTATAGTTGATTTAATTTCCATGATTTGACGCTCGTAATTGTAACAAGAGTTTAATTCAATATCAGAAAAGGAGTCTAAGATTATTTTCGGATTTGGAACTGGATTGGAGTTTGGGTAGTATTCGACATTATTCAACTTCCCATCCGAATATTCGAAATTAGCACCAACAGACCTCATCAACATTAAATCTAAACCGTGATAACTATGTTTGATGATGCCTCCATCGACACCCAAAACATTGAAGGACTTGAAGTTATGATTTGATACTTTGTTAATAATTTTTTCATCTAATATCTCTTCGGTTGGTCCTATTTTGAAGGACCCGTTTATCTCCCTAAGGAATTTACTCATTTTTATTCTTCTAGATTCAAGATAACTGATCTTATCGATTATTTCATCGAGTCTTTTCTGAAAAGTTTGCATATACCTTTATTTTTCTTCGGATACATTTATTGTTATGGATTTTACTGGGTTTGACACTTACATTTTTGATTTGGATTCAACGATCTGGTACTGGACTAAACTCATTCCTGGAGCAAAGGAAATCTTAAAAAAATTAAGGAGGTCAGAAAAAGAGATACTTTTTGTCACCAACAACACCATAGAATCTAGGAGAGGTATTGCGGATAGACTCAGAAAATTTGGAATAGAAGTTAACTTTAACGAAGTGATAAATGCTGGAATAGTTATAGGCTATTACATAAAGGAGAGGAATGGTTCTGCCTTAGCTTTGAACATTGGCACGGAAATCGATTTAATAGATGCGGGTGTTAAAGTCAAAGAAAAACCACCGGTTGATTTTGTAGTTGTAACTGAAGACTGGGATTTTGATCATGAACAACTCTCCTTGGCAATGGAAGCTGTCGAGAAGGGTGGTAAACTTCTCACCAGTATTATGGGCAGAAGATGGATGGTCGGTGATGAGATGACTCCTGGTGTTGGTTGTTGGGTCAAGGCTGTAGAGTTTGGTGCTAATACTAGGGCCAAGTCCCTTGGTAAGCCCAGTGCTTACATGAGAAAGATTGTTAAGAGACATTTGAAGAACCCTAAAAGATCCGTGTTTGTTGGTGACGAGATAAAGACTGATATAGAATTTGCAAAGAAGATGGGTTGTAAAACAATTCTTGTTAAGACTGGACAAGAAAAAACAGTTAAAGGTAATATAAAACCCGATTTCATTCTGGAATCTGTGAAAGATTTGATGAAATACGTTTGATTTACAATTCTTATATGAGATGATAATTTTCTTTAAGAGTTATGAATAATATTGTATAAAGGATGATGGGATGAGGAAGGGATATTGGGCCGAATACAAAGCCAAGAAAGAACTCATTCGAGAATATGGCGAGAAGAATGTCTTAAAGGTTGCGATCGGTGGAGCAGTTGATTTTCTTATATTGAACCCAAACAAAAATAAGATAGAGAAGATAGTTGAAGTGAAGAATTGTCGTAAGAAAAAATACTATCCCTCTCCTAGAGAAAAAACACAATTAAAAAGACTCAAGAAGATAGGAAAAACCCATTCTATCAGAACTGAGTTATGGATAAAACATCCCAGGAATGATTTCATCAAAAAAAAACTGGTTTAAGAATATGAAAATTTATACAGATGGTGGCGAAGGCAGTTATTGTTTTGTTATTCCAGAGAAAAGCATAGTCAAGAGATTCAAGAAGAAAGGAATAACCAATAACGAAGCTGAATATTTGGCCGTCATAGAGGCATTGAAATTCGTGGAAGACGATTCAAACGTTACTGTCTTTTCTGATTCTAAACTAGTCGTTAATCAGATAAAAATGGAATGGCACATAAAAGAAGAAAGGTTAAGAAAATTGTTCGAAGAGGTTTTATCTCTTATTAAAGAAAAAAATATAGATTTCAAAATAGAATGGATTCCAAGAGGAGAAAATAAGGCTGGAAAAGTATTAGGTTAGTTTAATCAAAGATTTATATCCCAAAACAGATAAATGAATTAGAGGTGAGGGAATGTTCAGTCATAGAAATTCAAAAGGAGTCGAATATTGGTTACATTCGAAGGATGTAAAACTGAGAGGAGGAAGAATGCAAAGAATATTCTTCTTCTCTAAGGATCCGACAAATTCCATCGATAAACCTGAAGGCTATGAAGTAGTTGAGAGCAATAGAACAGGACTTCCTTTATTAAAGAAGAAGAGATAACTTTCTTTTTCTTTTTCTTCTTAATTATTATCTTCAAATTTTCTTCCAATTTTCTATTTCTTCTTCACTCTCCATCAAAATGTCATTCTTACTTTCTGATTTCAATTTCTTTTTCTTTGTCATACTAAAACCTCCTAAAAAATAAAAAAAGAGGAACACCCCTCAATAGGAGTGTATCGAAAAGTTTTTAAAGTTTGGGAAGGGGGTGGGGTTGTGATGAACATGGAAAAAGACTTAAATTTGGTATGGGAAATAAACAAATATGGTTGTTCCAATTATTATCGGTCTCATACTCTTGGCAGTAATAGTCTTTACGGTAATAAGAGTTGTTAGGGATGTTTTCTTAGGATTAGTATTAATCGGTCTCACCCTTTTAGCCGCATTCCTAATCTTAGGTTTTGTTCCGAGTATAAGGTCTATTCCAATAATAGGTCCACTGTTACCAGAAATACCCACATCCTTGACAGGGGCGATAGAGTGGATAATGCGATTCTTCCATAACTTGGAAATAATAAATGTATCTAGAGATGCAGAGAGCAATCTGTTAATAACAATCTCTAATATTGGTAGATTACAACTCTCTGATTTAAAAGTACACGTCGACAATAAAACAACTAAAATACTAAACAAACCTAAAGATCCTTTAGAACCAGGTGAAACAACAACCATACAGACTGATTGGGATGAAGATTTCAAAGGGATTCTCATTCAGACTTCCAGAGTTAATGTGACCTACTCCAAAACTTAAATTCAACCATTCTTTAATTCAATTGGTGATAATATAAGCGAAATAGGCAAAACTTGCAAAAAATGTGGAACATATTTCCTGGGAAACAAATGTCCAAATTGTGGATGGGAAGTGTTACCTACAAAACCAAAACCCATTCACAGAACCAAACAAAATAAAGGAAAAGTCAAAGGCGTCTATCGATAGAAAGTTATTGATAAATAACTAAAATAATCCTAAATATAGTTATAAATCAAGAGGTGAGTAAGTTCAAAGAAAAAATCATAGTAACTTCAGCTTTACCTTATGCAAACGGTGAAATCCATCTGGGTCATGTGACATCGACTTATCTACCTGCAGATGTCTTCACTAGATTTCACAGACTAAAGGGAAACGAAATCATTCATGTATGTGCATCTGATGATTTTGGTACTCCCATTTTAATCAGAGCAGAGCAAGAAGGTAAAACTCCTGAAGAACTTGTGACATATTGGAACGAGGTTGACAAAAAAGACTTTAAGGATCTAAACATATCATTTGATATCTTTTACAAAACTAGTTCAAAAGAAAACATTGAACTGACACAATACTTCTTCAAAGCACTATTTGAGAAAGGTTTCATCTTCAAAAAGATTGTTCAACAACTGTTTTGTAAAAATTGTAAAAAGTTTTTACCAGATAGATATGTTAAAGGAACTTGTCCTTACTGCAAATCAGAAGAACAATACTCTGATGGTTGCGAGAATTGTGGTAAGACCTTCCAACCCGGGGAAATCTTGANNGTCCAAACCAGTAATGAAAGAGAGCGAACACTATTTTTTCAAACTTTCTGAATTTTCTGATGAGTTGGATAAATGGTTGAGGTTAAACAAGAATTTACAAAAAAAAGTCAAGAACTACGTTTTAAGATGGATACAGGAAGGATTAAAAGACTGGGATATAACCCGTGATATATCTTGGGGTGTGCCCGTCCCATTAGAAGAAGCCAAAGGAAAGGTTTTGTACGGATGGTTTGATAATCATCTCTGTTACATCTCAACAGCATTGAAATATTTTTCTGATAAAGGGATTGATGGAAAAAAATTCTGGAATTCATCAAAAATTTATCACTTTATCGGTAAGGATATTGTCTATCATCATTATCTTTTTCTTCCAGCGATGAGGATGGGTGTTAGTGAATTTAAATTACCAGATTTCATTCCAACGAGAGGGCATCTACTTCTACAAGGCCAGAAATTCTCTAAGAGTAGAGGGTGGTACGTCAGTTTAAGAGATTTCTTGAATGAGTTTCCTGCAGATTACTTGAGGTATTATCTATCAATTATAACACCATACGATCAAACTGATGTCAACTTTGATTGGGATGAATTTCATTCTAGAATTAACAACGAACTAGTTGCAAACATAGGAAACTTTATCCATAGAACTTTGAGTTTTATCTGGTCTAAGTTTAACGGGACTGTACCTAAACCTGAAGAGGATTATGATGATATGGATACGACATTCGAGGAAAGGATATGGAAACTTGAAGCTGATATAGGCAACTATCTAGAAAAAATAGAATTGGAAAGGGGTTTAAAAAAGATAGTCGAATTCTCTACACATTGTAATCAGTATTTTCAAGGATGTGAACCTTGGAAAAACCAAAAAAGAGCAACTAATTGTCTTTATTTATGTGTCAATGCAGTGAGGTCATTAGCCGTACTACTCGAACCATTCTTACCATCCTCAACTGAAAAATTATGGGAACAAATCAACTTATCCGATTCTGTTCATGAGCAGAATTGGGACTCTATATCCAGGTTGTTGATTAAACCTAGTCATAAGATTAACAAACCAGAAATACTATTTAAAAAAATTGAAGATGAAGATATTAAAAAACAGAAAAGGAAATTGAAAGGAGGATAATATGATAACTTTCAAAGAATTCAAGAAGATGGAGATGAAAGTTGGAACTATAAAGAAAGTTGAGGAAATACCGGGATCAAAGAATCTTTTGAAATTAAAAGTAGATATTAGTGGTGAAGAGAAACAAGCGGTTGCAGGAATAAAAGGACTTTATCTACCAAAAGACTTGGAAGGTAAACAATACATTTTCGTCACTACTAACTTAGAACCTGCAAAGTTGATGGGAAATTTATCAGAAGTGATGATACTTGCAGCCGTTGATGGAGACAAAGTTGTTCTCATCAAACCTGAAAAACCAGTGAGTGACGGAACACCAATCGAATGATTTTTTATTCTTGGAAATCAAACTTTCTAATATGAAGACAGTAGAGGAATTCATGAACAAAGATGTCATTTCTTTGTCTCCTGATGATACGATATTTGATACAGCAAAGTTACTCGCTCAGTTAAAAATAGCGGGTGCACCTGTAGTTAAAAACGGCGAAGTAGTAGGGATTATAAGTTTATCTGACATCGTGAAATTCATAAATATAAAACTAGGAAAATTACCTATTATAGACTCCCCGGGTTTCACATCGTTAATACTTGCACTTGCCCAGATGCAAAAACTTCAATTAGACTTCAGGAAAGAATTGAGCAAGATAACATCTTCAAAAGTAGAAGAAGTNNGATGTCACAACGATATCTCCTTCATCAACTTTGTTAGAGGCTGCAGAAATGATGGAGAAACATGATTTCAACAGATTGCCTGTAGTCAGAAATGGAAAACTAGTTGGAATAGTTACAAGAGCCGATCTCGTCAGTGCATTGATATATTAAATCCAAACAAATTCTAAATTTGAAAAATAAAAAAGAAAGGAAAGTTGAATCCAACTTTTTAAATCATCTATCTTTTCTTCTTCTTCTTCTTTTTTTTCTTTGCCATTTTAACATCCTTCATTGAATTTAACTACCATTCTTCGGGTTCGTCCTCCCACATCGCTTCCTCTTCTTCCCAGTCTTCACTTTCCTCTTCTTCCGAATCGTCCCATTCTTCGTCCCATTCTGTCATAAGTACACCTCTCGACGAGAGAGTTTATTTTTCTTGTTATTTATTTCATTGGGTATAACCCCTATATAAAGATATGTCCATTCCAAAAATTTTTTGTCTGTAAATTCATTTTTCTTCATTCTTAACACCAAAAAAACATCATAAATTTTTTGATAAAAATAAAACTTATAATTTCATCTTCAGATATTGTCTGTTAGATATTATGTTGTCCAAAGAAAAAGTGAGTATAAAATTTCGAAAAGATTGGGAAAAACATTACAAGGTTGATTTCTTAATCAATCAAGGTTTTGTAAGAAAGGTTTGTTCTAATTGTGGTAAAGGATTTTGGACACTTCAGAAAGAGAGAGAAATCTGTCCAGATCAACCATGTCAATTCTATGAGTTCTTGGGCAACCCACCAACGAAAAAAAGGTTTGACTACATACAGAGTTGGAAAGTTATTGAAGATTTTTTCAAAAAACATGGCCATGCCAGCATAAGACGTTATCCTATTGTATGCAGATGGAGACCTGATTTGTTCTTCACGATTGCTTCCATAATCGACTTTCAAAGATTAGGTAAGGAAGGTGTATCATTTCAATTCCCCGCCAATCCCTTAATCGTACCTCAATTCTGTTTAAGATTCAATGATATCCCGAACGTGGGAATAACTGGAAGACATTATAGTTGTTTCTGTATGATAGGCCAGCATTCAATTTATGATGGAAAAAAAGGTTACTGGAAGGATAGATGTATAGAATTAGATTTCAGGCTTTTATCTGGCCCCTTTGATATAAAACCAGAAGAAATAATTTTTCTTGAAGATTTATGGTATGGGCCTGGAGCTTTTGGTCCATCATTAGAATATTTTGTCAGAGGTTTAGAAATCGGTAACGCTGTTTTTACTGAATTCAGGGAAATTAATTCTCAAATAGTTCCAATGAAAGAGAAAGTCATCGATATGGGCGCTGGTTTACATAGGTTTGCATGGATAACTCATGGTACACCAACATCTTATGATGTAGTTTTTGAACCAATTTTAAGGTACTTAAGAAGTAAAACTGGAATTAAATATGACGTTGAGTTCTTTTTAAAATACTCAAAATTAGCGGGATTACTCAACCTAGATGAAGTTAACAACGTTAAAAAAATGAGAGAGCAAATTGCATCGCAGTTGGGAGTTACTGTTGAATTACTCGATAAAAATATTAGACCAATACAAGCTATGTACGCTATATGTGATCATACAAGGGCATTGACTTTTGCTATAGCTGATGGTTTGTTGCCTTCGAATGTTGGTGGTGGTTACAATCTCCGTGTCATCTTAAGAAGGGCTTTGAGTTTCATCGACGATTTTAGGTGGGACATAGATTTGTTCGATCTTTGTAATTTACATGCAAGACATCTAAGGTTGATTTGTCCTGAACTATCTGAACACCTTGATGAGATACAGAGAATACTCGAAATTGAAAAGAAGAGGTTTCATGAAACAAAACTCAGAACGAAAAAAATAGTTGAAAACATTATCCGGAGGGGAGAAACTATAGATGAGGAAAGGTTGATAAATTTATATGA
>JABAOH010031697.1_pt1 | contig 10554 bp, 11 predicted proteins | sample 7062181 | NCBI WGS metagenome assembly JABAOH01 (sample SAMN14538630, study PRJNA623070) | marine sediment metagenome | biome: marine biome [ENVO:00000428]; feature: marine pelagic biome [ENVO:01000023]; material: deep marine sediment [ENVO:00002113]; isolation source: pool of 5 deep marine... | reverse complement strand
ATGACTCCTTCTATTACTGCCTGTCCGCCAAACGCTAGCGAAGGCTCTTCTCTTTCCTTAGCAGTTGGTTCCATACCTTCTGAGGAGAAACCTATTCTTATTAATATTCTTCACGCAAGCTTTAAAACACCTAAAATGGCTATTAATCGGATACGTTTCCATCAAAACGTTCAGGTGAAAAAATGTCTAAACCAACCGAAAAGGTCCCCAAGTTGAGTTTTGAGGAAATCTTGGATAAAGTTGTTTCTGCTGAAAAGTGTGCGGGTTGCGCTGCCTGCGTCATTGTGTGCCCAATCGGCTGCCTTGAATACTCAGAAGAAAAGCCAAAGCTAGTGAATAAATGTACAGCGTGTGGAATTTGCGCCAAAGTCTGTCCCAGATACGACTTCTCACGGCCCGCAATAGAAAAATTCGTGTTTGGAAGGGAAAGGAAACCAGAGGAAGACTTTGGCATTCATCGGCGCACAGTCATTGCGGAGGCCAGTGATAAGAGCATACTTGAAGTTTGCCAAGATGGAGGAGTAGTCACAGCCCTTCTAATGTTCGCTCTGGAAAATGGACTGGTGGACGGCGCCATCGTCTCTGGAGTCGATAAGGATAGACCGTTCTATCCCGTTCCGAGGCTGGCATCAACTCCACAGGAGGCTCTAGAGTGTGCTGGAACAAGATACTCCTACTCACCAAATCTACTCGCATTTCAGGAAGGAATTAAGCAAAAGAAAAAGAGCCTAGCTTTTGTTGGGACACCATGCCAAATTCATGCCCTGCGAAAAATTGAGATGGTTCCTCTTAAAAAATACTCTAAACCCTTACGATTGACAATTGGATTAATGTGCACCGAATCCTTTACCTATGAAGGTTTAATGGAGAAACATTTCCAAAGGGAACTCGGTATCAACCTACACGACATCAGCAAAATTAACATTAAAGGAAAAGTTCTAGTTACCAGCAAATCTGGCGAAACAAAAGCTGTCCCACTTGCGGACGCAAAAAAATATACCCGCAAAGGTTGCCTCCCGTGTACCGATTTCTCCTCCGAACTCGCCGACATCTCAACTGGCGGCCTAGGACTAAACGGCTGGACCTTCACCATCATCCGCACTGATAAGGGCGAAGAACTCTTTGAAAGTGCTGAAAGGAAGGGGCTAATTAAAACAAGGCCTGTTGAGGAAGAAAAGAGAGCTTTTGACTTGCTAATCAAACTTTCAAAGAGGAAACGGAAAGCGTCCAGCGTTTCCGCCTGAACATTTCTTATCCGCCAAATAGAGGGGTTCTAGGAGAAGAAAAGATACTGTTAATAAGCGATTGATGACAATCATTTTTACAAAATAATAAGGTGATCTCTTTGGAGAAAGTGAATATAGGAGTTTTTAAGTGTGGCAACATCGGAGCATCTCCCATATTTGAACTACTCCTCGATGAACTAGCAGAACGCGAGGACATCAAAGTGCGAACATTAACAACTGGCTCCAAAATGGGCATTGAAGACATTGAAGGAGCTCTACCAAAAATCTTCGAATTCAACCCTGATCTCATAGTTTTNNGTGTGCCCAGCGTAGTAATCTCGGACGGCGTAGCGAAACGCATCAAGAACAAACTTGAGGAACAAGGTTTAGGCTACATAATAATCATGGGCGACGCTATGATTGGCGCCCGGAGAGAGTTTTTGGATCCCATAGAAATGGCAATTTTCAACTCGAACATCATCAAAGTGCTTGCAATCACTGGCATTTTCAGAATTTTACATCAAGAAATTGACAGATTAATAGCTGTTCTTAAAGAGGAGTTAACCGTCACTTTACCGAGATTAGTGGTTGATACGGATAGTATACGGGACAACTCTGACTTCCAAAATCCCTATGCTAAAGCCAAAGCCATGGCTGCATACGAAATGACTAAAAGGGTTGCCGAAATCGATCAAAGAGCCTGCTTCGTAGAGAAGGAAAAGGAGAAATACGTCCCTCTTGTCGCTTGTGCGCATGAATTGGCTCAGGCGGCTGCTAGGTTAGCTGAGGAGGCAAGGGAAATTGAAAAGTACGCTGATACTCTAGCGAGGAAACCTCACTCAAAGAGAGGTAAACCTTTAACTAAAACCAAGTTGATGCTGCCACCCACCGTAGACGAGGAAATTTATCGAAGATGGCTTGAAACGTCATGAGTCTAAGGAAATGCGTTTCCTCACGGGCTGGAAAGATCATAGCTCTAGCCTTCCCGTGAGTTCATCTGCTCGGACAGAACGGTTTCCCCGGAAGCAAGCTTTCCTAAATCTTCTTCGCCTTCTGTGTAACCTGAGGCAATCAACAAATCTCCGGCTTTGATTATTGAATTGGGACTGGGTTTTAACCATTTTTTTCCTCTCCTGATAGCTAGCACCCACATGCCTGTTTCCTCTGGAAGCTGAACGTCTCGAAAATTTTTGCCGACGAGCGAAGATTTCTTGGCCACCTGCACACGTGTCACGGTTTCTTCAGCTTCTTCAATGACAAGCTTCAAGATGGGGTGAGGCTCCAGCCCTCTCAACACGACTTCACTTATTTCGGCAGCGGCGTCTGCTATTCTTTCCGCAACCACTCCAAGTCGAATCAAGCCTAGAAAGTCTTTAGATTCTTCTGGTTTGAATCCGCTGGATAAAACAAGGAGCTCAAATTCCGTGTGCAGGTTATCGACGTGTTCCTCAAGGTCTTGCACCTCTTCTGCCAGTTCTCGGCTGTTCAGAAGGACCGAGGAGTAGGCGAGGTCCATCATGAGTTCAGAGGTGTCTTTCAGCTCCACAAGTTTGTTTGCTATATTTTTGAAGAACTTCTTAGTTGAGACCATGGTTTATCCCTCAAGTTTTTGAATAGTTCCTCCGGCTATACCCCCAAGTTCCTCAATGCCCAGCGGAGCCCCTCGGGCGATAAGAATATCTCCTTCGTTAATTGATTCGTCTCCTTCGGGGTTGATTATCCACTCCTCTTTTCGACGAATTGCGATTATGTCAACCCCGATCTTTGCAGCTAGTTCCAGCTCTTTTAATCTCTGTCCCACCAGAATGGAACTAGGATCAACTTCAGCGCGAGCTAATCGTTCCTCCACCCTCTGAAAGGCTTCACGAACAATGGGGTGGACACCAATTTCCCTTAACACTATTCCAGCTATATCTGCAGCTGCATCTGAAATCTTGTTGGCGGCAGCGGCTACCGCATACACTCCAACAAGAGCCTCGGCGTCCGAGGCGTCTCTGGCGGCGAGCATAGCGTTCATTTCCAAAATGTAGGCGAGGATATCAACGCGCTTCTCTAGTTCCAGAACCTCCTGAGCCAGCTCGCGACTGTGGAACAGAGCTGCGGAATACGCTAGGTCAATCATTAACTCGGATATATCCTTCATTTCGACGAGTAGGTCGCGTACCGGCATGGGTTTGTATTCGATTTTCTCTAAGCGCACCATGCTGCTGAAAACTCTCCATGCTTGCCGTAAAATCACTGTTCTATCATTAATCGTATGCAATAATAACGTTTCGCTGAAAGCTAGTACTCTAGACCCAAACGTTAATACTCTGGCGATGTTTCACCAAAACTCATTTACGCTTCCTGTAGCGCGCGCGCTTGAAAAACTATTCTCCAGGTCTATTGGCTTTCTTTAGTTCTCGTTCTATATCTTCAATAAACTCAATGTAGTTGTTTCTTGGAATACTAGCTCCGCTTGCTCTACGGTGCCCTCCTCCAAAGCCGCCATATCTCTTAGCCAAACGTTTTGTTGTCTCTCCGAGATGAAGTTCAATCCCCCTCTGACCTCGAATAGAAATGCTCATGAACCCCGTTTCTCCTCTCTTGTAACATACACCAACATCAACATTCATAGCATCAACCAAGAGACCTGCCACGGCTCCGATTGTCATTCCCGGTACACCTTCTACATACGCCAGTTTCTCAAGTCTTGAAGCTTTTTTAGGCAGAGTTTCTAAAAGTCCAACCGTATCTTCGAGATAAGCTAAAGCAGCCTCTGTGGCTCCCTTTATCTTGTGAGGAAACGAAAATCTGCTAAGTTCATCGGCGACAATCAACCTAAACTTGGAAGTGGCTTTGCGGTGAAGTGCGTGGGTTAGGATTAAAGCCTCATGCTGAACAAAATGTCTATCTAACCTCGCCATAAGCTTTGACGCGATAGGACCATCCTCAAAATGGTCTGATACAGCAGCGTAAACAGCTAGCCTTGCTGCTTTCCAATCTAGTTTCTCCTGGTGGTGGCTGAATAATAAGACACTTGAACAGTCTAGAGGGCTGTAAACGACAGTTACTCCAGAATGCTGGAGTCTTTCAATTACTTCAGCATCTGTGGGGTGGTGATCCACAAATGTAACACTTGAAAATTTAGTTATCCTTTCAACTTCTTGGCAAAGTTCCTTTCTAATGTTAAGATCACAGATGTAAACTTCCTCCACCGGTGGCCTTACACTCTTCAACGCTTCTTCAAGATCGTCGTAGGTAACTAGCAAAGTAGAAGCATCCAAGAGATGTTTGAGGACAGCTGCACATATCAAACCATCAGCATCTTCAGCATGCGAGATACAAACCGCCTTCACACCAATCACACGTCCCACATAGATAGCTGCACTGTATCATATTAATAACGGGAGCGCGTGCAACGTGTTTAAGGCGTTTTGGATGGTAATTCTTAGCGCGCGCATATCTCCACTCTAGCTAACGTTTCGCTGAAAGCTACTAATATAGACAGGAATGTTCATAGTTTGGCGATGTTTAACCAAGAAGTCGCCCGTTTCCTTATCCTTCCCGACTAGCTCAAGTTCATTTTCGATTTCTGTAGATTTTGACTTCGTCTCGCTCTGTGACATACTTGAACCCTGCCGCGCGCGCGCCAAGCACCTGTTTGACGCGTAGAACGTCTTTGGTCTTGTGGTATTCCATTGTTCCTTTTCAGCGTCTCAGCATATGCAAGATGATTCTTTTTGAGTCTTTGATTCTTTGGTGCGCATACGTCAATATCGTTATTTTGCAGATGCGTACAAGAAGACTTAAGTGTATATATTAAATACGATTATATCGCGCTTCGGAAAGGTTTGGAGAGGGCTTTCTTACTAGAAAAGTCAGAACTCCTTTCTCTTTTCAGCGCTCCTCTTCAAACCCCGAAGAAGTTGAAAGGATGTGCGCGCTCACTTAATAACTTTTGGTAAGTATCTTCTAGTATTGTTTTCTATAAATAAGCTAGTGTTGCGCCCGCATGAGTTCTCTTAGCTTCATGATTGTCTTTCTGTCAACCTCTAGGCTCAGATTTTCAATGTTGTCTTCCCAGAAGATCTTTTGAGCTGATTTACAAACCGGCTTTCCTTCATATTCTGTAACAAGGAAACAATATGCGTTTTGTCTTTCGCCGTTGCTTGCGATGTACAGGTTTTCACATAAAAATTTAAACCCTTTTACCTCAATGCCGAGCTCTTCTTGCATTTCTCTCTTCAAAGCTTCCTCCTTGTTTTCGTTGATTTTAACATGCCCTCCAGGCAAGCACACGATACCTGGATCAATTTTTTCATCCCACCTGCGACGTTCAACTAGAAATCTGTTTCCATCCAAAATTATTCCAACAACAACGTCAACATCTTCCAAGAGCATTCTAAATGCCTTCATTAGAACAGTAAATCGCGGAGTGGAAGATTTAAACGTTAGCGCGCACGGGGTTTTTGCGACATACATCCCGGGGTTGCTCTACGCGAAGTGATTCATACTAATTACCAATAGAACGTATTAATTATTCATAAATTATTTCCGAATCGAGATGAGTGATTGTATTTGGGAACAAAAAATGCCACAGGAGATTCACCCAAGGTTTTTCGTTGTGTTCGGGTTGTTGCTTGGGGCTTTATATGGGTTCATCTTCAACGTTTGGACGCCATCAAGAGCAGCGACAATCACAGATTTATATAATCCCGTGATGTGGGCTATCGTTATTCTTAGTTTCTTTGTTTTGCAATATGGCTTAGGAGTTCTGTTAAACAAACCCAGCATGTCGAGAGAAATCTACTTCGGCGTATTTCTCATTCCAATCATCTACACAGCGTCTGTGCTAACCATCTCGATTCCCAATTTCTTGCGAACGTTTGTGGCTGTTGAAGTTCCCGCCTTAGTTCTTTTTATGGCTTCATTCTACATTGTTTCTCCATTCCTTGCCTTCTTTACAGGATTTGACACAAAGGCGTTGGACGATGCAAAAATTCCAGCTGAAACCGTTTTCAGTTTTGATATTCAACACTCAGCTGCCAAAGGAAGGGAAGGCCTCAAGCTTATCACAAGAATAGTGCAAGGAATGGGACTTACCATCTCACTGAAGGATATAAAAGATAATAACGGGTTGATTATTTGCCGAAAAGAGAAACTGCACCTAGGAATTTTCTGCGAGTTCAAAAATCGAATCCTAACGGCAACGTTTATCCCCTTTAGAATAGTGAACGACACGGTGAAAAAAGTTGAAGATTTGGATGCAATACTAGATTTCAAAGCACAAGTTAGCGGAATGTTATATGCTTGGATGCAAAATAACCTGATTTTACGGTTTAACGAAATCCCTCCAAACCTTAAACTGGGATTTAAAAAAGTATCCGAAGGACTTGGACCATTAAAAACGCCTTTTTTCGTTCATATGCGAGAAACAATGGTTTCTTTCCCTAAGAATCATCCGTATCAATTAGCTTTACTGACCACGGGGTTTGTGATTATCGTCAACGTTATGCTTTTTATCTTAGGCAAACTGGTATTCAAGTGAGCGTGCACACTTANNTGGCTACAATTCTGAACAAAATTTCGTCTCTTTTATCTAACTTTTGAGTTTGTGCATCAAGTATCTGGACGTACTCACAATGAGGTCGCGAGCAAAGATGCCTTCTTCCATAAGAGCTCGTGTGCCATAATTTTTTCCAAGACTTGACAACAGACTTTGTGTTTTGTCTAGGAAATCTTTCAGCTCCTTGATCGTAGTTTTTGTACCTGTGATTTTGTTCTTCGCCAAAACTTGAAAGTCTTCCACCACTTTTGCGTAGGATCGCATCATGCCTTCGTAATCGTTTTTGTCAAACCTCATCAACGCATTCGTTAGTTCATAAGCTGTGTTGTTAAGACCAGATTCGTAGAGTAGAGCCACGGTTTCAAAGCCTTCGCCTAATCTCTTAAGAGCTATGACTTCTTCCTCCACGCGAAGCTTAAGATTTTCGTCTTTTACGTCAATGATTATCTCGTTCGGAAATATTGGAGATTCAGCGACTTTTCCGGTTTCATCTCGGAACACGAAGTTTATGGCCAATACTTCAACAATATAGTTTTTAGGTATTCCCAGTTTGGATGCAACTTCCGTTATGTCTAGAAGGGCTCTTGTCGTTGGCGGTTGGCCTATTTTCTCGTGAACCACGTTGAGAAGACATCCGATTCTAGGTTCATTGACGATTCTAAGTGCTTCGTTGTAGATCCGGTTTACGTAGACACGAATACGGGTTTCAACCTCGCTGTACATATTGGGATACTTTTGGAACAAGTCGTGAACATCAAAAAGATACAGAATTGGAGGAGCGTAATGGAACGTTAAAGGTTTCGCAATTATTATGGGCATACTCAGCTAACCATCCGCACCTGCAATACTACCTAGAGACTTTTCCTTTTTTCGGTCGTCCGAGCTGGCTGAGACAGACTTAGAATGCGCGCGCAATAGAAAACTAAAATACGTTTCCGTTCTAAAAATGGGAATATACGGCTGGGCTAAACATGTTATCGGAATCTAGCGTTTTGAAGCTCATAAAGGAGGAAGAGGTCCTCGAAGTTCTACGAGAGCTGATTCGCAAGCCAAGTCAGAATCCGCCTGGCAACGAGATGGTGGTAGCCGAATACATCTATAAGATGATGAGGAAATGGGGATTTCAGCCGCAATACGTGTGCAAGCCTGAACCAGGGCGACCTTCAGTTGGCGTTGTGTACAAGGGGACGAAGGGTGCGCCTCGGCTTGTCCTGAATGGACATATTGATGTAGTGCCTGAAGGTGACTTGGATGGTTGGAGTGTGTCTTGCTTTGAGGGTTTAGTTAGAGACGGTAGAATCTATGGGAGAGGTGCTTGTGACATGAAGGGTGGCATTGCAGCGGCAATGATTGCGGCCAAGGTCATTAAGGAGAGCGGTGTCAAACTGAGGGGGGATTTGATTCTACAGTTTGCGATGGGCGAAGAAACTGGTGAAGCTGGTACGAAATCTCTGTTGGAGGAAGGGTTCAGTGGTGACTGGGGGATTGTTCTTGAGCCCACAGATTTGAAGGTCATGACAGCGGAGAAGGGTTTGGCATGGTATCACTTCAAAGTCAAGGGAAAGCCAACTCATGGATCCAGACCGCATCAGGGAGTCAACGCTATATACAAAGCTGCTAGGCTCATCTCAGCTATACAGGAATACCACGAGGAGATCGGGAAGAGAACTCATCCTCTCTGCGGGAAGGATATTTGCTCCGTAACCATGATAAGGGGTGGCACAAAGGAGAACATCATCCCAGAGTCTTGCTGGCTTGCTATAGACAGGAGGATAATTCCCGGAGAAACAGTTGAGCAGGTGGACGAAGAGATCGAGGCGATCGTTCAGAGGCTCAACAAGGAAGACCCTGAATTCAAGTGCAAGTTCGAGAGAGTGATGCTCTACGAGTCCGCTGAAATTCCCGTGGACCAAGAGATCGCAGAAGTTGTCAGAAAGAACGTGAAGCACGTTACAGGAGTTATTCCTGCACCCGCCGGTTTACTGGCCTCCACGGACCAGCGAAACTTCATCAACGACGCTGGAATACCAGCGATCTCATGGGGACCTGGGTGGGGCAAGTCCCACGAGTTAGATGAGTATGTGGAGATTAGCCAAGTAGTAGATTGCGTCAAAATCTTGGTGTTAACTATCCTGGATCTACTCAAATAGTATTCGCGCGCAGTTAAAAAACTCTTTTAGAAACTACCACTCCTTCTTAGAAAGGGTGACAGCGTGAGACTTCCCGAATATGTTACTGTAAAAGAAGTCAAGAGGGTCTGCGAGGAATTGAATATCAGAGATTGGACAACGTTGAAAAAACCTGAAGTACTGCCCGAAGAAGCCCGTGTGATTCTGGCGGAACTGAACACTGGAAAAATTAAGATATCGGTCGAAGATTTCCGGCAAGGACTCGAAGTCGAACTAGAACATGGAATACGCTACCCAGAGGCAAATGTTACCAACAATCACCCGATCTTAACTGGAAAGATCGTTTTGGCACACTTCAAAGAGTCATTGGACTATTACAAACGTCTCGAAGTAGCCGAAATAGAAGGTGACTTACTAAAAGCCGTTGTTGATAAGAACGCCTCCAAAGTCGAAACATTATACCGAAAGCTTATCCCTGCAAAATTAGCTCTGGCTCAGGCAGAGCGCAACCTGTTGTGACTGCAGGCACACCCTCTATTTTTTTCAACTGCTAGTAAATGCGCGCATTTGCGAAAGACTAATGTGTTTGCCATGTCAATTTTGGAAGCAGTGTGGGTGGTTGAATGCCTGATTCTCCTCCTCGTAAAAGAAGAGCGCGACACGACATAATTATGCAAATTTTGAAATTTGCTAAGAACGGTGCGAAAAAAACAAGAATAATGTTTGGAGCCAGGTTAAGTTTCGATCAGCTTGAGCATTATTTAAACCATTTGTCAACGGGGGGTTTCATAACTGAGGAATCCGGTATTTGGAAGACAACCGAAAAAGGCCTTCATGTGATAGATGCTTGCGAGTTATGTCTCCGTCTGATGGAGGAAATACCGTAGACAAAGAGTTAGGTCATGCGCACGCGATTAATGTGCTCCTTGCATGATGAGTTATTTCGGTTCTGCTAACATCAAATATCTACTGTTTGCTTCAACTTGCTTGATATTATCATTCCTCAGTAGACTATGAATGCCAGTAGTGTTAATTAACGAATGGTTTATTGGTGTATTATTGTAGTCTTAATTCTCTTTTCTTCACTTCATTGCGCGCGCCATTCAAACTGTGCATACTAGTTCTCGTTTGATCAAGTCATGAGTCCGAAAACATGGATGGACAACGACAACTCCCATCCTCTGGAACTCGCTGCAAAATGGTTTGGCGTGCGTGTTGTTGGTTGAAACCGTAGGAAAAATAACAACATCCGAAAGTAGGAGACACCCGCGCGCGCGTAGCATAACAAGCACGTTGATCTACACGCATCTAGTCAACTTTGAAGCTGACAAATACCACACCGCAACTTCTAAAAGTCTCCGAGAAGATGAAGAACTACTCAAGGCAGGGTTCGAGTATGTCACAGACCGAGACGAAGTCAAAATCTTCCGCAAGCGCAAATGAACTTGAACTGGTCAGAAAAGACAAGAAAACTGGTGACTTCTTGGTGAAACATCGCCAGACAGGAAACATTTGCGCCATAGAAGATACTTTCGCCGAAACGTTATCTAGAGTGGAGATATCCCCCGCAAAACCCCATTTTTTCTCTTGGAAAGCGTCCCGTATTTGGTTATCAAAGTTTTGCTCTTCTCAACAAGAGGGCATTGATTAC
>JABAOH010115121.1_pt1 | contig 10556 bp, 7 predicted proteins | sample 7062181 | NCBI WGS metagenome assembly JABAOH01 (sample SAMN14538630, study PRJNA623070) | marine sediment metagenome | biome: marine biome [ENVO:00000428]; feature: marine pelagic biome [ENVO:01000023]; material: deep marine sediment [ENVO:00002113]; isolation source: pool of 5 deep marine... | reverse complement strand
GAAGGACCAAGAAGCTTCGCGGCTACAGGACCCATGGAAGGGGCAAGAAGGCCGGTCGGGGAAAGGGAAAGCGGGGAGGCCGTGGCCAGGCTGGCCTTCAGAAGCATCGATATACTTGGGTCGTCAAGTACGACCCCGATCACTTTGGCAGGCGTGGTTTCAAGAGACACAAGTACCTCTCCAAGCCCGCCAGTACTATCAACCTAGATGAGCTCCAGGTAGCCATTGATAGCCTGGAGGAGGCCGGCTTCGCCAAGTCTAGTGAAGGGGGGTACGAAATTGACCTCACTCGGGCGGGCATCGTGAAACTCCTGGGCAGGGGAAACGTTAAAATGCCGTTGAGGGTAATCGTTCCCTCAGCCACCCCCAAGGCCGTAGAGAAGCTGGAACGGGCTGGAGGCGGCCTGGTCGAGCTGACGGAAGAGGGATAGCACTTGATTCCCAGAGGCGAGGGCAAGAGCCTCCTCTATAAGCTGAAGCCCATAACCGACAGGCTCCCTGCGGTGACGAGGCCCGAGGGCCACGTGCACTTCAGGACCAAGATGATGTGGGTCCTCCTCATTCTCATCCTCTATTTCGCCCTTACGAATGTCTACATCTACGGATTGGACCGAGCCCAGGTCGTGGACTTCTTCGCCAGCCTGCGAGCAATCCTGGCGGGGGCCCAGGGCTCCATCCTGCACCTGGGAATCGGCCCCATTGTCACCGCCTCCATCATACTGCAGCTCTTCGCAGGGGCAAAGATCATTCGCCTCGACCTTACCCGGGACGACGACAAAGCCGTCTATCAGGGGACACAGAAGCTCTTGGTTATCATCATGATCTTCGTGGAGGCCATCCCCCAGGTCTTCGGCTTCCTCAGACCGTCTCAGGGTCTCGTTGATGTGCTTGATGCCTCCGTTGCGGGATACGGTCACTTCTTCGCTAATGCCATTATCATCCTCCAGTTGGCCGTTGGCAGCTACGTCATATTCCTTATGGACGAGGTCGTCTCCAAATGGGGCATCGGCAGCGGTATCTCCCTGTTCATTGCCGCTGGAGTGTCCCAGGCGATATTCACGGGGACCTTCAACTGGATGCCTGCGTCGGCGACCGATGTCACACCCGCGGGGGCCATACCTAAGACCCTGTACTATCTCCAGACCATGAGCGCGCAGGAGATTTTCGGCGGGGGCTACGAGGTAATCATCCTAGGTGAACCCAATCCTCTAATTGCTCTCGTGAGCACCATCGTGATCTTCTTACTGGTGGCCTACGCCGAATCGACTAGGGTCGAGCTGCCCCTGGCCCACGGCATGGCCAGAGGTGCTAGAGGGCGGTATCCGGTCAAACTCATCTACGCATCTGTCCTCCCCATAATTCTCGTTTCAGCGGTCCTCGCGAACATAAGCATGTTCACGCTGTTGTTTTGGCAGAATCCAGATTGGCCACTGGTGGGAGGTCAGTACTGGCTGGGTGCCTATCCGGACCCCTCCAGCGACCTCGTCAGAAGCAATATCCTCCAGCCGACAACGCCCGTCGGCGGCCTCGCCTACTACGTATCGACCATTCAGGGCCTGAGGGACTGGCTACTCCCGCTCGCGGCCCCGGAGCGTTATGGTGCCGTGTTCGAGATAATCGACAAAACGCATATCCAGCTCCTCATCCACGTGGTTGTCTATGTTGTGGTCTTCATAGTTGGATCCATCATCTTCGCCAGGTTCTGGATCGAGACCACGGGGATGGGTCCAGAGGGTGTGGCCAGGCAGATTGAGTCCAGCGGTATGCAGATACCGGGCTTCCGAAGGGATCCCCGAGTGCTGAAGCGAATTCTGGAGAGGTACATTCCCGTGGTAACGGTCATCAGTGGTGCAGCTGTCGGGGCCCTGGCGGTGGGGGCGGATCTGTTCGGGACCATAGGCAACGCCAGCGGCACTGGAGTCCTCCTGGCAGTTGGCATACTCATCCAGTTCTACGAGGCCCTGGGCAGGGAGCAGATGATGGAGATGCACCCGCTTCTCAGGCAGTTCTTCGGCACTTAGAGTCCCAGGTTGATGTCGGAAGGAGCCGGAATCATCNNATACCACAGGGCGGCGTGGCCAAGGTACAGGGCACCACCCATGAGAAACGCAAGCCAGAAGCCGCCCAGCTCTAAGAGCAGACCAGCGGCAAAGATGGAGCCGCCATAGAGCAAGTCGAAGGCGGCATGGGTGAAGCCAGCGGTGGTGGCCCGTTCATGTTGCCCGACGACCTCCATGCTGAAGGCTCCGCTGACGGGGTAGGCCATGCTGGCTAAGGCTCCCCTCATCACGAAGAAGAGGGCCGCCAGGAAGAGGCTCGGGGCGATGGCCAGGGACGCCAGAAAGGGTATGGCGAGGAGGCGCGTATAGACGATGGTTCGTATCTTCCCCCACCGGTGCACCAGGAAGGGGACGGCCACGATGGCCGCGGCGATGGCTAGGTTGTTGACCGCCACTATGGGGCCGAACTCAGCGGCGTGGATGTGGTAGGTGTGTTCGAAGTGCAGGTTTAGCAGGGGGAAGTAGAGGCCCAGGCCCGCGGCGTACCCGAGGCTTATGGCTGAGAGCTTGCCCACTGTTCTCTTGCTGTCCACGTGGCGAAGGAGGAAGACGTCCCGCAGAGGTACGGTGACCCGCCCGAACGATTCCTTCATGAAGGCCAGGGGCACAAGTTCCACGAGCCCAAAGGGGACGGCCATGAAGAGGGTGAGCCGTAGGGCGATTGCCCTCTCGGTTCCGAGAGCGAAGGGGCCGAGGGCCGTTGTCTCCATGCCCGAAATCCAGCCCTGGAACACCACGGGCAGCAATCCGCCAAGGAAGGCCCCGATGACAGTGGACACGGTGGTGAGGATCCCGCTAAGGGAGAACAGGTGCATCCGCTCCTCTTGCCGGCTGTTTTCCATCATGAAGGGAGCGCCAACGACGCCATGGAAGGCCTCTCCGACGCCGACTATGATGGCCAGGGCCAGCAGGAATAGGGGGTTGGCGGTGATGAGGATGGCCACGCCAGCAAGAACGGCGACCAGGCTCGCGGCGATGAAGCTCCTTTTACGACCGTATTTGTCGCCGATGAAGCCTGAGGGAAGGGAATTGGCCCCGTGGGCTAGGGCCTGGACGGAGAGGGCCAGGCCGATGAATGCGAACACACCAAGATTGAGGCCCAGGATGTAGACTCGGGGGCTGAAGATCTCCTCCAGGTAGAAAGCGAAGGCGACGATGAAGATGCTGGAGTTGATCCCAGACATCGTCGCGTACACGAGGTAGAGCTTCGCATTCCTCCCGAAGAGGCGAATGGCCTCAAGATAGGTTAAGCGCCCTCCAGGGGTTGCTGAGGTGTTCTGGGATCGGGCTCCGGTGGACAAACGAGTTCAGCCTGGGTTTGGAGTTTTGATTGGATAAAGGTTTGGCGTTGGAGGCTTGGTGTCTGGTGAGACCGTCGGCTCGTCGAGGCCTCTGCCCCTGGGAGGCCTTCTCAGAATGTACCTCCGCCCATCAGCAGCATCATGAGGGCCTTCTGGACATGAAGCCTGTTCTCAGCCTGATCCCAAACGATGGAGTGGTCGCCGTCAATTACGTTATCCGTAATCTCGAGACCGCGGTGGGCCGGAAGGCAGTGCATGACCACAACACCTTCTCGAGCGGCCTTCAGCAGCTCCGTGTTAACCTGATAAGGTCGGAAGGCCCTCCCCCGCTTCTCTCTCTCCGTCTCCATCCCCATGGAAACCCAGACATCTGTGTAGACAACGTCCGCCGCCTGCACTGCCAACCCGGCGTCTGTGGTCGTATCGATGTGACAATCGTTCTGGGCGGCGAGCTGCTTGGCTTGACTAAGAATCGCCGCGTCAGGTTCGTAGCCTGTCGGACATGCGGCCATCATGTTCATGCCCACGAGTGAACAACCAAGGAGCAGTGAGTTGCACACGTTGTTGCCGTCTCCCACGTAGGCCAGTTTGAGCCCTCGCAACCCTTTCTTGACCTCGCGAATCGTGAAGAGATCAGATATGATTTGACACGGATGCTCTAAGTCATCAAGACCGTTTATCACGGGCACGCTGGCTGCCCTTCCCAGCCGAACCATATTTTCGTGGCTGTAGGAGCGGTACAGTATGGCGTCCGCGTACCCGCTCAGGACTCGCGCGGTGTCCTCCAGCGTCTCCCCGCGTCCGAGCTGTAGCTCTTGTGGGTTCAGGTAGATGGCCGTTCCGCCGAGCTGAGCCAGACCCACTTCGAAGGAAATCCTAGTCCTAGTACTTGGTTTCTCAAAAATCATGGCCAGCGTCTTGGCCTTCAAGGGCTCGTGGACCTGCCCCGAGCGCAACCGGTTCTTCAGGCTCCGAGCCTCGTCAAGAATCGCCTTCAGGTCTTCTGCCACGTCCAGGACCGATATGATGTCCCTCTTTGCCACATCGCAATCAACCTCTGTGGCCACTTAAAGGTTGTCGAGGGCCACCATGTGAGATGTTCCCATCAGATAGGGAGACGACCAAGGGTTAAGTACGTACAGCCCATCGGTCCTCGATGGCTTTCACCCAAGTGGAGGAGCCCTCGGGGGAGGGCAGGAAACGCCGAGGGAAGCTCCTCGGAGTTCTGGGGCTTATAATGCTCTTCGCCCCCGCAATCGCAATCAGCTTCGTGCCCCCGGAATGGATTCTGTATATGATCGTGCTGATTGTCCTCGCTGTCATCGTCTTGATTCTCAGCTATCTTCTGGTTCGATAGGTGGGTGCCAAAAGGCCTTTATCAGCGGTGTCCTTCTGTCAAGTGCGGCCGGGATAGGGTAGTGGCTATCCTGGGGGACTGTGGATCCCCTGACCCGAGTTCGAGAGGTCCAGACCTGCTGTCTGGCCTGAAAATCTCGGTCCCGGCCCTTTTTTCCACCAGTGAGACACAGTCAAGTTGGGAGGACTCCTTCGATGACACGTATTGAGTCGTAGATCGCGACACCGATTGCGAAAGATCCACCGATGGTGAACACCAAGGAAATGATTAAATCCTGGAGAATCAGGGCAATTGTCAACAGGGCCAATCCGACGGCAGAGCTGAAGCCGATCAACTTCGCTATGTTCATGAACCCACAGATGTGGATGCCTCATAACTAGTTCATGGTCGATGACAACCGGATGGCAAGGCTTTAATACGGCTCGTGGTCTCTATCCCTCGGCCCTGGAGAAGATAAATCCTGGCCGATGTGAGGTAATGCGATGATAAAGCAGGCCGAGGAGACTTATGCGGCGCCCCAACTCGAGGAGAGAGTACAGTCGCTCTGGGACCGAGAAAACCTCTACCAGAGGACGAAAGAACATCGCAAGGAGGGGGAACGGTTTGCCTTTGTGGACGGCCCACCCTACACCACGGGCAGTGTCCATGTCGGGACAGCGCGCAACAAGATCATCAAGGACACCGTACTCCGCTGGCTCCGGATGCACGGGCATAACGTCAGGGATCAACCGGGGTACGACATGCACGGTCTTCCCATCGAGGTCCTTGTCGAGCGGTCGCTGGGAATCACGAACAAGCGGCAGATTGAGGAAGAGGTTGGACTCTCGACCTTCATTCAGACCTGCAGAGAGTACTCCATGGAACGTCTGCAAAAGATGACCCTGGAGTTTCGAGATTTGGGCGTGTGGATGGATTGGGAAAACCCATACATGACGATTACCAACGACTACATCGAATCGGCCTGGTGGACTCTTAAGAGGGCGCATGAGAGGGGGCTCCTGATGAGGGCGAAGCGGTCCCTTGAGTGGTGCCCCCGCTGCGAGACGCCCGTCGCGGGGTACGAGATTGAGTTCTGGGATGAGACGGACCCGTCCATCTACGTGAAGTTCCCCCTAGCAGACGGCAGCGGCAGCCTCCTTATCTGGACCACGACGCCGTGGACTCTGCCGGCAAACCTGGCGGTGGCCGTCAATCCCCGCTTCACCTACACGTGGGTTCGCTTCAAGGCAGCCGGTAAGGAGGAGCTGGCGTTGATTGTCGAGCAGAACGTCGAGGCCGTGATGGATTCGGCAGGAATCCAGAAGTACGAGGTTCTGAAGAAGGCGAAGGGGCGCGACCTCGTTGGTCTTCGGTATAGACATCCTCTCCTCGACGAGGTCCCAATACAGGGTACCTTGCAGGGTGAATGGCTCCACAGGGTGCTAGCATCAGAGACCGTCACCGCAGAGTTCACGGGCCTGGTTCACACAGCCCCAGGCCACGGTCCCGAGGACTTCGAGATTGGCATGGAACACGACTTCGAGCCCTTCAGTCCGATAGACGACCAAGGGCGATTCACTTCCGATGGCGGGAAATATAAGGGCATCCCCACGAAAGAAGCCAACGAGGTCATCATTGCGGATTTAAAAAGGTCGGGTCTACTGTTTCACCAAGAAGAGCTCACCCACAGGTATGGCCACTGCTGGCGATGTTCCACCCCCATCGTCTATCGAGCTACAGACCAGTGGTTCATACGCGTGACAGAATTGAAAGACCGCATGCTGGCTGAGGTGCAGCGCGTTAGGTGGACCCCGGACTGGGCGGGTAGCGCCCGCCAGTATGACTGGGTGCAGAACGCCAAGGACTGGACTATCTCACGACAGCGCTACTGGGGCACGCCTATGCCCATATGGGAGTGCCCTGAAGGCCATTCGAAGGTGGTGGGCTCCTCAGAGGAGTTGAGAGGGGGCAAAGGCTACCGCCAAGACATGGATCTCCACAGGCCTTGGATCGACGAAGTCCTGCTGAGCTGCGAAGAGTGCGGTGAGCTGATGACCCGCGTCCCGGATGTCTTGGATGTGTGGTTTGACTCGGCGGTCTCATCTTGGGCTAGTCTTGGCTATCCGAAGCGAGAGGAGGCGTTCGAGCGTTGGTGGCCCGCCCTGTGGATAACGGAGGCTCTCGACCAGACTAGAGGATGGTTCTACTCCCAGCTCGGGGCCGGCGTGGCCGCGTTTGATCGCTGCCCATATGACAGCGTCCTGATGCACGGGTGGGTGTGGCCCCATGAAGGAGAGGAGGCCTTCTCTAAGAGCCGGGGCGATGCCCTCACCCCGCAGGATGTGTCACGAGAGTATGGGAGGGATGCCCTGCGGCTCTACGAGCTTCGGGCCGCCCCACCCTGGGACGACTTCGCCTTCCTGTGGGAGGAGGTCAGAAACGCGCAGAGGACCCTGAACATCCTGTGGAACGTGCACCGCTTCTCAACCCTCTACATGTCCATGGATGCCTTCGACCCCTCCAGGCACACGTTGAAGGAACTCAGGGGCGACATGCCACCGGAGGATCGGTGGATGCTGAGCAGGCTCCAGACGGTCATCTCAGAGGTCGAAAGTGGGTTCTCCTCCTACGAGCTTCACAGGGCAGCTCGGGGCCTAGAGGAGTTCATCGTCAGGGACCTGTCTCGATGGTACGTAAGGACTGTCAGAGACCGTACATGGGTGGAGGGCGAGAGCGTCCTCAAGCTATGTGCATACGGCGTCCTCTACGAGGTCCTTCTGGAAGTTGCGAAACTTCTAGCGCCCATATCCCCCTTCATCGCAGAAGCCATATACCAGGACCTGGGTGGGCCGCTCCCCACGGTGCACATGGAAGACTGGCCATCGCCAGACACCGCTCTCAGGGACCGACGATTGGAGGATATGATGTCCACGGTGCGGGCCTTTGTAGAGGAGGTCAGCAGGCTCAGACAGTCCAAGAGCTACAAGCTCCGTTGGCCCGTTGCCCAGATCGTTCTGGCACCTAAGGATGCGGAGGTGCAAAAGGCCCTGGAGGGAATGAAGGAATTGCTGCTGTCTCAAGCCAACTCCAAGGCCGTGGAGATCCTGGAACCCGGGACAATATGGTCGGAGCTGGAGCTGGGCATGACCCCTGTTCAAGCGACGATCGGTGAGAGGTACAAATCCCTGCTTCCATCTATCACGGACATCCTGTCCAAGGCGAACCCGGAGGAGGTCAGAAGGGCAGTCGAGCGGGGCTCCTACGAGGTTCAGATAAAGGGCAAGCCCATTCAGATCACCAACGATATGGTGGGTTTTCAGCACCAACTACCAGCTGGCTTCGTAGAGGGGAGCACGGCAATGGGAGCGGTGTACGCGGATTTCCGGCGGACTCCCCAGATAGAAGCGGAGGGCTTCACCCGCGAGCTCGTTCGACGGGTTCAGCAGATGAGGAAGGATTTGGACCTCTCCGTGGAGGACTACGTGAAGACGGAGGTTCAGAGCAGCTCGCGCTTGAACTCCTTCTTTGAGCAGTGGAGAGATTACATATGCACTGAGACAAGGACTAAGAATCTCTCCATGGTGAACCGCACCCCCAAGGGGGGCTTGGTGAGGAGCTGGAACGTGGAGGACGAGAGGGTCGTCATCGGCCTGCAGAAGGCCTCCTGACGCTACGGAGGGCGCTTTCCAGGGTTTCGGCGAGCTTAGGGACCGTGAGGTAGTCCCCCAACTCCTCAGGCTTGATCCATTGGTACTCGACGTGCTCCCAATCTAGGGTGATATCGCGACTGTCGACTTGAAAGAGAAACGGATGGACTACCCAAATCGTGTTCCCTTCCCGGCCCCTGGCCAGAATCAAATCCCCGCTTGTCCCTTCCTCTGGCACCTCCAAGCCCGTCTCCTCCCGAACCTCAATCCTGGCCCTCTCCACCGCCTCCTCTCCCTCCTCCAGATATCCTGAGACCCCCGCCCAGAGACCCGGAAAGCTCTTGACATCCTCGCTTCTCCTGAGTATTAGTACGTCGCCACCGTGGGACAGAAAGGCCGTGACAACCTGGCTCACTTCCATCCCCTCGATCTCCACAAACCCTTCGTCAGCGTCAACTGTGACCACATCCCCAGTTCTGAAGAGATCTGTCTGAACTTGGTCCACCATGGGAATTTCGCCGATNNCTGTCCTCTAGCCTTCAGCGTGTAAAGGACGTAGGAACCAGCCGTACTTCCCTTCCCCCTCGGAAAGACCAGAACCTTGGCGGTGACGGGAACGCCCCTCAGACCTGTCGTTTCATCCGTAATCTCCCCGCTCTCCCTGTCAACACCGCCTAAGAGGGACAGGGGCTGGTGGACGGCAAGGACCTCCCCTCTCGCCTTGCCCTTGTATATCTTTCGTGCTTGCAGCCTCATCCCTTTTTCCTCATCAGCTCTTCGTGGCTATCGATGACGACCTTCTGGCCTGACAAGCTCGGCAGGTATACGGCGGCCTTGGCAGATGCGGTGCCCACGCGGGGAGCCACAAGATCGAGGGGCATCACCTCTGGACAGGTATCCAATACGACCCGGCCACCCAGCTCTGTTATCCGGAGGATCGTTGTAGCAGCCCTGTCAGCAACAAGACGGGACGTGAAGGCCCAGACAGGGACCTTTGGCCGGTGAGCCTCCATCAGGCGAGCCACCTCTTCCAGCTCCGCCTCGGAGAGCTGGGGGCAGCCAAAGGCGATGAGCTCGTAGTCCTCTCCCGACATGAGTTCTTCCTTCACTCTCTCAAGGTCCTGTCTTTCGACCTCGTGGACCTCAGGCGTGTTGCGGATTGCTGTCTCCCACTCAGGGGTGAGGCCCTTGATGTGAAACATGGTGATGTCACTGCTCGTCGCAATGGCGGCGCCTAGGGCTTTCAGCTCATCCTCGGTCCCTGCGATGCCCTCAATGATGGGAACTCCGCTTCCGAGAAGCTTGCCTAGGTGATGGCCCATCAGGGAGTACTCGTAACCCTTCAGCGATGCCCTAACAATGACCCTGACCGTCGCTTCTCTGTTCTCTTCGAGATGGAGGCCATAATTGGGCGTGTATCCGGTGATGGCAGCGGCTAGGGCTGAAGGACCGCCCTCCCTGTTGGTTCTAGCGCCCAGAACCGAATTCGCAAAGATAGCGGCAGAGGATTCCGCCCAGGCTATGTGGTCTCCAGCCCGAGGTCGATTGCCCACCTGATATGGAACGCAGCTCCAGGTCTCCTTCACCCCCATTCTTCGATAGGCCTCCGCAATTCTCGCCTGCTTCAGCGCGAAAGCCTCAGGAATGTGGGTCTCCCTCCACGCCCGCAGATCCATGCCCAGGGGATTCACGGTGGTTGGTACCTTCGCCCGTGCCGACTTTGAGAACTCCTCCACGAACTCCAATCCAGCGTCGCCAATAATCTTGTAGCTGGCGCCGGAAACGTGAACAGACGTCACTTCAATGAGGCGGTCCGCCCCATATATATCTCCCAAGGCCACCAGGAGCTCCATGGCCTTCCTCTCGGCGGGTGTCCCTCCCGCCAAGGTGTCCTCTTGCTCCTTATCGAGATACGTCTAGTCACTCTCCGTGGAGGTAAGACCTAGCAACTTCCACCGCCCTCTCCCTCCGAGCTGGATATGCGGCGACCTTAGCCTTGACGACTATAACGTCGTCGTGATTGACAACCTTCATCCTTCCCTGGTAAGCCTCTTGCTTATCGAATCTCACGTGAAGATAGCACTCCTCGTCAATCCTTCGGTCCAGGCCTTCAAGGATCTCATCCAGCATACCCGCCTCCTTCACTCTGCTCCAGAATGCCTCTATGGCCTTTGGACTCTTCGTAGTGGCATGGTAAATGATGATGGGGTTC